>JAEAME010001263.1_pt1 | contig 18475 bp, 20 predicted proteins | sample 8958731 | NCBI WGS metagenome assembly JAEAME01 (sample SAMN16933194, study PRJNA681113) | bioreactor sludge metagenome | isolation source: anerobic bioreactor sludge (Control) | place: India:Bengaluru | collected 2018-10-24 | reverse complement strand
ATGGTTTTTCAGTTCGTATGATTAGTGGAGGGGCGGGTGCCTGAGAATTTACATTACTTTACAGATGGGAAGAGTTTGAAGAGTATTGATTTACCTCAATACCCCGACTCCGCCTGGAACTGGATCACGGGAGCGCCGGAGGACACGAAGGACGAAGAACTCTACGCGCGTGTTGCAGCCGTGTACCGGGTCGCGAACTTATCGGCCGAAGCGATTGCCAACGTGCCATTCGCGGTCTACAAAGGCGATCAGGAATTTGACACGAGTGACGACTGGCAGAACAAGGTCGGATTCCTGCCGAATTTCCGTGAACTATTGCGATTATGGCGATTATCATTATTCATGACAAACTCCGCTTACGGGTTCATGGAAGGCAACCGAGTATCGAAGAACTTGCGCTACGTTGTGCCATCCACTATCACGCCACAGATTGACAAGTGGGAAGGCTTGACCGGCTTCAAACGCCGAATTGGGACTGAGACAATCGAATATAGCCTGAAAGACAACCGCATTTTCTGGATGTGGCGCTTGGACCATACCACCGAGTTGTTACCGTCAAAAAACAGCGAATTCAGGGCACTCATGGCAGCGGCGGGCGTGCTCTATTACGCCGATTACTATGTGCAAAACTTCTTCCAACGCGGCGGTATCAGGCCGGCGTTGTTGCAGGTTGCCGGCGTGCCAACGCGTGAAGAGCGTGAGAAAATCGAGACTGTCTGGGATAAGATCATTCACGGCTGGTCCAAGTATTTAGGCAAGGTAATATCAGCCAACGAGATGGACGTGAAGGTCATCGGCGATGGCATTGACAATGTTGCCAACGGACAAATTCACTCCGAGAAACTGGCAGACGTGGCGATGGCCGCCGGCATGCCTCTCTCTATCATTCTGGCAAACTCCGCAAACTATGCAACCGCGCAAACCGAATATCTGGTTTGGTTCAGGGATTCGGTTGTGCCCTGGGCAAACTTTATGCAAGACGAGCTGAACGACAAGTTGTTCAAGCCGTTGGGCTTGCACTTCGAGTTCCGCCCCGAGATGAGCGACAAGGGGCAAGAGGAAGAACGACAGCGAGCCGGCGCTTACCGGGCTTACGTTGCAAGCGGAATGAAACCGAGCATTGCCGCGCAGGTGGTTGGCATCGATCTGCCTCCTGACATCGAGTACGAAGACTTGGATGATGTGTTCGTGCAACCTAAACCTCAACCGGTGAACGAATCCGAGATTCAGATTGAGAAAGAAGAATTGCCCGAACCGGTTGACGAGAAGTCCGTTACGTTATTGACGATCGACCAATTGCGGGAGTTGGAACACTGGCAGGACTTAGCCTTTCGCAAGCTGAAGCAAGGCAAGTCACTGGCATTCCCCTGGGTGAGCAAGACCTTACCCGAAGAAGTGGCGAGCGTAATCCGAGAGCGGTTACCTCATTGCAAGACGCTGGCTGAAATTGAGCGGGCGTTCCAACTGGATTCACGAGATGAAGACGCCTTGAAGTTGTTAGCTGAAGCGTTGAATCGTGCGGTAGAAAGAATCGAGGTCGAGGCGTGAAAGAACTGATACTTGAAGCCTTGCGCGAGAGCGTGAAACGTTACCCTGACCTGTTCGAATACATCGACGGGGCTGCTGCGTGGGTTATAATTAGAGATGACCTGCAATTGTGGCAGGCAAAGGCGATCACACAGGCGCGCAACGGGGAGCCGGCGCTGTGCGAGTTCGATAGCGCTTACATACCCGAATCCATCGCTGACATGGTAAAGTCCATGCTGGCTTATGCAGACTGTGAGGATTGCATAAAAACCGGATTCAGCGATGTGGAGGCGTTCATGAAAGCACCAGGTTCAAAAGATAAGCACAAGAAACTCATACCGCGTACCGATGGGAAACCGTTCGAGTACAGCGAATTCACAGGACTTACGGAAGCAGACATCAACAATGCGATAAAAGCGTGGGATAGGGCTATGCCTGATTACGCCGGGTTGTTAGATGCTGAAGTCAAACCGGAGAATGATGCCGGAAACTAAACCTTTGTGGTATTGGGACGATAGCGTCAAGCGATACCGTTCACCAGAAACGGGGCGGTTTGTTGGCATTGACGATATGAATGGCTTGCGCGCTGAATTCATGGAATCTCAAAAGAGACTCATGGAAGGGGCAACAGTCACCTTCGATGCCGGCACAATTGACAGCCGAACTTACGAAAGGCGAGTCAAGGAAATCCTGAAGCAGACGTACATTGACAATTATGTTATGGGAGCCGGCGGGCGCAATAACATGACCCAAAAAGACTGGGGAAGTGTCGGCGGTATGTTAGCAGAACAGTACAAGTATCTGAACCCATTTTTGGCACAAATTGAGCGTGGGGAATTATCACCGGCGCAAATCATAGCCCGCTTGAAAATGTACATCAACTCTGCAAGCGAGGCGTTCTGGAGGGCGTTCGCACGTGACATTCCGATTGACTTGCCGGCTTATCCCGGTGACGGACAAACCGCTTGCCTTACGAACTGCCAATGCCAATGGGACATAAAGCCGGTTGACGGTGGTTATGACTGTTATTGGATATTAGGCGAAGCCGAACATTGCCCTGATTGCGTTGAGAATGCGTCAAGGTGGAATCCGTACAGCATCCGCATAACTGGGGAGCCTTCTGATGCCAGTTGACATTGTAATTGATGGGCTTGAGGAGTTGCGCGGGAAGTTAGACCGGTTCCCGCCTGAAGCGCAAAACGAAGCCGGCGACATGGTAAGTGATTACGTATTGCACATTATGCAGGAGTACGCGCCTTACAAGTACATCCCGTACAAGTCAGCATACGGTGGATTCTTCAGCGACCAACAGCGCAAGTATGTTATGGCGGCAATGCGAGAAGGCAGAATGAGCGCCGGTGCACCGAACAGAAAGCAGAAGTTACGAAAAGGCTGGAAGAAGATGGGTGGGGGTGCTGACACGTTGGTTTACAACGATGTACCTTATGCCGGGTATGTGGTAGGGGACGACTCTCAAGCGAATATGCACACGATGATCGGCTGGTGGACGGTTAGCAGTCGGTTGGGCGAGAGAGCGGCACAGATTGAGCGACTTGCGAAAGCAGGCGTAGACAAAGCAATCGAAAAGTTGGGGTTATAAGAGAAGTTAGTTACAGACAACTGAATACATAAGGCTGTCATGGGCGTTGGGTAACGCGGTGGTAGACCTGGTGGTCAGAGGGTTCTGAAGCCAAAACAAAGCACGAATTATCGTGCGGACGTTTGGCTTTATCGGTTTAAGGAGGTGTCGATGGACACTATGGTGTATTTTGGAGACGCGGTAAAAGCACTTGGCGAGGGCAAGGTTGGTGGTTATTTAGTGCGCTGGGGCGGTGACGGTGACGTTGACCTGACCGGTGATTATTTCACTAAAGAGACAGATCTTGGCATCAGCGAGGGTGACCGACTGCCGGTGTACTTCGAGCACGGCTACGATCCGGTAATAAAAAGCCGGCGTTTAGGGCGGGGGCAAATTGAACGCTTTGACGATGTTGGCGTGTGGTTCGAAGCACAACTGGAGTTACGGGATGAATACGAACGCAAGATTTATGAACTGGCTGAAGCTGGGAAGCTCGGTTGGTCGAGTCAGGCGGGCGGTTCGCTCGTAGCAAAGGAATCTGGATTGGGAGGCACACGAATCGCTACATGGCCATTGGCAGAAGCAACGCTAACTAAGTCGCCAGCCGAGTACCGAAACACCGCAATACCAATGAAATCTATTTATCCTGATGCTGAAGAAGCGCAGGAAGTTACCCATGAGGAGGAAATCATGGCAGAAGAAATCAAGACCTCACCGCCTATTGACGTTGAGGCACTCGTAAAAGAGGCTGCTGAGAAAGCTATCAAGGCTTACGAAGAAGCACAACCAAAAGTAAAGGGCGGGTATGCTGAAGTCACTGAAGACGAAACAGACCGCTCACTCAAAGCAAACCCATTCACCGCAGCCGAGTTTTTCCAGGCTGTCAAAATGGCAGAAATGTACCCCGGACAGGAAGAGCGTCGGCTGTTGCCATTCAAGGCGACGGGGCTAAACGAAGCGACTCCCTCACAGGGCGGGTACTTGTTACCACCTCAAATTGCAGCCGGCATCCATCAAAATATGTGGAGCGTTGGTTCTGTATTGAGCCGGTTCAACCCAATTCGTGTTACTGGCAATTCCCTGACTATCAATGCTGTGGACGAAACTTCACGCGCTGACGGTTCCCGGATGGGTGGCGTTCGTGGTTACTGGCTGGCTGAAGCCGCTCAGAAGACCGCAAGCAAACCCAAGTTCCGCCAGATCGACCTGAAACTCAAGAAAGTGGCAGCCTTGTGCTACGCCACCGATGAGTTGCTTGCCGATGCATCCGCGTTGGAAAGCTGGATTGGCAACGAAGTTCCGAATGAGTTGCGCTTCAATGTAGAAGCCGCGATTATCAACGGTGACGGCGTTGGTAAGCCTTTGGGCATCCTGCAATCTGGATCATTGATTAGTGCTACCCGCACCGATGCTTCAGAGATTGATGCTTATGACATCGGTCGCATGTGGGCACGCCGGCTTCCAGGCTACAACGATTACGTCTGGTTCGTGAATCCTGCTGTTTACCCGCAATTGCTGAACATGACCATTGGCGACATGCCCGTCTACGCTCCAAGTGTACGGCCTGATGTTCCATTTGGTTCATTGCTTGGTCGACCCGTTATTGAGAACGAATACTGCCCGAATTTGGGCACTGCTGGCGACATTCTGCTCGCTTCACCTTCCGCTTATGCCCTTATCACTAAGGGTGGCGTTGAAGCAGCTTCCAGCATTCACATCAAGTTTGACTATGACGAAACAGCGTTCCGCTTTGTTTATCGTGTTGATGGTCAACCTTACTACAACGCAGCTATTACAGCATACGATGCGGTCAACACCGTTTCACCGTTTGTTGCCTTAGCCGCTACAACTTAATCGGAGGTGAGTGATGGCAAGATATGCTGAAAAACTCCATATTGTTCCGGTGTTTGCGCCGGCAAGTTCAACTACTACGATTCGTTCGTACGCGGTTGCGCTGGATAATTCCCAATGGATTACGTTCCTGATTAACTTGGGCGTAATGACTTCGGATTCGACTGATGTTGCTACTGTGACCATCGTTGCTACCGACACTCTCGGAAACTCAAGCGATGCTCAAGACGTGGCGATCCCATTCTCTTACCGATTGTCTGCTGCTGTTGCCTCTGATAACTGGGGCGATATTACCGCAGCCACCGCTACTGGAATGACTTACAGCGGCGTGGATGATGCGAAGGCGATTGTGATTGACGTTGATCCGGCTTCAATTCCGGTTCTGCATTCAACCGCAAAAGGCGTGCAAGTTTTGATTGACGCTACCGGCCTGATTTCTGACGTGGCGACTTCTATCACCGCGTTGATTGAAGACCGCTACCCGCAAAACGAGCACCTTTCTTCAACTTAGTTTAGTTTTGCTTGAAAAGGGGGAGGGCTTTATGCTCTCCCCCGCATTGGAGGACAAATGGCAGATTATGTGACAGTAGCAGAAATCAAGGCGGATATTCCAGATTCACCGCTATTTGATGTAACCGATTCAACTTACGATAGCGTGCTCGGAAACATGGTCACGGCTGCCTCACGTCTGATTGATCGTTACGTGGGCGGTTGGGATAACTTCTTCTATCCGACCACCGACGCTCAGACCCGCTATTTTGACGGAAGCGGTGAAGAGCAGCAATACATCGACCCGATGGTTAGCCTGACTTCCGTTGCGGTTAGTGAAAGCGGTGGGCGTGCTGTGAGCGATTACACCACCTGGACGAATGACACCGACTTCTTCGTGTCGCCTTACAACTACGCCTCTATTGGTATGCCGATTATGAGCTTGGTTATTGACAATGATGCCGGCTCGAAGGGCACGTGGGGCACAACTCGCAAGGGTGTGAAGGTGACCGGCGTGTTTGGCTGGTCTGCAACTCCACCGGCTGACATTGAGCAAGCCTGCAAGATTCAGGCAGTGAGGTGGTTTATGCGCGCTAAGCAAGGCTATCAGGATGCCGGCGCAAACCAGAACTTAGGCGAAATGTACTACATGAAAGAACTCGATCCTGACGTGAAAACGATTTTACAACGTTATAAAGTTCATAACGTGGTGGTGATCTAATGAGCATTATTGATGACGCGATTGCACGCTTGCAATACCACGCTTTGGCGATTACCAGCACAACGGTCAGGGGCGCACCTTCTTATCCGGTAGAAGACGCGACTGTATTACCGCTTGCGATTGCTTACATCTCGGAAGGGACTGGCTCGGCTGATGATAGCACGACCGCTCGATTATTGTTGACGGTCAAGGTGGACTTCCACGTGAGCCGAATGAGCATGAAGAGTGCTTACACCGAATTGAACAACATCATTCCAGAATATTTACGAAGACTGGCTGGCGATCCGACTTTGAACGGCAAGGTGGACACGATTGTTTTCCCTGTGACCTTCGCTGTTATGCCGGCACAATGGGACCGGGTGGTTACGCAAATGGCGTCCTTCTCAGTTCCACTCAAATTCAGGGAAACACCGACAACGTAGCAGAAAGGCTTGAGTTGAAAAAGACCGCTGTAATACTTGGAATGCACCACGCCACATTAGGGGAGTTCGACCAGACCCGTGATGATTGTGATGTGTTCGTTATGAATGAAATGTTATCTCGCGGGGCGGTTGCTCGTGCTGATTATGTGATGCAACTGCACAAGCCGGTAGTGTGGAGGTCGAGCCAAAACAGAAACGACGCTAAACACTACGAATGGCTGAAAACTAACACTGAAGTTACCGTCTTCATGGCAGAACATTTTGATGATGTTCCCATGTCAAGGCGTTTTCCACTTGACGAAATGAAAGAGTATTTCAAAGGGGCGGAGTGGTACTTTACAACCACCGTTGCCTACGCCATTGCTTACGCCATTTATGCCGGCTATAAGCGGATTGAGGTGTATGGGGTTGAGATGGAAACCAACACCGAATATGGTCACCAGCGGCCTTGTGTAGCGTACTGGTGCGGTGTGGCTTATGGTAAAGGAATTGAGGTTGACTTTCACAGCCCGCAATTCTACGTGTCGCCATTGTACGGGTACGAGGGTGACATAACCATTCCGGTTGAAATGTTTGAACAGCGGGCAAAGATGCTGGCTGAGAATGCCAAAAGAACGCTCGAAGAATATAAGCACGCAAAAGAGGTATTTACCAACGCCGTCGAGGCGTTTCGCAATGATTACAAAGTTGGAATGAAGTCGCTTGAAACTCACGCCAACACTTGCGCAAACCTGGCTCACGAATTCAATATGAGTGACGGCGCATTGCAGGTAAACCAACGTCACATCAAGGCTTGCAAGATCATGGAAGCCGAAACTGGCACGTACTTTTTGAGCAAGCAAGTTTATGAAACCGAGTTCCATGCCAGCGTGACCAAATGGCAGGAACATCAGCAGAATTTGAGAGAAATCTCGGACGCTCTGAAAGCCAAAGACAATGAACTTGAGCAAGCGTCAAGTAAAGGCTATCGAAGCCGGCGCTGTGACGAATATCTGGCACTGGTTGACACGTACGTGAAAGTGGTCGGCAAGGCTGGCCTGCTATCCGGTATCAGCATCGAGAGCAAAAACCTGATGGCGATCCACGATCAGAACGAGCGCATGGCTGGCGGTGAAAAGGCGGTTGAGATTATGGCGGAGGCAAGGGCGTGAAAACTTGCCTGATTATCGGAAACGGGCCATCGCTGGCTGACGTACCGAATGAGTTTCTGGCTAAATATCCGACCTTCGGCTCAAACCGAGTCTACTTGAAGTTCACGCCTGATTACTACGCCTTTTGTGACAAGTTGTGGATTAGCAATTACATCGAGGACATAAAGGCGTTGGATTGCAAGCTAAAGTTTATCCGAGCAGAGTTCGCTAACTTGATTCCGGGCGCTATTCCGCTATACAACAATCCGAAACGGCGTGTGTTTTCCTACGAGCCTTACGAGTGGATATTTGACGGGGCAACGGTGACATTCGTTCACTTGCAATGGGCGTTCTATCTCGGATTTGAGCGAGTTGGCTTGATCGGAGTTGACCACTTCTACGGATATCAGGGAGAACCTGGCACGATTCAAGTGGGGCGTGAATCGGCTCACTTTGATCCGAATTACTACGATAAGAACATCACCTACTGGCGACCTAACCTTGATAAGACTACCAGAAGTTACGAGTTGGCAAAAGAGGCTTACGAGAAGGCGGGGCGTGAGGTGATAAATATAACGCCCGGAAGCAAACTGGATGTGTTCAGAAAAGAGGATTGGCATGACTGGTACAAATAGCGCGGTCATTTTCCATCCTTACTTTTCAGAGGATTACGCGCCGATGCTGGAGTTGATCAAGCCACGTCACACGGCTTATGCGGATAAGTGGGGCTTTGACTTATTACCAGTTGACTTTCGCAAATTGATGGTCAAAGCAGATGTTGAGTTGGTGCAGGCCGAAATGGTTGGGTATGCGAGTCAACTCCTGAGTAAATACAACTATGTTGTTTGGCTTGACCTTGACACGCTTATTTGGGACATGGACGTGGACTTGCGCACGGCAACCGACGAGATTGGGGCGGTTAGATTCCATCCACATAGACCAACGGCAACCGGTGATCTATTTTCCTACCATTTTGTCGGGGTCAAGGTAAACCACCTGAATTGCGGGGCGGTCTACACCAAGCGCACACCTTTCACGCTTGATTTTATGGATGAGTGGGCTGGGTTGGCACGGCAATCACCGGGCTGGTACTCAGCGCAAAATGCTTTCAATATTCTCGCTATGGGTTATGGACTGCCAGACTTAGACTTTCGCTGGAACTACAACTACAACCGACATGGAGTTTGCAGAAAGCCGGTGGTCAAAGGTTATCACGGTTACAGAGGGCTTGATAAGAAAATGAGCGCCATTGAATCAGACTTACGGGTATTAAAACGATGGCAGAAAAACTGATACTCGGTAACGGCTTACTTGGAACTGAATTGAAGCGCCAGTCTGGTTGGGATGCTGTCACTCGAAAAGATGGGTTCAATCTGCTCATTCCATTTTTGTACGGCAGGTATTTGAACGGCTACGATTCGCTTATCAATTGCACTGGATTCACAAGCAACCATGCTGACAAAGAGACCAACCTGGCTTTGAATTATAAGGCGGTGGTTGACTTGGTGAATTATTGCAATAAGCATCGAAAGAAGTATGTACACATCAGCACGGATATTGTCTATGCCGGCTCGGTCCACTCCGCGAGCGAAGATGACGTTCCAATACACGCCCGCAACTGGTACGCCTATTCCAAACTCCTGGCTGATGGGTACGTTCAAGCGGTTTGTGAAGATTATCTGCTGATCAGGACGGCATTCAAACCGAGACCATTTCCGCATAAAGTGGCAGTAAATAAGGTCGGGAACTTTGATTATGTGGACGTGATAACAGGGTTGATTGTTGAACTTATCGAGGGCGAGGCAAGCGGCGTTTATAACGTTGGTACAAAACTAAAAACAATGCTTGAACATGCCCGCGAAACCGTACCAGATATTGAGCTGAACACGGATAGTTCACCTATTGACGTGAGCATGGACCTCAGCAAGATGGATTCGTTCAGGACAAAGGCCGGCAATGCGTGATGTGGTTGTCGCGTGGATCAGGAAAGTCTGCTCAAGACTTTGGGAGCGCCTACTTTCTATTGGAGATAAGGAACAATAATGCGAACTGAAATGAATCCGAACAGGCGAATATACGTTGACGGCTACCCGCCCTATATTGCCAGTTCCATAGTTCACTTGCCGAATTTTGAAGGCTACCACGAGCAGAGATTTGAGGTGGTCAAGGTTTCACTAACCACGATGCGAGAGAACGCCGGGTTAGATTGTCAGATTCTGATTTGGGATAACGGCTCATGCCAGGAATTCAGGGATTGGCTGTTGAACGAATATAAGCCTGATTACGTGATGTTGAGCACTAACGTGGGTAAGTCAATTGCGCGTGCCAGTATTCTGCGGATGTTACCGCCTAAAACGATTGTCGGGGTTGCCGATGATGATATGTATTTCTACCCGGACTGGTTCAAAGCGCAGGTTGAGTTGATGAAATATTTTCCTAACGTTGGGCAAGTGAGCGGTTATCCAGTACGGACTCAAATGCGTTGGGGCAACAAGCGCACGCTTGAATGGGCGCGCAAAGTGGCGGTGGTTGAAGAAGGCAGTTTTATCCCGGCTGAATGGGACAGGGATTTTTGCACTTCGATTGGGCGCAATTACCAGTCCCACAAGAAACAGACCGAAAATGATATGGACTATCGGATAACCTATCGGGGCGTGCAAGCGTACGCGTTTGCCCATCATTGCCAGTTTATTTGTGAAGCCGGCAAGATTGCGCCTCTGGCTCGATTTGACACGGAAGCGATGGCAGACGAAAGGCCTTTCGATTGGGCGGTAGACAATACCGGCATGTTACGGCTTACCACGATCAACCGCTATACAAGGCACATTGGCAACGTGTTGGATGACGACTTGAAACCAAAGAGACGGAGGCGTAAATGAAATTGAAATATATCGGAAAAGGCTCGTTCCTGGTGGGCGTGCCGGCTCGTGATCTAAACGCGAGTGAAGTCAAGAAATATGGTGAAAGCAAGCTGCTCAATAGCGGTTTGTATGAAGAAATCAAAAGAAAGCCAAAGGCTGTGAAGCCGGCGGATGATACTCAACAGGAGGCCTAAATGGCAGGTATTAGAGCATTAAGAAAAATCCAGCTTGGTAAAGAAGCCACGGCTGGAACAAAAGTAGGCGCCGATATTATTTGGCGCGGGACTGGTTCAATTCATGACAACATGGACTTGGTGTTCCCGACTGAAGATATTGGCATGTTAGTTCCGGTGGGGCGTTCGTACATCTCCCGTTATGAAGCCGGTTTAACGTTAGACGCGACAGAAGCAACATTTGAGCAATTGCCGCACTTATTCGAAATGGGCATTGAGAGTGTAAGCCCGACCACCGATTCAAACGGGGTCTATACCTACACTTACGTTATGCCCTACGCATCCACCGATCTGGTTTCATCCACCGACCTTGCGACCTACACAGTTGAAGGTGGGGATAATGTGGCTGAAGAAGAGTTTGGCTTCGGCTTTGTACGGTCGATGTCGCTGACCGGTTCTGCTGGACAGGCGTTGATGATGAGCGCTGAAGTTGTTGGTCGGCAGGTTGAGCCTGGAACATTCACCGCGAATGTGGCACTGGCGGACGTGGAAGAGATTCTGTTCAGCAAGGGCAAGTTGTACATTGACAATGTGGGCGCGTTCCCGGCTACCACTCAAATATCCAACCAGTTACTTGGAATGAGCTTGAGCATTAACACAGGTTGGCTGCCAGTCTACACCGCCGATGGAAATCTGTATTTCAGTTTCATCAAGCAGACCACGCCGGAAGTTACGCTCCAGATCACATTTGAGCATGATACCACCGCTGTTGCTGAAAAGGCGGCTTGGCGGGCGCAAACACCGCGCATTATCCGCTTGCTCTTTACCGGTACGGATGGAAAGAGCCTTGCTATCGACATCGCCGGAAAATGGGCAAGTTTTGACGTGCTGGGTGAACAGGACGGCAATGACATTGTGAGCGGTACGTTTGTGGGTTATTACAACTCCACCGTCGGTGGGATGTTCCAGGTTGCTATTGCCAACCTACTCAATGCGTTACCTTAGCAGAAAGGATACTTGTGAGTAAACAAGTTGTATTTGAATTGCCTGATGAACAAACGCCCGGTTATCTCAGACGGATGAAGAACCTCGCTGAATTTCAGAAAGCGCAAAAGAGCACGGTTGACGAAGTGGAACGATTTGAGAAAATGTGCGCGTTCCTCTCTGATTATGTGAAAGAACCGGATGATCCTGAAGAAGCGCGGGAAGCTTTGATGGATGCCACAAAAGAACAGGTTGACGAGTTGTTCGCAATGATAGCCGGAAAGAAAACCATTGTCCCCCCATCGAGCGGGGAGAGCTTAGAAACTACTACACAATAGGCGTAGGCTCTCCCCCTCATTGGGCGGTAATACTTGAAGCGGCAGGATACGACCCGTTACGCGCGCAGGAACTTGAAGCAAGCGTGACAGAAGAGTGGTGGGAACGCTGGCTTATGGATCGTAACGAACGTGTGAATGCGGCAAACAATAGATCAAAACAAACGAGGTGAACCTATGCCAACAATACCAACGGTGAATGCCACAAGGCGAAGACCCGTGCGTCGGACAACCGTAACGGGCAAGCTTCCGAGATTCCCAAAAAGTCGCGCGAGAACTACATACCAAAAACCACTAACGCAAGCAAGCAGGCCAAAACCACGTATAAGCACTCGTGTACCAACTCGCAGACGTCCTACCCGATAACCAACGGAGTAAATAATTATGGCAAGTAAAGTTGACATTCTAATCAAGGCGAAGGACGAAGCCTCCGGCGTTATTGATGGCATAAATGATAGTTTTGGCGGATTAGGTGACGGAGCTACAGAAGCGAGCGAAATATCGAGTGACGCTTTTGGCGACATATTCGACAGCGCAATGACCGCTTTTGTCGGCATCAACCAGGGGATCGAACTTGCCATAAAAGCGTTTGAACTGCTGAAAGGTGCTTACGAGGGCACGGTTGGCAAGGTGCTCGAAATAGCCGGCGAAGTCGAGGAGTTTGTACGTATTTCTGGTGATGCGCCTGAGAATATGAGCCTGTTGAGAATCGAGGCTGAAAAAGCGGACGTTCCGTTTGACGACCTTTACAAAGCGATGGAAAACCTCAACAAAAATGGGGTTGCACCAACGCTTGATAATCTCATGCTCATTGCTCAAGAATATGTAAACATTCAAGACCCAATTGCGCAAGCGACACTTCTAACTGAAAACTTTGGTTCTGCCGGTGACGAAATTGCGCCGATGCTTGAGGCTATTGCTGGGGGCGTTACAGCGGTTCAAGATGCCGGCTTGATTTTTACCGAAGAAGAAATCCAACAAGCAAAGGATTACGAAGCGGCCGTCGCTAACTTGGGTTTAGCGTGGGATGGGCTTGTTTCAACAATTGGTATGGGTGTTGTTCCAGGCTTGACTGATTTTCTTGGGCAATTTCAAACCACATTAGGGTCAATAGGGCTGTTGAGTAATTATGTCCGCTCGCTGAATGATGCTGTCAACGCTGGCGATATTACACCGGGTGAATGGTTCGCTGGTGTCGGCGAAATGATGACAATGGACTTAGCTTCTGCTGAAGGACTTGCGTGGCTAACGTCACAGATAAACGAGTTGAACGCAACTGCCGATAGCGGGCTACCAACTTTTGAAGAGTACCGAGACTCACTTTTAGAAAACGCCGGAATGATGGAAGTGTTTGGCTCCAACACAAAAAGAGCCGGCGGCGCGATAAGGGATATTACAGGCGAATTTCAAGATTTAGACGTTACCGGCACTCGAGCCACGAAAGCCATTGCCCTTGAGATGGCATCGCTGGAAGAACAACTTGCCAACGCAAATTTAGAGCTTGCTATTCAGGTAAGAACATTCCGGGAAGATATAGGTAGCCAACTCTACGATATGTTGCGAAACGCTGGACTGGAGGGTGAAGACCTTGAAAGCAGAATCGCAACTCTTGATACCGTACTTGGCACAACGTTTGGCAAAGAATACGCGCTTGAGCTTGCAATTGATGATCTGTTCCAGCAACTATTGACCGACCCGGAAGGATTTGCAGAGGCGTTTGGCTCGTTTGAAAGTGCCTTTTTCCCATTACAAGAATCCGCTCAAGAAGCAATGACAAAAGTTATGCACTTACAGGCACAACTTGACGCTTTAGTCGGTGAGTATAACGCTACGATAAATATTACAACCAATGGTTCTATCCCCAATATCGGAGGCGGAGGCGGAGGCGGAGGCGGAGGCGGAGGCGATGTAAGCATTCCTGGATTCTGGGCGTCCGGCGGTGTAGTAAACGCGGCAGCCGGTGTAGCAGCGGGATTGTCGCATTACTGGGTCGGTGAACGGGGTCCAGAGCCGTTCTTTCCGTCTGTTGATGGACGAATCGTTAGCAACACGCAAGCGATGGCAGCCTTGCGGGGCGGGGCTGGAGTGAACGCGAGAGAGATTGCAAACGCGGTCAGAGAGGGAGTGAAGGACGCGATGAGAGAAACAAAGGCTGGTAACGTCTACAACCTGACGATGCCAACTTCCAGCAACCCGGCGGATGTAAAAATGGCATTTGAGTTGATGGAGGCATGGGCGTAATGACAGCACCTGTTTTAGCGTATAAAAAGTTTTACGTAGTGAACCCTTTTGAGCAATACAACTACATCAAGAACCCGACCTTTGCCAGCCCTGATTTCGTTGAGGACTGGACGGCTTATGGTGCTGGCGTGACTATTGAAGCGACCGGCGATGAGCAGCGATTCGGCGCTTACTCGATGAAAGTCAATACCGCAAACAATGTGGCAAGTGGGGCGTTCTTTTCTGCCGCTCAGGGTATTGTAAAAGATGTAACTTACACATTTAGCGCATATGTTTTGGCAGAGGCAGGTAAGACTATAAGGTTGTATATGGAAGACGGCAGTCCAACGATAGCGAAGGAAGAATATTTTATCGCGACTGGCTATTGGCAAAGGTTGCAAATATCTTATAAAGCGGCTAATACAAAAGACCTTTATCCGGGCGTAGAAAGGCTTGCCACCGACTCCACTGCCCCCTTCTACGTTGACGGCGTGCAATTCGAGCATTGGAAGATGACGACATTCTTCGACGGTTATTCGCCCGGTTGCAGATGGACGGGCACGCCACGCAATTCAACCTCGTACCGCTCTGCCAATACCGGCTTGGGTGGGGAGTTGGTCGACCTTGACGACTATTGCAAGGTTGTTCAGGTGACCGGCTTGGGTCACGGCGACTGGAATCAGATCCTGACGAAAATGACTTCCGGCGGGGATATGTACCAAACTCATATTCGCAAGTCACGCAACTTCTCGATTATCGTCGACTTTCTGGGCAACTCGTTGAGCGAAATTGAAGCCAATCGCGCGGCTGTGATTGACCTGCTGCGCCCTGATAAGTTGAGCAACCGGAAAGTTGACGAACAGTTTGGCATCAACTGGGGGGCGGATTATCGTGGTCACGAACAGCGCATTATCAGGTATCAGGGCATTGCCGCGAACGGTGACGAAGCCACTAACCCGGTTGATATCGTTTGCGTTCCCTTGTCTGCTTCAATGGTTGATACGCCCGACCTTCCAACCTACCAGCGCGCTATTTTGAACTTCACCATTCCGAGCGGGCTTCTGCAAGGCGCTTACAACGAAGGCAAGGAACTCAACCTTTACGCCGACTTCCCGGCAGAATTCATCGTCAAGCGCGACCCGAACGGTAATTGGTGCGAGTGGACTGGGAGCGCATATGCGAGTTTGATTACGGGGTTGCTCGGCGATGTTAATTGCATGGCAGAAGGACCGGACGGCAAGATTTATGTGGGGGGCAATTTTCTCAACGCTGGCGGAGTAAGTGCCGCGGATTATCTCGCACGCTGGAATCCTGTTACTGAACAATGGGAATCGGTAGTGGCGGGGATAAATGGATGGGTTTTGGGCATGGCTTTCGATGCAAATGGCGACTTATACATTGTCGGGAATTTTACCAATTTAGGAAGTGCTTACGGGGATTATATTGTAAAGATAACAGACTTGGACGGCACACCAACTGTCAATGCGCTTGGAACTGGATTAAATGGGACTTGCCGGGCAATCGCAATAGACGCGAATGGGGATGTTTATGCCGGTGGCGACTTTTCGCTTGCGGGTGGAGTTGCTGGAACGAGTCACATTGCTAAATGGAACGGAACAACTTGGAGCGCACTTTCAACCGGACTAAATAGCATAGTAAGGTCGTTTGCTTTTGCGCCTAACGGCGATTTATACATCGGCGGCGGCTTTGATGACCCATCCTACCCTTATTTGTGCAAATGGAACGGAACAGCGTTTTCAGCCGTTGGAACTGCTGGGGATATAGGCGCAACCATCCTTTCGCTTCGTTTTGATGAGCAATGGCGGCTGTATGCTGGTGGTGTTTTTACCAATGCGGGTGGCGTACCTAATGCGGATTACATTGCGAGATGGTCTGGCTCAAAGTGGGAGGCGTTAGGAACTGGAACAAACGGCTTTGTTTATAGAATGACTGTTGATTCTGGCAAAGTATATGTTAGCGGCTTATTTACCACCGCTGGCGGATTGACGCTTACAGACCGTATTGCAATTTGGTCTAACGGAGCGTGGCAACCGCTTGATATTGACTTGCCGGGAACTGATAAGATTTGCTACTCCGTTCTACCCGCTTCAGACGGCTCACTCTACATCGGCGGCGCGTTCTCAACCACCGACGCAAGCGAAAACGCTAAAACCGGCGTTGTGGCGCTCAATCTGAATGTGACAAGCGCGTCTGCTAACACATACCCGTTCATGCAGGTATACGGGCCGGGAACGCTGAAATCGGTCACGAATTACACGACAGGAAAGTCCGTCATGTTCGACGGGCTGACTTTGCAACCGGGCGAGTGGATTGGACTCAACTTCGACCCGCTCAACTTGAAATTCAGGGGCGGTTGGGATGGCAGGGGCAACCTGATGCGCTATGTGATACCAGGCTCGGATTACGGCGACTTCTACCTTGTACCGGGCGGAAACGCGCTCTCGCTTTACATGACGGAAGCGACAACCGATTCAGGGGCAGCGATAGTTTGGAGTCCGAAATTCTGGGGACTTGACGGGGCTTTGCTATGAGATACGAGTTAGTCTGGTACACGCACGAAGGCGTAAGGAAGGGCGTTATTCAAGCGTTCAATGGCTTGGAGTACGTCAAAGTACAAAATCAGATCGGCTCACTGGTTGTTGACTTGCCGAGAGGCTTATACCAATACGATGAGTTTTCAGTCGGTGACATCTTCGAGGTGTGGCGCGAAAAGAACGGCGTGCTGGAATTACAGAACGAGACCGCTTATTTTCTGCAAGACTGGGAGTTCTGGGCGGATAGCGAAGGTGGGGAGTACATCCGGCTGATAGCGAGTGACGCAAACTGGTTGTTAGATACGGCAATTGTGGCCGCGTTTTCTGGCTCTGAAGATGCAGAAATGACCGGCATCCCCGACGACCTGATGAAAGCAATTGTGAGCAAACAATTAGGCTCAACCGCTTACGCTTGGCGAAGCAAGATTACGGAAGCACCGGACTTAGGGGCAGGTGGCGCAAGTATCTCAAAGGCGTTCGCTTACCGGAACGTTTTGACGGTGGTTCAAGAATTGGCAGACTTGGCAACTGAAGCCGGCGTTTGGCTCGGCTTTGACGTGGTACGAACAGCACCGGGTGCATTTGAGTTCCGCACCTACACCGGACAACGGGGGCAAGATCACGGACGCGCTTCAGGCGATCCGAGATTAGTTGGTAAGCAATACGGCAATTTGAGTGAAGCAACTTTTGGCACGTACCACATGGACGAGCGAAATTGGGTGCAGGTAGCCGGGCAAGGCGAGCGTGATGAGCGGGTACTGGTTTACCGAGAGAATATCGCACGCCGGGATGCGAGCAAGTGGAATCGGCGTGAGTATTTCAAGGATAGCCGGGATGAATCGGACACTGATATTTTGAATGCAGACGGCGACGCGGCATTAGAAGAGTTCAAACCGAAGCAACTGCTGACTGGCACAATCCACGACACGCCCGGAATGCAATACGGCATCCATTATTGGTTTGGGGACGTATTGAGCGTAGAGGCGTTTGGCTATCAGGTGGATTGCCATGTCAAGGCTGTGAGGGTGAGGGTAGCTCAGGACGGGGGCGAGCAACTTGACATTAAACTGGAAGGTGAGTTATGAACTTTGAAGAAAAGATTATCGAACGCCTGAAACGGCTTGAGCGTGAGGTGGAAAGACTAAGGGTGAAGGAGCGACCTGTAGGTGGTAGACCAGTTTTTCTCGCTACTCCGCTGACTTCAACCAGTTGGGATGGTGATTCGTTCAGCACAACCGGTAAGACGTTGATTGACCTTAGCACCGTGTTTGGCGTGCCGGCGGGAGTAAAAGCGGTTGATGTGCTTGTAAATATGAGGGACTCTGCAAGCGCAACTACATATTGTTACATGTTTCTATCCCCAAATAATACAGCAAACTCCGGCAAAGTTTTTAGTTGTGATAATGGAAAAGACGATGGACTTGTGCCCGCGAGCGCAATAGTTCCTTGTGATGCTAATGGCGACATCTATTATCAAATCGTAGCGAGCGGATCTGGAACAATGGATGTGACTATACAAATCTGGGGATACTGGCTATGAGCGCCTTACCATTTGGCATTGACATAAGCAAGTGGCAAGGCACTAACGACTACGCCAAAATGAAAGCGAACACGTCTTTTGTGTTCGT
>JAEAME010001262.1_pt1 | contig 18478 bp, 21 predicted proteins | sample 8958731 | NCBI WGS metagenome assembly JAEAME01 (sample SAMN16933194, study PRJNA681113) | bioreactor sludge metagenome | isolation source: anerobic bioreactor sludge (Control) | place: India:Bengaluru | collected 2018-10-24 | reverse complement strand
TAAACCATCTGAAAGAATCGAGCTGCACCTGTATCAGGTTGGGTATCTCAAGCACCTGGGGCAGGCGGGCATAGTTTTTACTCTTGACAACAGGCAGGTTAGTGTTCTCTGCGGCGATAGAAATAGACATATCTTCTCCTGTCCTATTAGTTACCGGTCGTCTGCGAATTGGTTTGTCAAACTAAAATAAAGATGACAATAACAGGAATATTTATACGGGACAATGCTATGGTGCCCTCAGTCGAAACGGCATAATTGCAAATTTATAATATAGCAGTAATCTTGACATATGTCAAATCTATTTTAATAGACCGGCAGCACAATGGACACAATAAGCAGCCGTTTTCGTGCAAAAAGAGGTCGGCCTTTCTATATAATTATTGTATAATACCTCAATGTGGCAAACGGCGGGACAGGACCGTATCATAGAGTTTCTCAGCGACTCCATCGGCCGGAGATCACTGGCTCACGCATATCTCCTGGTAGGGCCCCCTCACGTCGGTAAAATGACGCTAGCCCTGGACCTGGCCAGCGCCCTCAACTGCGGTGAGAGCAGCGCACCCTGCGGCTCATGCCGGGCCTGCCAGCGCATTCAGCAGGGTAAATACCCCGATGTGATCGTCATCGATAAATATGCAGGGCGTGACCCCAAAGACAGGCGGAAAGCGACCGAAATCGGCATAGATACGGTGAGAGAGCTGTTACAGAGAAGTGCCAACCTGCCTCCCTATGAAGGCAATTACAAGGTCTATATCATCGACGACGCCGACCTGATGTCATCAGAGGCTTCCAACTGTCTGCTTAAAACGCTGGAAGAGCCTCCCCGGCATGTGATCATTCTTCTGCTGACATCGCAGGAAAAGGCGCTCCTGCCCACCGTCGTATCGAGATGCCAGCGGTTCGAGCTTAAGCCGGTGGCAATTGCGGAAATAGAAAACAGGCTGAAGAAACACGATGGTATGAATCCGGATACAATTAAATTGCTGGCGAGGCTTTCGGGAGGTTGCCTTGGCTGGGCCATCTCAGCGCTCACGGATGATGACTACCTAAAAAGCCGGGAGCAGAGGCTGACCGAATTCTCCGGCCTTCTCACCCGTTCATGGGCCGACAGACTATTCTATATGCAGCAGATGCCTTCAGACAGAAACGATGTCGAGGAGATAATCAAGCTGTGGCTTTCATGGTGCCGCGACGTAATGCTGCTAAAATATAATTGTGAAGAGGATATAACCAATCTGGATAAGCTAAACGATTTAAAGTCATGGGCAAACATGCTGACTATCATCGAGATAAAAGAATTTATCAACAGCCTGAATAAGATGCTGGTGAACCTTTCGTACAACGCCAACCTGCATCTACTCTTTGAAGTGATTATGCTGGATATGCCCAAGAAGGAGAAAAAGGCCGATTATTCAATACACTCGGCCGGTGTAAACAACAATGGCTAATGTAGTAGGAGTCAGGTTCATGCGGGCGGGAAAAATCTATTCCTTCGACTCCGCCGGATTCGATTTAAAAATAAATGACATGGTTATCGTCGAGACCAACCGCGGCATCGAGCTGGGCAAGGTGATCACCGGCATCAAGGAAGTTACGCCGGCCGAAAACGCCGAACCTTTCAAACCGGTTATACGCATCGCAACACCCGAAGATATTAATCAGGCCAAGTTCCAGAAGGATCGCACCAGGAAAGCGCTCACAAAATCCAAGGAGCTGATCGAAAGCCTCAACCTTCCCATGAAAGTGATCTATCTGCAGTATAACCTGGACGGCAGCCACCTGATCATTTTCTTCTATTCTGAGAAACGGGTCGACTTCCGCGAGCTTGTCCGGAAGCTGAGCCACGAGCTTAGAACGCACGTGGAGCTTCGCCAGGTGGGCGCCAGGGATGAGGCAAAGCTTATAGGCGGCGTGGGCAAATGCGGATGCCAGCTCTGTTGCGTATCGTTTTTGAGCGAGTTCATGCCGGTATCGATCAAAATGGCCAAGGAGCAGGACATTGCCCTCAATCCAATGAAGACCTCGGGGCTGTGCGGCCGGCTGCTATGCTGCCTGAGCTACGAGTACGAGCAGTATCACTGCATGAAGGGGAAGCTGCCCGATATGGGGCAGGAGGTGCTCACAAAAATGGGTAAGGGCAAAATCGTGGGCAGAAACGTGATTAAAGAATCGCTGATGGTGGAACTGGAAACAGGTATGACGATCGAGGTCCCCAGCAACGAAACCACTGTAGTCAACCCCAGAAAGCCCTGACGCCAGCGATGTTATCTTTTAGTCGGCAGATATTTCTCCCACTCCACCCTGGCGCGTAAATACTGGTAAGGCACATAGAAACCAATGTTGCCGGGCGCACGGGGAGACCGCAGGAGGGGCATACCGGCTTCAGCCGGCGTCCGACCGGCCTTCTTCCTGTTGCAGGGTATACACGCCGCCACGATATTTTCCCACGTATGCTGGCCGTTCAAACGCCTCGGCATGACATGATCAAGCGTCAGCTCCCTCCCCTCTCTGCCGCAGTACTGGCACGTGTATTTGTCGCGGTTGAATATCTCAAGTTTGGTCATCTTGCGCGGGTGGGTCTGCTTGCGCACCAGGTAGACCAGCCTGATCACGGAGGGGATCTCATAACTGCCTGAACTGGCGGAGAAATATCCTCTCCCATTCTCCACCACCTCAGCCTTGCCCACCAGCACCAGAACTACTGCTCGCCGGACTTTACAGATGTTCAGTGGGAGGTAGTTCTCATTCAGTACCAATACAGGTTGATTGACTACAGCGCTATCCACTTTCGTATTAGAAAATATTTTATCAGGAAAAGCAGGCAGCTTCAAAAACCGAAAGGTCCGCTCAGCTCTTGCTTCTGGGACGCGACCTCACAGTTCTGGATGCCTTTATATCGCCCCTGTAATCGGGCGCCATAATGTTGAACACCAGGCTGATGCTGGGGTCGACCATGCGTGAACTGACCCTGTTTTCGATCTCCTCCAGATACAGACAGGTGGTTATGACCGTGGCCAGACGGGCGTTGTAGCGGTAGTTTATTATCTGGTACAGCTTCTCCTGGGCCCATGAGGTGGCTGAGTGCTCTCCGAAATCGTCCAGCACCAGCACAGGTATCTTCTTTATTTTCTCGAACAGCGCGTCGTAAGATACACGGCTGTCAGGACCGAAAGACGCCCGCAGATGATCCAGCAGGTCGGGCACAACGATAAAGAGAACCTCTTTGCCGGATTCACGAAGCTCGTTGGCAATAGCTGCTGCCAGGTGCGTCTTGCCGCACCCGTTCACACCCTGGTAAATCAGCCATCCCTGCGGGGCCCTGGCGAAATCACGCGCGTTATTATAGGCCTGCGCCAGGTTCTGCCTGACATCCTCGTGCAAGCTCAGGCGTTTGCTGTCGAAATTGCTGAACTTCATGTTTTTCAGCAGCTCAAGATCGAGACTGTCGAGGCTTTGCAGGCTGGAGGATTCCTTTTTAAGAATAAGAACCTTACTGATTTCCGGATCGTTCATATGTCCGGCGTAATCGGTGGCAAACTCCTCCACCGACATACCGGTGGTGATCAGGGTGGGCAACCTGTTGTTGAAGCGATGCTCGAGCAGTTGCTCGAGTTTACCTTTGGCCCACACGGTGGTTGCCGAGTAATTCAGATTATCCAGTATCAGCAGAGGGCTGTTCTTAATCTGTTCAAACAGCTCATCATACTCGATTTCGCTGCTGGGGCTGTAAGCCGATCTAAGATGATCCAGCAGCTCGGCAGCGGTTATATAAAAGGCTGAATGGCCCTGGCTTATGCGCAGGTTGGCGACAGCGCAGGCCAGATGCGTCTTTCCGCTGCCTACGGGCCCGGCCAGCACAAGCCACCCTTGCGGGGCCTCGGCAAATTTACGTATTTCATCCAGGGCGAGTTGAAAGAGCTTTTGTGATACCGCGTCGCTGCTCCGTCCCCGCGGAGACAGGTTATTAAAAGTCAGTTTGGCAAGATTCCCCAGATTGCTGATAGCCTGCAGCCGAGCGGCTCTTCTGCGCATGATATCGTCTTTAGAACATACACACGGAACCAGGCGAGAATAGTCGGACTCGCCGGAGGGCAGCGCGGGATGAACGAAATGTGTCCCCCGGCATATAGGGCAGACATCTTCCGGACGGCCGTCCGGCGAGGTCTCCCCGGCACTATCGCCGGACCATATGTCCGTATTTTCCCCTGACATATTTATCGGGATCTCTTTCTTTTTGAGTATCTCCGACAGGTTTTCCATCTTTTTTTCCTTCCCGTTCCCAGCGCTTTAGAATACTGTTTATATATTTCCAGTTCCTGACATTGGCTCGCAATGCTTCTTTAAACGCGTCATGTATCCATTCCGGAGGATAGCGGTGTTCCGCTTCCTGCAGCTCCTCGGCCAGGATAGGAGTGAGCATACCGATGTTGCGTTCATAGAGGCTGTAGATATCCCGCTGCTCTTCACCGGCAGGCTCATCTTTAGCCCTGATCTCCACACTGGGTATCCTGAGAGTCCCGTTCAATATTTTGTCGATCGTGTTTTTTTCCGACTGGTTATTGATGAAGTAGGCATCGTCCGATTTCCCCCCGGCATTGATGGGGATGTGCAGTAGAATCCCGTGCTTCACAGCAGACTGGAGGGCATCCCTCAGCAGAATATCCATGTCGCCCTGCATCCTGAGCAGCTCCTTTTCAATCACGGTATTGCGGCTGAGCTCGCTGAAGCTGACAAACCTGGGATACCCTTTTCTGCGGCTGAGCAGGAAAAATACCTGCATAACCACCTTCAGCTCAAGCAGACTACTAATATTGGACAGCACCTCGCTGAAAAAGACATTGGGCAGAGGGGTCACCTCAACCCGCGGAGGGAAACCCTTGAAACTGTTTTCCGGCATATGATTAGATACCTTATACTACAGAGTCCCGACCTCAACCACGGTGCTGTCGAAGTTATCAAACTTGGTCGTTTCCTGTATAAACCTGAGCGGGACCTCGCCCGTGGGTCCGTTGCGGTTCTTGGCTATTATGATCTGAGCGATGCCCTTGGGATAGGGCTGGTCCTCTCCAAACTCCCTGATCCAGTCATCCTCAGTGGCATAAATCTTATCCCAGCGATGAATAAACATTACTACATCGGCATCCTGCTCGATGCTGCCGCTGTCGCGCAGGTCGGAAAGCTGGGGTCTTATCTGTTGCTTCTGCCTTTTACCTTCCTGGCGATGTTCGATGTTGCGGCTGAGCTGAGACAGAGCCAGTACCGGTGTATCCAGCTCGCGTGCCAGCGCTTTGAGCGATTGTGTAATCTCGGTCATCTCCTGGACCCGGTTATCGCTTTTGGAATCTCCCCGCAACAGCTGTATATAGTCGAGCACGACCATATCAATGTTATGTTTCAGATGCAGCCGTTTGGCTTTGCTGCGCACCTCGCTGATGCGCATATTGGGCGTATCATCAATATAAATGGATGTCTCCGCCAACCTGGGAATAATGTCTCGCTGCAGCAGGCGTTCTTCGAGGTCTGAGAATCTGCCTTTCCTGAAATGCTGGGACTCGATATTTGATTCGCTGGACAGCAGCCTTTGGATTATCTCTCGCCGGGACATCTCGAGGCTGAAAAGGGCGATACAGGCCTTCTGACTGACGGCTGCGTTGCGGGCAATGTTGAGCGCCAGGCTGGTCTTGCCAATGCTCGTTCTGGCGGCAAGGATTACCAGCTCCGAGCGTTGCAGCCCGCCCAGTGCATTGTCGATGGCCTTGAAGCCCGTTCGAACGCTCTGGATATCCCTGTCGAGGGTGGTTCTGTGCGCCGCCTCCTCAAAATAGCGGTTGAGCGCATCCTGAATTGGGATAAACTCACCGCGCCCCTGCCTCGTTCTGAGTTTGAAAATTATGTCCTCAGCCCGTGTCAGCGAGAGGTCGACATCGGGATCAGCCTTGTATCCGATGGACTCGATCTGACCGGCTGCGCTGATAAGTCGGCGCATGGTCGCCAGCCGGTACACGATCTGCGCGTAGTGACGAACGTGAAGCGAGGTAGGCACCATCGATACCAGATGGCTGAGGTAGGCGGCACCGCCTGCTTCATCCAGCTTTCCAAGCCTGACCAGTTCCTGTGCAACCGTAATCTGATTGATGGCCTCATCGCGTTGGAACAAGTTGCGACAGGCGCCAAATACGAACTGGTTCTGCTCGCTGAAGAAGTCCTCGGTCCCCACTATCGTGTCTATCTCAGTGATAGACTCACTGTCGATCAACAGTGAGCCGAGAACCGCTTCTTCGGCATCCAGATCATAGGGCGGCAAGGTCTCTCTCATGGCTTCAGGCAGCTTCCCTCTCAATTATGACCTTGATGCCGGCTGTGGCATCTTTGCTGAAAACCACTTGAACGTCATACTCGCCAACATTATGCAGTGAGCTTTTCATGGATATTTTTTTCTTGTCTATATCCACATTGACCAGATGGGACAACCTATCGGCAACATCGGCCGCGGTGATAGACCCATGCAGTGTGCCCTTTGAACTGGCCTTGCCTTTGAAGACCAGCTCCTTCCCCTCGATCTGTCTTGCCAGTTCAACGTATTCCTCATGCATCCGCTCGCGTTTTCTTTCACGCTCCTGGGCAATTTTCTCTGCGGCCTTTACGGCTCCCGGCGTTGCAGGCAGAGCCAGACCCCTGGGCAACAGGAAGTTCCTGGCATAACCATCTGATACCTCTTTTATATCTCCCTTTTTCTCTTTGGCCGAGACGTCTTCAATGAATACGACTTTCATACCTTGTGTATTTACTCCTTCTCAAGTTCTTTGCAGGAACAGTTTAGCACTATCCCGAATAATTAACCGTCCGAAGTTTGATGTCCGAAAATATCGGGGTCCGAGCTAAAACAGCAAATCAGCGGCGACCGATAGAGATCGACCTGAATTCCCGGTTATGGGGATCATCCATAGCCATTATTACCGTCACGATTCACCTACTCCTCCCGCAGGTGGTGCGCCGCTATCAAGCCGATGTAAGACAGTTTAAATCCTTTTCTCAAGTTCAGTCAAGACATGACTGGTCTTATGTTAACCGGGTGTTGCCATACTGTTCCGCACATGCTGTCAATTAATATCGTACACGTTATCCCATACCAACTGCACAACCAGTCTCCCCACTCACTTTATTCGCTTGACAATACACATATCACTACTTATAATGACCCAAATTCGAAGTCGTATCTATTACAATGCAAATAAATGTCGCCCAGCTCCTCAAGGAGCCGGTCGGGGCAAAACGAAATTACGAAATAGATGGACTGGCCGGCGATAATGACGATAACCACGTTAAGGGCAATATCGAACTGATTCGTACCGGCCGGGGTATCCTCGCCGAAGGCAGATTCTCTGTTGACATTAAAGGCAACTGCTCACGCTGTCTGACAGAGGTCAGGAAGAAAATTTCGTTTATAATGGAGGAGGAATTCTTTCCGACTATAGATATCGTATCAGGCGTTCACCTTCATCCGGCGCCTGACGAATTTAGGATTAGCGATAACCATATCCTTGACTTACACGAGGCAATCAGACAGTATATAATCATGGCGACACCGACCAGGCTGTTATGCAGGCCGGATTGTCCGGGCATATGCCCCGTTTGCGGCCAGGAACTCGCGCACGGGGATTGTGGTCACGCAAACCGATCTCATGATAGCAGGTGGGACAAATTAGCGCAGTTAGAAAAGGAGAGCAAAACATAAATGGCACCACTTCCTAAGAAGAAATATCCCAAGGCACGCCAGGGGAAAAGGCGCAGTCACCTTGCCAAATCCCCGGCAGCAATCATCGAGTGTTCCCGTTGCCACAGTCCCAAGCTGCCGCATCAGGTATGTCCTTCGTGCGGCACTTACGATGGAAGGGAAGTAATCGAGATCAAAAGCCCTAAAAAGAAACGCAAATAAAAGGTTGCCGGCGGTCTGAATTGGTAAATCAAGGAGGGACTTAAATGGTAGAAGATGTAAAAGTGGCCTATGTGTTTCCTGGTCAGGAATCCAGGCAGGTCGGAATGGGGCTAGACTTTTACGTCCACTACAATTCTGCCAGAAAAGTGTTCGATGAGGTGGATAAAGCGCTGGGATTCCCCCTCTCCAGGCTTTGTTTCGAGGGCCCTGAAGAAGATCTGGCGCAGACCATGAACTCCCAGGCAGCCATCATGACCGTGAGCATCGCCTGTCTGAGAGCCGGTGAGGAGATCAGCGGAGGCTCGCTTCCCACTCCCACGCTGGTAGCCGGCCACGGGTGCGGCGAGTATGCCGCCATGGTGGCATCCGGTATGATGAAACTGGGAGACGCCGTGCGACTGATACGCGAACGCGGGAGGCTCATGAACGAAGCCGGACGGCGCAAGCCGGGAGGCATGCTGCAAATCATGGACCTCAGCAAAGACCTGGTGGAGGGCATATGCCTGACCACCGGAGTGGAGCTGGCCAATGTAAATGCACCGGAAAACACGGTTATCAGCGGGGAGGAGCACAAACTGGCCAAGGCCAGGAGGCTGGCGCAGGTAAAAGGGGCCAAACGAATGCAGCCGGTCAAAGTCAGCGGAGCTTTCCACTCTTCCCTGATGGAGCCCGCGCTGTCCGGCATGATCAACGCCGTGGCGCAGTTCACCTACGATTCTCCTCAGGTACCGGTGGTGTCCAATGTGACGGCTCAACCCATGCACTCACTGGAAGCCCTCAAGGAGGAGCTGATCAGCCAGATCGTGCATTGCATTAAATGGCAGCAGTCGGTTGAAACCATGCTTGCGCGCGGTATAACTACGTTCTTCGAGGTTGGACCCGGAGATATCCTGACCAAATACATTAAACTAATCAGCCCGGGCGCATTGACTTTCAACCTCAGCAACGCCGAGAAGACAAATGAAATCGTTAAATGGCGCAAGGGCGGAAGGTTCTGAGTTCCGAACCGTCACACCGAAATAACTTGCTCCCAGTGATTTTATGCCCACAGGTCTAAGGCATCTGGCCAGGGTTGCTGCACTGCAAACACTGTTTGAGCTGGAGTATGCAGCCAACAGCCCGGATTTAGTCCTCGAACGCACGCTCAGTATTAAGGCGTTAACCGGCGATGCCGCCGGCTTCGCGAGAAAGCTGGTTTACGGCGTACTTGAAAATCAGCAGAGTTTGAACGGCACCATCAAACTCTATGCGACGGCATTTCCCGTGGAACAGCTCGCAGGCATGGACCGGAATATCCTAAAAATAGCGCTTTATGAGATTTTATTTGATAACAAGACACCGGCCAAAGTAGCTGTTAACGAGGCCGTGGAACTTGCCAAAGAGTTCGGCTCCGAAACATCTCCCAAGTTTATTAACGGGGTGCTGGGGACCGCCATGACCAAAGGGCGGAGGCCGAAAAAAACAGATTGATTGACTGATAGCCTACATCGTATAATTTACCTGTTAAATCATATGTCTAAAATTTTCGACAAGCTCAAAAAAATACTCGTCGATGAGCTCGGCGTTGATTCGGCTTCGATCGCGCTTTCCGCCTCATTTATCGACGATCTTAATATGGACCCTGATGACCTGGCCGAGTTCTTTACTACAGTAGAGGATAGCTTCAGCAGGCCGGGAAACAGATTCGAAATACCGGAGAAAGACGCCGATACCCTGGTTACTGTCCAGGATATGATGGATTACCTGCAGGACGCGGGCGTCGAGGATTAAGGCGCTTTCTCTCCTGTTGATTATGTCCGCGAGTTAGATATCTGCATTACCAGCTCTTTTAACAACACCATCCATTTTTGTCCCGCCAGCTCAGCATCAATCTTGATCTGGCGGTCGCCGCGCCTGACCGCTTTATTCTTTAATACACTTATGCGGTCAGTATTCCTTATATCGCTGTCAGTGCATGATATTGTGATGATATCTTCATCACGAACTATCGATTCGACCGCTGCCGCGACGGCTGCCTGCCGCAGCTCTACCACATACAAAAGGTTAGTCACCTCTTCCGGCAGGTCTCCGAACCTGTCTATCATCTCCCCGCTTATATCGGATACTTCGCCTGCGGAGACTATTTTTGCCATCCTTTGATAGAAATTGAATCGGGTCCGGGTATTCTCGATATAATGTTCCGGGATAAAAGCGGGAATTTTCAAATCGATCGTCACGCCGGCCGGCTCCGCCTTAGCAGGAACCGGGCGGCCCTCACGCCGGGCTTTGATCTCCTCTACAGCCTCTTCGAGCATCTGACAGTAATAATTGAATCCCACAGCAGCGATGTTCCCGCTTTGTTCTACTCCCAGCAAGTTGCCCGCTCCCCTTATCTCGAGGTCTTTCATAGCCACGGCATATCCAGCTCCCAGCTCAGTGGCCCTCGCAATTACCTTTAAGCGTTCAATGGCCTGGTCGGTCAGGCTCTTACCCGTACCAAACAGAAAAAAGGCATAGGCTGTATTCGCGCCGCGACCGACCCTTCCTCGCAGCTGATAAAGCTGCGTAAGGCCCATTTTATCCGCATCGTTGACGATCAGGGTATTGACGTTGGGCAGATCCAGACCGGACTCGATAATCGTGGTAGTGACCAGTACATCGCTCTTGCCCTGCATAAAACCGGACATTATCTCTTCGAGTTTATCCTCATCCATCTGGCCATGCGCTACCGCAATTCTGGCCTCCGGCGTCAGGCAGGCTACTTTCGATGCCAGTTCCCCGATACTTTGTACCCTGTTATGTACTAGAAATGTCTGCCCATCCCGCTCCAATTCGCGCAGCAAAGCTTCGCGGACCAGTCTGTCATCGTATTCGCCGACATGTGTGATCACAGGCAGGCGGTTTTCCGGCGGTGTCTCAATTGTGCTCATATCTCGAATACCCGAGAGCGCCATGTGCATCGTGCGGGGTATGGGTGTGGCGCTGAGCGTCAACACATCGACCGATTGCCTCATTTTCTTGAAATGTTCTTTGTGCACCACTCCAAAACGCTGCTCCTCATCGATTATGACCAGGCCCAGGTCTTTAAACTGCACATCCTTCTGCAATATCCTGTGCGTGCCGATACATATATCTATGGAACCCTGAGCCAATCCCCTGATCACATCCGCCTGCTCCCTGGCCGAACAGAAACGGCTGAGCACGGCAACTTTTACGGGGAAGGTCTTCAGTCTTTCACTGAAAGTGCTGATATGCTGCTGCGCCAGGATCGTGGTCGGGACCAGTACCGCCACCTGCTTGCTTTCCATGACGGCTTTAAAGGCGGCACGCAGGGCGATCTCAGTTTTTCCGTAACCCACATCGCCGCAGACCAGCCTGTCCATGGGACGCGCCGACTCCATATCTGTTTTCACCGCGTCGATGGCCTCAAGCTGATCCGGAGTTTCGACATACGGGAAAGAAGCCTCCAGCTCTTTCTGCCAGAGCGTATCCCGGGAGAAAGACACACCACCTCCAGCCGCCCGTCCGGCATACAGTTCGATAAGCTCGCCGGCAATATTCGCCACCGATTCCTTCACCCGTTGCTGCGCCCTGGCCCAATCCTGTGACCCCAGCCTGCTCAGCGAGGGGACCCTCTCACCCCCGCCGATATAAAGGCTCACCCTGTCAACTTGATCCACGGGCACATAAAGCAGGTCCCCGCAGGCATATTCCAGCATCAGGTACTCCCTTTCAACTCCAGCAGAGATTTTCCTGACGGTTCCGGCAAAGCGGCCGATGCCGTGTTCCACGTGCACCACCACATCTCCGATATTGATATCGTTAAGGAAAAGATGATGTCTGACAGGCCTGGTTTTGGAAAAACGCCTTCGCTTTATGTTTCCAAAAAGCTCAGCGTCCGTCAACAACAGTAACTCATGGCTGAGTTGCCATCCTCCATCCAGCGAGCCCTGCACCAGAACAATGGATTTACCCGCAGGCAAGCCCGCAAGCTCTCTCGATACACCCACACTCACACCACGTTCCTCAAGAAGTTCCTTAATCCTGTCAGCCTGCTGGCTGACGATCAATATCCTGCTGCTCTCCCTCCTTAATTCCGGCAGCTTATCTATAAATACTGAAAATCTGGCGGAGAAATCCGGGGCGCCTATGAAGGGAAGGCGGTATTGACGGTCACCTCGCTCTTCCGGCTCATCCCAGGGGCTGAACTCCAAAATACTGTCCTTTCCTCTGATCTTATTTTCTATATCCTCCCATTCGAAACCGCAGGCTGCCTTATCCGCATCCCCAGCGCCGGATCCATCCAGACCGGTGAGCTCCATCCTGATCTTTTTTACTTCTGATTCAATCTGCCGGATATCATCCAGCAGCAGAATGGAGTCGGCCGGGAGATAATCGAGTATATTGGCAGTCCCACGGCAGGACATCTCCTCTGCGGGAGGAATGAACAGAGTGGTCACGTTCTCCAGCGACCTCTGCGACCTGGCGTCATAAAGCCGCAAACTATTTATTTCATTTCCGAAAAATTCGATCCTGGCTGGCGAGTCCTGGCCACAGGGATAAACATCTACGATACCGCCCCTCTTACCGAAAGTTCCGGGTATCTCCACAACATCCTCATATTTATATCCCGCTGATTGCAGTTTCTCCAGCAGGACAGATTGCTTAGTATTCATGCCGTTGTTTATCCTGATACAGCCTGATCTGTACCTGTCCGGGCCAATGGATCGGCTGATTAAAGCCGACGCACAGCACATAATAAAGGAAAAGGATTGCCCGTTTTCAGACGCGCCATTACACCCAGCCAGGAGAGAAATCACCTTTGCGCGTTCCGCATTGATGACCGGATCGCCCGACGCGGCATCACCGAGCAGGTCCGCTTCGGGGAAAAACAGTGGCGCGACCGAATCAGGCAACCACAGTTTAATCTGCTCGAAGCGGCGTCTGGCAGCTTCAGCATGTGCTGCAACAAACAACACCGTCCTGCCAAGACGGCTATACAGGGCCGCAGCTATCAGCGGCGTAGCCTGATCGGGCAGAGACAGCCTAACCCGCTTACGCTGCCTGTCATGCAATGACTTGATCAGCCGTTCAAATTCGGGCAGTTGATTGAGTAACTGGCTTATGTGATAGAGTTTCATATCAGGTGACAGGGAGGTGATTTAGAATGAATCGATGCAGAGGGGATTTTAGCACAGCGATTTGCTTGCGAACAAACATCCTTGCGCTATAACTGATACTGTGCTGAATACCGACCTCAAACAGCAGATAACTGGAAGACCGAACAATATATGTTAGCCAAGGAAAACGATTTGAGTTCGCCAGCCTGTTGATATATTATTTTCAGGATTTCCTATTTTTTAATAACCAATCCAAGCTTTGACTTGCGGTGCCCGAGGACCTATGCTGGACAAAAAACTGAGCGATGTCATAAAACTGCTGATCAGCCTTGGAGCCTGTTTTGGGGCAGGTTTCCTCGGCTCTCTTTTCACGCGGGCATCGATCCCCAACTGGTACGTATTGCTGCAGAAGCCCATCTTCACACCGCCCAACTGGCTGTTCGCTCCCGTGTGGTTCCTGCTTTATATCCTCATGGGGATATCGGCTTTCCTCGTATGGCGCAAGGGAATAAAGGTATTTCAGGTCAGGGAAGGGCTGATTATCTTCATCATTCAGCTTGTACTTAATATTCTGTGGTCCTATGCCTTTTTCGGGCTTAAATCGCCTCTGTGGGGACTCGTCGTCATTGTGCCGCTGTGGACAGCAATTCTGCTAACTATGATCAACTTTTACCGCGTGTCCAGAACCGCCTCATTTCTACTGATCCCTTATATACTCTGGGTCAGCTACGCCACCGCCCTCAATTTCTCAATTTATCTGCTTAATCCATAAATCGGAACAGGGGATAAAACAGTGCAATTAAGAGATTATTTGCCTGAATTGGAAGACCTCGTTGATCGCGCGCTGGACGAGGACCTGGTGGGAGGAGACGTCACGTCAAGTGCCATGATCCCCGCGCGCGTTAAGGGCACTGGAAACTTTATGGTTAAAGACCGAGGCATACTGGCCGGCATCGATATTGCCGGTATGGTGTTCAGTAACATCGATCCTTTTTTAAAATTCTCCGCCCTGATGATGGATGGGGAGCGGGTCAAACCGGGAGATATTGTGGCCGGTGTCGAAGGGGACGTGGCAGACATTTTGAAAGGCGAAAGAACGGCCCTCAATTTTCTTCAGCACCTCAGCGGCATAGCGACACAGGCTTCTTTATATGTAGATGCGGTCAGGGGGCTACCTGTAAAAATCCTGGATACACGCAAAACCCTGCCCGGACTTCGGCTGCTGGAAAAATACGCAGTGTCGGTCGGCGGTGGCACCAACCACCGCATGAGCCTGGGAGATATGGTGCTTATTAAGGATAACCATATAGCGATACTCCGCCGCCGAGGAATGAGCATCTCGGAGATTGTGCGCCAGGCCAGAAACAAGACTCCCCAAAACATCAAGATCGAGATAGAAACCACCAGCCCTGAGGAGGCTGCGGAAGCTGCCGCCGCAGGCGCCGACATTGTGATGCTTGATAACATGGACTTGGACCAAATGCGCCGTGCTGTGTCATTGATCGGACACAGGGCGATTGTGGAAGCTTCGGGCGGAGTAAGCCTGGATAATGTGCGCCGGATAGCGCAGACAGGGGTCGACTGGATTTCAGTCGGCGCGCTGACACATTCAGCCAGGGCATTGGACATAAGTATGAAGCTGGTCTTTTGATCAAAATCCCTTATATCATTGCATGATAAAAAGGGCGCTGAGAAGCGCCCTTTTTTTACTTGTCACGTACCCGCTCCCCGTTCAACTTATTTCCTGCAATCAATTATCCCGGTGATACAGAAGCTGTCTCGGCTGAGGGAACGGCCAGGCCGTGCTCCGCCAGCAGCATCTTGTCGCCAAGTATTTGCCCTGTCGCACCGTCCGCCACGATCTTGCCCTTATCCAGAATAATAACTCTGTCGCACAGGCATGAGACCAAGTCAAGATCATGTGAAGCGATGATTTTGGTTACACGAATATGGCGCAACAGCTCCGTCAGAGCCCATTTGCCGCGCGGATCGAGGCTGCTGGTAGGTTCGTCCAGCGCAAGTATATCGGGATCCAGCGAAAGCACAGTGGCAATAGCCACCCGTTTTTTTTCACCAATGCTGAGATGATGAGACGACCTGTTCTCATACCCCTGCATGCCCACCTTTTGCAGTGCCTGCCTGACACGCCGATCGACTTCTTCCTGTGTGAATCCCATATTGATCGGTCCGAATGCGACGTCGTCATAAACATTTAGAGAGAAGAGCTGATCTTCGGGGTCCTGGAAGACCATACCCACCTTTTTCCTTATTTCCCTGAGATTTTTATCAGTCAGATCCAATCCATGGACATCGATCGTTGCGTTACCGCGCAGGATGCCATTCAAATGCAGCAATAATGTGGACTTGCCTGCCCCGTTGGGCCCGATCAATGCCACGCTTTCCCCGCAATAAACCGTCAGGTCTATGTCCTCAAGGCCTCGCTGGCCGTCGGGATAAGAATAGGAAAGCCCTTTTATTTCAACCGCTTTATCAACCGACATAGATCACCACCAGAGCACCGCCGGGCAGATCAGCATCAGGCATAAAACCAGTGCAAAACAGGCATCGTACATGCCGAATCTGAGCTGGTTAACCACTACGATGTCACCGTTGTAGCCGCGCGACAACATGGCCGCATAAATCCGCTCGGCACGTTCATAGCTGCGTATAAAAAGCATGCCGATCATATTACCCATCGTTTTCAAAATATTGGTCCGGTTGGCGCCGAAGTTCCGGCTGTCCCTTGCCATCTGCATGCGCATGGCCTGATCGGCCAGAACGAACATGTAGCGGTACATGAATGATGTAATCTGCACGAATACCTGCGGGACTTTGAGACGGTGCATGCCGTGCAATAACTCCTCGAACCTGGTAGAAGACGATAAAACGATCAGGCAGAGTATGCACAGCCAGGACCTGACTATGACATTCAGCAGCACCGACAGCCCTTCATAGGTAACGGCTATGTGCCAGGCGCCGATGTTATAAGCGACAAGCTCCTGCCCCTGTTTAAAGAAGGGTATAAAAATGGCGATCATAATGACAAAAGGAAAGATAATTAAAGATCGCCTGAACACATATCCTAGCGGCAGATGGGAGAGCACAATCAATACCAGCATTATCACCAGATAGGCTGCAAACACCCTCCATGCTCCGGCGGGCGTCAGCACCACAGCCAGGATGAAAGCAAGGCTACACAGCAGCTTGGTGCGCGGGTCCAGCCGGTGCACGAAGCTGTTGAGGCGGCTGTACTCGTCGATAAAGCTATGCTTCATGTTTGGATTTCAACAGAGTCGCCAGGCCGAAGACCAGACCGAACAGGATCAGCGTGCCCAGCACCCCTGCAATTATGATCGCAGTCGCATCGCCGGTAATGCCCGGGAAGAAATAGTCCGGCATCACAGTAAAAGAAGGCTCGACGGCCTTACCGGTAAAGTTATAATCTTCAGCAAACCTGTCCAGCCCGTCAGGGAATTTGGAAGCAATGGGAGATATGATAGCCAGCAGAAGTGCAATCGACAGGCCGATGATCCACCATTTCGACTTCATACTATCAACCCTCCTAAGCAATCTGGAGCTTTAAAAGGTCGGCGCGCGTAGCCATGATCAGGCTAAGCACAGCTACCGTGATCAGCCCTTCTCCCACACCGATCAGCATATGTACCCCACCCATGGCCGGAATGGCTATAATCCAGGGCGCAGTGCCCGAAAGGGACAGCTCGGCAGCACATGCCAGCGAGGCCACGACAACGGAGAACCACGCCCCTATGCCTGCACCGACGAGGGTACCGGCCCTGCTGTTTTTAAATAATGTATCTATACCTTTATATATATAGTAGCTGCCGAATCCGGCGATCAATCCCATATTCGTGATATTGGCGCCCAGCGCCAGCAGCCCGCCGTCCTGGAATATCAGTGATTGAACTACAAGCACGCTGCTCATAATAAGCACGGTTGCCCACGGCCCCAGTAACACGGCGGCCAGGGCTGCTCCCACAAAATGGCCCGAGGTACCCCCGGCCACCGGAAAGTTCAACATCTGTGCAGCGAATATGAAAGCCGCCAGCACACCCATCATGGGCACCTGTTTTTCACCCATTTTCTTATTCGTCTCTTTAACTGCCACAGCTATAGCAGCTACCGCAACCACACCTGTTGCGGCTGCAACCGGCGCACTGAGAAAGCCGTCCGGTATATGCATGTCAACCTCCAGTTTTTCCTGTCTTTTTCAGATCAACGTCCTCATACCTGGCATTTCGGGCACAGCCCGAAAATGGCCAGGTGCCTTACATCGGCCTTAAATTTGTACTTCGACAGAAGGGAATTTGCCAGCGGCTGCAGGTCGGACTCGGGCAGCTCGAGGGTTTTTCCACACTTATTGCAGACCAGATGATGGTGTTTGCTGTGCTCCCTGGCGTGATAGCGGGCAATTCCATCACCAAGCTCTATCTCCGCCGCCAGCCCCAGCTCCTTGAGCAGCTCCAGGGTGCGGTAGACGGTGGAGATATTGGCATACGGATACTTTTGCTTCAGCTTGTCAAATATTTCTTCCGCGCTGATATGCGCTTCCACACTGTGCAAAGCATCCACGACCATGATTCGCTGTGGAGTCAGCCTGTAACCCTTTTTCTGCAATGTCTCTATGCAACTCATGGCCACAATTATCACACAGAATAATGGCAATTGCAACTGATTGCATTTAGCCAGGGTTGCCGGTCAGGGGAGTTTATCCTTACTGTCCAGCATAATTGTGACGGGGCCGTCGTTAACAATAGTGACCAGCATATGCGCCCCGAATACGCCGGACTGCACTTTTAAGCCCGTTTGTGAGATGCGGTCTATAAAATAGTTATACAGTTTTTCAGCTGTCTCAGGCGGCGCAGCCCTGATGAAGCTGGGGCGCCGCCCGTGGCTGGTGTCGGCCAGCAGTGTAAACTGGCTGATCACCAGCAGGTCCGCTTTTATCTGCAGAGCTGAAAGGTTGAATTTACTATTGTCATCGCTGAATACCCTGAGATTGACTATTTTATCCGCCAGATAATCGGCGTCCTTTTCCACATCGTCAATGCCCACCCCAAGCAATATGAGAAAGCCCTGGCCTATGCGGCCGGTCGCTCGGCTATCTACCGTAACCTCCGACCTTGATACCCGCTGCAAGAGTGCTTTCAAACCGTATCAGTCCTCATTTCAGTGGCCATTATTTTATTAAATATCGACAAGTCTAACAACGGGGAAAACCCGTTATCCCGCACCATTTGTCACAGGAGATTTACACTACCGCCAGCATATATCGCATATGTATTTTCCCAAATTGACACTACTGGGGTCTTGCGTTACAATCAATCGTAACTGAGCGACGATGCTCAGGAGGTACCCATGAAAGAGATGCAAATCGACAGCATACGTGTCAGTCTGATGAACTATCAGCACGTGGTAATACTCA
>JAEAME010001259.1_pt1 | contig 18504 bp, 17 predicted proteins | sample 8958731 | NCBI WGS metagenome assembly JAEAME01 (sample SAMN16933194, study PRJNA681113) | bioreactor sludge metagenome | isolation source: anerobic bioreactor sludge (Control) | place: India:Bengaluru | collected 2018-10-24 | reverse complement strand
GAGCACGCAGTGCGAAGGTAATCCCGGAAGGGGTCATCACCGAGCACGCAGTGCGTGTCATTTATCAGATAAAGGTTTTTCCCCGGTTACGGTTACTGAAAGGACTGAAAAGGTCACTTCTGACTGATCAGCAACACGCTCAGGTAAAACAATTTGGGTTTCTTTTTGGACGGCAATATGAATGAACCCGGCCCGGGTTATATATTCCAGGTACCGATCTTTCTGTATGGCACCTGCAATGCAGCCGGTGTAGAACTCAACATTTTCTTTCAGATCAGCAGGTAATTCACCGTTCAGAACAACGTCGGAAATACAAAAATGTCCTCCCGGTTTTAATACCCTGAAAATCTCGTGAAAGATTTTTTCCTTAGAAGGCAGCAGATTAAGTACGCAATTACTGATCACCACATCGGCTACCTGATCGGGAACGGGCATATTTTCAATGTCTCCCGTATGGAACTCAATATTTGAGTATCCGAGCTTAGAAGCATTCTGTTTTGCCTTATCTGTCATTTCCGGGGTAAAATCTATGCCTATCACACGACCGGTCTCTCCAGTATACGCCCGGGCGACAAAACAATCATTTCCCGCACCCGATCCCAGATCAATGACAGTGTCCCCTTCACGTAACGAGGCAAACTCGGTAGGCAATCCGCAACCCAGACCAAAATCTGCTATGCTTTCATATCCCTTTAGGTTACTGTAATCTTCGTTCATTGTAAAACGTATGTCGCTCGAAGAACAACATCCCCCTCCGCAACAGGAAGTGTTCTTTACGATCTGTCCGTACCTGCTGCGAACCAGATCTTTAATCTTTTTATCATCCATTAGTCTTATAATTAAAAAATGATTTTACTGGTGTTCGCAAAAATACGAACAATAAAAAATTAAAACTAAAAAAAATCATATATTTATACAAGAAAACTACATCTATGGAAGCGAAACTCAAAAAAGTCCTGCACCTGAAAGATGCCGTTGCCATAGGTCTGGGAGCCATCATAGGTGCCGGGATCTTTGTGGTTACCGGGGTTGCCGCCGGGGTAGCCGGTACCGCTTTCCTGGTGGGGCTGCTGATAGCCGGATTGGTGGCCTCTTTCAATGCCCTGAGTTCGGCACAACTGGCAGCCGTTTATCCCCAATCAGGAGGCACCTATGAGTACGGGTACCGCCTGCTTAACCCGGCATTTGGCTTTTCTGCCGGATGGATGTTCCTGTTGAGCAAACTGTCTGCTGCCGGTATTGTGGCTATAGGGTTTGGAAGCTACTTTCACCAACTGGTTCCGTTTTTTTCGCCTATGGTCTATTCGGTAGCAGCTATAGTGCTTCTTACTCTGGCCAATCTGGCAGGTATTCAGAAAGCCGGTCTTGTGAACATACTGATTGTGCTGATTACCCTTCTATCACTTTTGTATTTTGTCTTTGGTGGGATTGGATCAGTAGAATCCCGAAACTTTACCCCCTTTGCACCCTTTGGGATCCGCGGAATTGCCGAATCGGCCGCCATCCTTTTCTTTGCCTTTACAGGCTATGCACGTATTGCGACACTTGCCGAGGAGGTGGTCGAGCCCAAAAAAACCATTCCCCGGGCCGTTATCATCACCATCCTTACCGCCATCATATTGTATGCTGCCGTGTCTTTTATTGCTGTTGGGACCATTGGTTCCGGAGCGATGGCACACAGCCAGTCACCCTTACAGCTGGCTTCTGATTCCATGCGTGCTCCTGGAATCAGTTTGGTAACCACATTGGGGGCGTCTACTGCCATGCTGGGGGTATTGCTCAGCCAGATCCTGGGTATCAGCCGTATGTTACTGGCCATGGGACGACACAGGGACCTGCCTGCATTCTTTGAAAGGATTCACAGGAAAACTTCTGTACCCCATACAGGCATATTGTTTACTGCAGCAGTTATTTTACTGATAACACTATTGGGAAATTTTGAATTTGTAGTCAGGGCGGCTACATTCACCATTTTGCTCTATTACTCGATCACCAACTTATCCGCAATAAAACAGCCCGTGGAACAACAACTCTACGGAAAGATCATTCCCATCCTTGGCCTGGCAGGATGTTTGGCTATGTCGGTTTCCCTTCCACTGAATGTGATACTATCCGGGATTGTGTTACTGGGCGCAGGTTTTGTAGTAAGATACCTGGTCAAAAAGCTAGCACCTACATCTTGAAATTTGTGAGTTCGGAAGTGATGTCAAAATCGTATTCGGGATACTCGTACATTTTGAAACGCGGTTCCGTTTTCCCCGTGGTATAGGACCAAATGCTGGCATAATCGTTGGGATTTTCACCAATTTCCTTAAGCTGTCTCATATATGCGGCTACAGATTTGTTTTCCACAATGTAAACATGCTTCATGTTTTCAATGACAGGACTGTGTTTGCGGTTCTTATCATGCTCAAAACGAAGGATCCGTTTCCCTTGAGGGGTAAGTCCTATCATATCATAAGTCATGCTTTTTCCTATGCCGGGGAGGTTCAGCACATTCCTGTCTGTGGCCAGGAACGGCAGGTCGTGATCTTTCATAAACACTTTCAAATCCTTGTAAATGTTATCTCCCTTTTCAAAAAGTTCACAAAGAGCATCTTCCTGTTTTTTTGAAAGCAGTCCGATCACTTTTTCTTCTTCCTGTTCCTGGATGGAACGGCAATTGGGTGCGAAAACCGCGTAATTTTCATTGAATCCTTTCACTGAAAATGTATAGTAAGAGATCACGCCCAGTTTATTGAGTTTCCTTCTTAGTTGTGCTGTATGTCCCCGGCGGGAAGAAGCTACTGTAAAGACCAGCTGGTTGGTAATGGACCACCCTGTGGAAAGGATCTTCTTTATGGCTCGTTTTGCTTCCAGGGAAATTTCCAGCGGACTTTCAAAGTGTGTCTGGATTATGAATTGTTTAATACCGATTTTGGAAGCCTTTTCTTTAAATTCTTTTAAAATTTCTATCAATTCATCGTTAATACGCATAGGCAGGTATGCCGGTAATCTGGTACCCAAACGAATACGTTGTATTTCGGCATACTTTTCACCATCCGGGCGGTCCTTATTGGCTTTCTTCTTCCTCAAGGCCATTTTGTACACGGCCTCCAGCAGGTTACGTAACGTTTTGTTGTGGCTCATCAGGGCATCTCCCCCGGTGATCAAAATATCCCGCAGCTGGGTATCTTCTTCAAAATATTTCATTAGGGAACGAAGCTTTTTATCCCAGGTTTCATGCGGCTTCAGTTCTTCAAGATCAAAATTCAGATGCTTGTTCTGGAAATCGTACATTCTCTGGCAGGAAGCACATAATCCCCCGCAGGCCCTGCCTACGGAATCTGGTATGAGAATGGCAACGTCTGGATACCTGCGGTGGATGTTATGACTATTGGGCAATAACCAGCCGGCTGCATTGGGCTGACCGGGTTCCACTTTGTCTTCACGCTCCCAGGCCACAATATTTCCGAAAGTGTCTACAAGTTCTTTTGAATACAATATATAACTACGTATGGCCAGATCGTTGTATCCTGTGTCGGAAACATTAAGTAAAGAAAGGTAATAGGGAGTGGCAAAGGTAGGGATCCCTTTTTTCCGGGCTTCTTTTAGAAGCGACATGGTCTTGGTTGACAGGGAGTTATTCAGCATCATGTTTACCTCGGAAGGGGTACGGGCAGCCATGGCCAGGTGAAAACGATGGTCGTCCCACCATTTTTCCACCAGGTTGTATTTAGCCATATACGTACTGTCTGGAGGGAACACGTATTTGTTGTTTTTGCTTTGGCGGTTCTCGATCTTAGCCATAAGCAGTTTAATGATCCGTTCTTTGTTATCTTCCCTGGTATGTACAATACCGGGACTCAGCCCCGATCTCCATTTTTTCATCCAATTGACGGTTTTTTTAGCCGCCGGTTTCTGGATTTTAGGATTTTCCAGCAACTCAAACTGATTGTACAACTCCAGGATAAAATCTGTGTTGATGGTGTTGTTCACTTCATCCCTGAGCCATTCCCTGAACAGACTGATGGTTTTGATCTCAAAATTTCTTTCATTTGATAATTCATATACGGTTTTCTGATCGTATTCGATCAAAGCCTTAAGACTTGAAGCTGCTTTGCCGGAGTTGTTCGGATGTTGAGCAACATATTGTTTCAGACTTGTGCGAAAAGATTCATCACTTTTACTATCCCGTGCCATGTTAACGATACCGGGAAAGCGATCCTGAAACAATCTTTTGATTTGCTTTTTTGTTAAGACAAGAATATCGTTCTGTTTCTTCATGGTCAGATTCATTTAAATGTTATTATGAATTACTGATGTGTGAGTATCTACCCGGGGTATATGTATGGAAAAACCCCGCTCACTATATACAGCGACCTACAAAGATAAGAAAAATTAAAAAAACAACTTTTTCAGCCACCTGACTTTTTTCGGAGTATAGGGACGGTACCTCAGTGATGGATCCGGTCGTATGCCTTTATCTACAATACTTTTGTAATGGGTAAAGGTATCAAAACTTGCTTTTCCGTGGTAGGACCCCATCCCACTATGTCCCACACCTCCGAATGGAAGGTATGAAGAAGCCACATGTACCAGTGTGTCATTCACACAACCCCCTCCGAATGAGAGTTCCCGGAAAACTCTTTCACGGGCAATTTTATCTTTGGTAAATAAATACAAAGCCAATGGTTTGGGCCTGCTGCGGACAAATTCTACGGCTTCGTTCAATGTGTTGTATGTCAGGACCGGAAGAACCGGGCCAAAAATTTCTTCCTGCATTATGGGACTGTCCGGGAAAACATCTGTAAGAACTGTTGGATTGATAGTTAGCGTTTGCCGGATGCTTTCCCCGCCCAGGATGATCTTTTCATCTTTGAGCAATCCCAGCACACGGTCAAAATGTTTCTCGTTGACCATGCGCGGGTAATTTTCAATCAAGCCCTGTTCATCCGCCGGGTAAAACACTTCAATCCAGTGACACAAACGTTCCTGTAATTGTTCCTGCAGACTTTCCGGGACCAGGATGTAATCCGGAGCTACACAGGTTTGTCCGGCATTGATGAACTTTCCGAAGACGATCCGTTTTGCTGCCAGATCCACATCGGCACTTTTGTGAATGATCACCGGACTTTTTCCGCCCAATTCAAGGCTAACCGGAATCAAGTTTGCCGAGGCGGCTTCCATCACTTTTTTACCCACGGTGGTACTTCCGGTAAAGAAAATGTAATCGAACGGAAGTGCCAGCAAACCCGAGTTTTCCGCACGTCCTCCTTCCACAACCGAGCAGTATTCGGGAGGGAAGCATTCCCGGATGATCCGGGCAACTATGGACGATGTAGCAGGAGAATATGCAGAAGGCTTTATTACGGCACAGTTTCCGGCAGCGATCGCCCCCACCAAAGGTTCCAGTGATAGCAGCAGGGGATAGTTCCAGGGTGACATTATCAGGACCACCCCGTAAGGCTCGGCAATCCGGTAACTCTTTGCAGGAAAAAGAACCAAAGGAGTTTTTGCTTTGACCGGGTTACTCCATTTACGCATGTGTTTTAAAACATAACGTATTTCTTCCTGCAGAACGCTGATCTCGGTCATTTCCCCTTCAATGTCCGATTTATTCAGATCTGCATGCAACGCTTCCAGAATATCAGTTTTGCAACGGCTGATGCAATCAGATAATTTCTTTAAAGCATCCTTCCTGAAAGATAGGTCTAGGGTTTTACCGGAGAGGAAAAATGCACGTTGTTGTTCAAGCAAATCGGAAAAATTCTTCATGTCGAAAGCTGTAAGGTGTGATTCAAATATGGAAAAATTTTCTAAGATCGGTTGCCCTTTTTAATCGAAAATGAATAAACAAAAGTATGGCAGATATGGCAACAATACATACCAGCAAGATCAGGCTCCAGTGAAATGTAAGTGTTTTGTGCATATGCAGTGACATGATCCCTTCGGTACATATACCGGCAGCTGCAATTGCCAGAAGAATATATGCGATAATATTCACTCCTTTTTGTTTTGTTTTTTTAATGATCAGGCTCACAACAAGCAAAACCAGGTAAAATGCCAAAAGTAGTGGGATCCCAAAAGTAAATGCCCAGTCTATACTTTTATTCATCAAATCAAGAAGAACGATCAGGACGGAATTGGTAATGAATCCTGAGATCAGCAGAGAAATAACCCTTGTGTGCAGGAAAACCATCAGTGAAATGTGAATTACAAGTGAGATCCCTACTGTTATTGTATACCTGGACCACGTAATGTTCTTGTTGATTATCAGGTCAATAATAGTAGAAGTAAAAATCCCCACCAGTAAAACGATAAGCGAAAGATCCCAAAAAACCTTTCTTTTCTGATTATCGGAAAGTTCCTGAAAATCGTATGTCTCAATTTTTGTCAATAAGGGTTCTTCACTTGTCGCCGTTGTTTTATACCCGCACAGGGGACAATAATTCATGTTAATGTCCAGCTCGACGCCGCATTTTTTACAGATATTCATCATGGCAGTTTCTGTTATAAATAATGGATACCGGAATGTTTTCTCTTGTCAGGAAACGAAAGAAGTGTTTTTCCAGCTCCCGGCTACATGTAATGTTACCAAAGGTAATGGTTATTTGGTCGTTGTATCCAATCATTCCGCAGCTGACTTTGGTCAATTTGTTCGGAGGAGGCGGAATGACCATTACAGATTCAATGTGTTCTGCCATGGGTGGAGGAAAAACGATACCTCCAAGATTCGACAAAACACCGGTATACTGGCTGCAGCCCATTTTCTTAAAGTTCATCCGTAAAACAGGGTTTTTGATGAAAAGAGGAATAGCACGGATAATCATATTACGTTCACTACCCACATTACGCGAAAGGATCTTGTTAATCAGTTTTACATCTGTTTCCAGTTGCATCTGATGAAATACGGTTTTCAATATTTCATCAAAGGTATAATGCCCCAATCTCCGGTCGATTTCGGGCATTACAAAAAGGGAAAAATTGCGCATGGTTTTGCTATGGTAAAGATTGCGCGTATTCATGGGAATCTGGACGCTGATCTTTCCCGTTTTTTTCTTTCTGCGCGGAAGTCCGGGATCCTCAAATATTTGCTGGATCGCATAAAAGTAAACAGCTGCAAGGTATATGGTCAGGTTCACGTTTTTTTCTTTTGCTTTTTCCTTTAAAGCAGCAACAGGTACCGAAGCAGTAATGATGCCCAGCCGGGGTTTCCGGTTAAGCGGGAAAGGAAGATGAAATGCTTTGGGGCGTTTTGTGTTTACAGGGATGTTTTCTTTAAAGAACCGGTTGTATGCATCTTCGAATTCTTCAGGATCGGGTTGACCGGAAGGTTTTTTGTATTTGAAAGAAGGAGGAACCTCTATACCCCTGAACAAAAAATATTGAGCCAATAAGGTTTTAAAATACTCCTGGGCCCCTCCACCGTCTGCAAGCATATGGGAAAATTCCACACTTATGCGGTTGTCTCCTGCCAAAACCCGCAAAAGAGGACCCTCTTTATCAAATCTTCTGCATGGCAATTTATTGTCTACTACCACAGGAGTTAGAAAACGAGCCGATTCCAGGTAATACCAGAAAAATCCCTTTTTCAAAAAAACTTTGTAATACGGGAAACGTGATTCTATGCTCCTGACAGCTGCAAATAAACTTTTGATGTGTACTTTGTGTTTCAGAACCACTGAAAAACGAAATACAGATGTAAATTCATCGTTAATTACTGCAGGGAATATCTTAGCAGCATTGTCCAGGGGGTACCAGAAGCCTTTCCCTTTCATCAGGTCTGATCCTGGTTGAGACTTGACATTTTTCCCATAAACAGGATGATTCCGGTACTCTTTTCTTTGATAATATAAACGAAAGAACGGTTTACGTAAAAAGGAAGGGGATCATCGGGTTCAATGGAACTTTTTTCCACCCCCACTACCGTAACCGCTGCTGCTTCCGTGCCTTCTTCATTGACCTCTACGTACGTTTTTTGTTTTACAAGACCAATATAAAGACCTCCCGAGGGAGACATATTGCTGAAATCGGCCATCCCTTCCATAAAGGGTATGGTCATGCCCATGGCTTGCAGGGTAGGGATCAGGTCTTTCTCGTATTCAAACCTGAATTTTGGCATGGATACGGTCAGCTTGCGTTCAAAACGTTCCAGGCCGCTAACCAGGATATTCCATTGTGTCGTGTTGAAAAATTCTTTAATCATGCGGTCAACATGAACACCGGGCTTGGGGAGCATCAACACCATGGAAAAAGCTTCATTCCCGTAAGGAAGTTCGGCTATCTGGCAAAGATCGTGTTCCAGGTATGGAAAGGTCTCAGTCTGGAGCATATAATCGGTCAAAGGAGAAGATCCGTCATCTCCGTAAAAACGGTCGCTGTAAGTAGCCGATTTATCAAAGGAATATGTCCAGGTGCCCTTGAAATACAAGGCATTGATCAAATACATGACCATTGAAGGAGGTATCTCTTTAATGATTTCCTCAATCTTGCCGTTCGTTTTGGATGCACACCAGTTATTGATGGTTTGAACTGCAGTAGGAGAGAAGAAGTCCAGTTCCTCAATTTCTGCCAGGTACCAGGTCCTTACAATATCTTTAAATTTTTCGTACACGGGAAACCCTTCCCGGATCCATACTGAATTTGCGATCCCCAATTCGGTCAACTGATCGGCTTCTTTCAGTTCCCGGGACATCTTTTTGAAGAACCCGTTCATCTGTTCGTAGGAAAACTCTTGGAACCCTAGAACGTCTTTCATTTGTGCAGCCGTTTCTCCGGCTGTGCCGTTGGCGGTCATGGATAAAGCCAGGGAGGCACTTAAGGGAGAAATGAAATAATTCTTATCCTCGGAATTAACCTGTTTGAAAAGATCAAAAGCGAACCGGTTGGCTTCTGCAGACAAAGCCTGTTCTGTTTTTGTCAGGATTATATCATGTCGCTGATTCGTTTGTTGCGGCAACCGGTCACATCCGGGAAAAAGTCCTGGCAGGACCAAGGCAATTAACAGATATTTATAAAACCTGCTGTTCATCAATGTAAAGACACATTTTTTGAATAAAACGTTGCATGAATTATTTCTCTTCCGGCAGGTAATACATACCCTCACGGGATAGCTGGTGGTCCAGGTTTGCCAGGTTGTATATGAGGACTGCCTGAACTACAGACGTATGTTCCTGGTATTCAGCTATACTCTTTGTAAAAAGGTCCCTTTCTGTATGCCATATTTCCCTGTAGTTGAAGTTGTAGCCTTTCACGTCTCTGTCACGTAATGAAATAGTGGGAACACCATGAATAGCAAAAACAGACGCATCGGTACCTCCGGTGCGTGTAGGTTTTGGACGGGAAGGGATGGTGTCTACGGTAAAAGGAAAATCAGGATTGATGGAAGACACGTGTTTGGATGCTTTGACAAAATCATCGTACATGGCAGCGGGAACGGATACGCCGCTGGCAGCAAGAGGGCCTCCGTCCCTGTTAAACAGGTTGGAGATTTTATCCAGTTTGTCTTTATGTTGTTCTACCCATGCAGTAGCCCCCAACAGCCCGAATTCTTCTCCTGCAAACAATACAAATAGTATGGACCGTTTTGGTTTTGCTCCTGCCACAGATAACAAACGGGCAGCTTCCATTGCCGGTGTAACACCTACACCACAGTCTACCCCTCCCGTAGCTACATCGTATGAATCCAGGTGACCGCTTACCATAATGTATTCATCGGGATAACGTGTTCCGGTCATTTTGGCCACTACGTTGTGGAATTTCACCGGACCCGGGCGAAAATGGTTCCGGATATCAAATTCCAGTTCTATGGGACGTCTTTCTTTTACCAGTTGGTAAATGTATTGGTACTGGTGTTCATCAAGTTTAATATCGGGAACGGTAGGCAGGTTCTCAAAAGAGGATTGTTCTCCAAAGACGGTTTCCTTATCCCAAAGCGCTGTAATGGGAACAGGAGATGCCTGGATCAGACCCAGGATCCCGGCCTCTACCATTTGCCTGTAAAAGAGTGCGGGTTCGTCGGCTGTCTTTTTCAGGCTGTCTTTCAGGGCCTCCTGCATCTCATCCACATTCATCCTGCGATCTCCGGTCTGCGCTCTGTAGCGGCGTATTACCTGGTTGTTATGGCGGGAAATTTCTTCATTCAGCCGGATCAGGGAATCCCTTCTCCGGTCTGCAATTTCTGTACGTTCCACGGGCCATCCCGTATTACTTCCGGTTATCAGTACCCAGGCTCCCTTCAGGGATCCTTTCATACTATCAAACTCGGCTTGGGTTTTTGGCTCAATAAGAACGTGTCCCCTTTGAAGTCCTTTCGTTCCTGCCGTGTAGGAAGGAGTGGCAAAATGCAAATGAATCCCGTCTCCACCGGGGAATACGTCCCCATATAATGTCCCAAACCATGGACCGCGATTAAACCCTACGCGTGTTTCACCGGCTTCTTCAATAGAAACTTCCAGTCCCCAGGATTCAAATTGAGAGGCTGTCCAGCGTACTGCGGCATTGTAAGCGTCCGATCCTACCAGACGACCTCCAATGCGGTTTGACAATACATCCAGGTGTTCCTGCGTCTTGTTGTTGAGTGTCCCCTCTTGAATGATCTTTTTAACAACGGCATCCTGAGCGTTTGCCTTAGGGCAAATAGAAAAAACACTTACTGCTATGAGCAAGCTTAATGATAAGGTTCTGTATTTCATTGTAAACTATTTTGGGAAAACAAGTGTTACAAATGTAGTGTTTTATATCTTTGCACCATGATAAAATTCAGGGAAATTGTAAGTGCCTTTATGGTCTTGTTTGCCGTGATAGACATCACAGGGTCCATTCCCATTATCCTGGACATGAAAGCCAAAGGCAGGAAATTCAAACCTTTTATGGCGGCAATTATTTCTACCGCACTGATTTTCTTGTTCTTATTTGTGGGGGAGGCAATTTTGGACCTGTTCAGTGTAGATATTTCTTCGTTTGCCATTGCCGGTTCACTGGTTATTTTTGTGCTGGCTGTGGAAATGATTTTTGGCATTGAAATTTTTAAGAATGACGGTCCGCCGGATGCCGCTACCATCGTTCCACTGGTTTTTCCTCTTATTGCCGGAACGGGAACCCTGACCACCGTTCTTTCATTGCGTGCCGAGTATAGTTTGATAAACGTTTCCATTGCCATTTTGCTCAATATGATCATTGTCTTTGTCGTTTTACGTCACGTAGACTGGGCTGAAAAACTGCTGGGCAAAGGCGGTATTTATATTTTGCGTAAATTTTTCGGGATCATTTTGTTGGCCATTTCGGTGAAACTTTTTGTATCCAATATTTCCGTCTTATTTGGATAGTTATGATGAAAAGAGCGGTACTGTATTTCATCGCAGGGTTTATACTATTTATCTCCGGATGTGACAAGGATGATCCTTACGGGCCCGGCACGGATCCGGTAGATCAGCCCGAATGGATAATAGGGGCTGACCTTTCGCTTGTGACCAAACTGCAAAAGGCCGGTGCCGTGTACAGGGATTTTCAGGGGAATAACGTGGATGTATTGCCCTTTTTCCGTGAAAAAGGATTCAATTATATCAGAATACGCCTGTTTGTGGATCCCGATCTGCAATCCACGGCATGTCAGGATCTGGATTATGTAAAAAATCTGAGTCTGAAAGCCCGGAACGAAGGATTTAAAATATTGTTGGATTATCATTATTCAGATACATGGGCTGACCCCGGTAAACAATACAAACCGGCAGCCTGGGCTAATCTGAATGCAGATCAGTTGGCAGCTAAAGTATATACCTACACAAAAGAAACGTTATTGGCTCTGGTAAAAGCACAGGCTGCACCCGATATGATCCAGGTAGGTAATGAAATTACCAACGGTATGCTGTGGGATTCGGCACGTGCCGATGTGTGGTCTGAACAATGGAATACTCCCGGAAGGTGGTCCTACTTTTGTCGTATACTTTCGCAGGCCACTAAGGCATGTCGCGAAACCTGCCCGGATTCATGGATCATGATCCACACAGACAGGGGAGGAGACAGGCAAACGGCTTTAAAATTTTACAACCAGCTTGAGATATATAATGTGGATTACGACATCATTGGACTGAGCTATTACCCGTTTTGGCACGGTCCTTTGTCAAACCTTCGATCCTGCCTGGAAGGGCTAAAGACAAATTTTCCGGACAAAAAAGTGAACCTGGTGGAAGTCGCTTTCCCAAACGATCCGTGGGGCATTCCCGATAACGTGGGCTACACTCCCGAATATGCGGCATCGCCTCAGGGACAGAAAAAGTTCATGGAAGATTTCATTGATACCATCAAAGATTTCTCCAACGTGAACGGATTCATGTACTGGTACCCGGAAGAAACATTCATACCATCGGGCAACATCCTTACACTTCACAGGGGGGTATTCGACATCCAAACCGGCAATGCTTTACCGGTAATGGATGTTTTTGCCAATTAAGAAACTACGTAACCTGCTTTTAAAATAAGTCCCTCCGTAAGGATTGGGGAGGGTTGCCGCCGTTGCCAGGTATATCGTAGTGGAAGCTCCCTGCGCAGGAGTGCTCAGAAAAGGCCTGAAAAAAAGATTAACAAGTGGATCCAGACGGTTGTTCATGGTTATCATTGGGGTGTTTACAGCCCCTGGATCGGCTGAAACCACCTGAATATCATAAGGCTTGAACTTCTCTGCAAGGTCAAGAGAAGCGTAATAGAGTGCCCTCTTGGAATCGCCATACCGGATAACCCGGCCGGCCCAGTTTTTTGGAATACGGTTTACAAAAGAGGGCTTTAGTCTGGAAAACCATCCAAAATAAATCGTACATGAGACAGTGAAAATGACCCGTGCTCCGTAAATTGTTAATGCCCCTTCCCGGAGTTTGGGAAACAAAAGTTCTGTCAGGAAGAGCGGTGCTTTATAATTGACTTGCGCAATTTTTTCCAGTCCGTCATCGGTAAAACCGGTTCTTTTGGGGAGAATCCCCGCATTATGTATAAGCCGGTTAATGGTTTTGTGTCTAATGCTTTCAGCAAAGGTCCTGACCGATGCGAAAGAAGAAAGATCCAGGGGAAGCAACTCTATAGACGGGGGATTTGTTTTGTTTTCGTACTCGCTTACCAGTTGCTTGTAAAAAGGCATGGCCGCCTCTGTGGAGAGGCAGGCCATGATAAGTGAGTACCCGTTGTAGAGTAACGAACGACAGATTTCACGGCCAAGACCGCCATCTGCCCCTGTAACAAGGGCCGTTTTGTCAGGCTTTGTTGTCTGAGCCAAGTACGTTCACTACTTTATGTTTGTACAACTCTTTGAGTTTGTCACGTGCCGGTCCCAGGTATTTACGAGGGTCAAATTCTTCGGGTTTTTCCGCCATGACTTTACGAATGGCAGCGGTCATGGCAAGCCTTCCGTCGGAATCAATGTTGATCTTGCAAACAGCTGAACGTGCAGCTTTACGGAGCTGATCTTCCGGGATGCCTATGGAGTCTTTCAGTTTCCCTCCGTAATGATTGATCTCGGCAACAATATCCTGGGGAACACTGGAAGAACCGTGCAGCACGATGGGAAATCCGGGGATCCGTTTCTCGATCTCCTCCAGGATGTCCAGGCGGATCTCGGGTTTCTGTCCCGGTTTGAATTTGTAAGCTCCGTGAGAGGTCCCAATGGAAATGGCCAGGGAATCAACTCCGGTACGTTTTACAAAGTCTTCCACTTCTTCCGGTTGGGTGTACGTGTGGTGCTCGGCTTTCACGTCGTCTTCCACGCCGGCCAGCACACCCAATTCTCCTTCCACGGTAACATCGTGTTGGTGTGCATATTCTACAACCTTACGGGTCAGTTCCACGTTTTCTTCGTAAGAAAGGTGAGAACCGTCTATCATTACGGACGAGAACCCGTATTCTATACAGTTTTTACACAATTCAAAGGAGTCCCCGTGGTCCAGGTGTAATACTATGGGTATGGCGTATCCCAGTTCCTTGGCGTATTCTACAGCTCCCTGAGCCATATAACGCAGAAGTGTCTGGTTGGCATATTTGCGGGCACCGCTTGATACCTGTAAAATAACCGGTGATTTTGTTTCCACGCAGGCACTTATGATGGCCTGCATCTGTTCCATGTTGTTAAAATTGAAAGCGGGGATGGCATAGCCGCCCTTGACTGCACTGGCAAACATATCACGTGAGTTTACCAGTCCTAAATCTTTGTATGATACCATATTCTAAAATTTAATATTTGATGTTTTCCTTTATTCAGTTTACAAAGATAAGACTTTTGCCGTATATTTGGGAGTGATAAATCTATAATTGTAATGAAACCTTATATACTTCAGGAAACCAACTGGCGTGCAGTTAAGGACACGGAATACCGGGTCGCCGTCCTTCCCTGGGGAGCCACGGAAGCTCACAATTACCACCTTCCATACGGAACAGATACTTACCTGGCCACAGAGGTGGCGCAACGCAGTGCCGCCCTGGCCTGGGAACAAAATGTAAAGATACTGGTGTTGCCTGCCATGGCCTATGGTGTCAACTCAGGGCAATTGGATATTCCTTTCTGCATGCACATGAATCCTTCCACACAACAACGTATACTGGAAGACATAGTTACTGTACTTTTACATCATAACGTTAACAAGTTGGTCATCCTGAACGGACACGGGGGCAATGCGTTTCAAAATGCCATCCGGGAAATAGAACTTCTTTTTCCGGAAATGCTCATATCCATGGTGAATTGGTGGCGGGTAAGGCCGGTTGCTCAATATTTTGACAATCCCGGAGATCATGCCGATGAAATGGAAACCTCTTCGCTTATGGCCCTGTATCCCCGTTTGGTTTTGCCCCTGGAAGAAGCTGGACCGGGGAAAGAGCACCGGTTTAAACTTAAAGCGTTACGCGAAAAGTGGGCGTGGATACCCAGGCGGTGGATCTACACGACCGATGATACCGGTGTGGGGGATCCGTCGGCGTCCACACCTGAAAAAGGGGAGCGGTTTATAAATGACTGTATTAAAGAAATTGCCGGTTTCCTGGTAGAGTTTGCCGGTATAGAAAAGATGGAGGATCTGTATGAGCAATAAGAAAGCCCTGATCTTTTCTGCTCCTTCGGGTGCCGGAAAATCGACCGTTGTAAATCATTTAATGGAAACGTTTCCTAATTTGGATTTTTCCATTACCGCCACTACCCGGCCTAAAAGGGGAAAAGAAGAAAACGGGAAAGAATACTACTTTATTTCTAAAGAAGAATTCCGCAAACTTATTGACCAGGATGCCTTTGTGGAATGGGAAGAAGTATACAAAGACAGGTACTACGGAACGTTGAAACTGGAACTGGAACGTATCTGGAACGGAAACAAAGTAGCGGTTTTTGACGTAGATGTAAAAGGAGGGATAAACCTGAAAAAAATATTTGGGAAAGAGGCCCTTTCCGTTTTTGTAGCGCCTCCGTCCCTGGAAGTCCTGAGAGAAAGACTTACAAAAAGGGGAACCGATTCATCAAGTGCCATAGAGGAACGGCTGGCAAAAGCCTCTGTGGAAATAGAGGATGCCAGGTATTTTGATGTGGTTTTGGTCAACGATCGCCTGGAAGATACACTGGACAAGGCAACCGAGATAGTTGCCGCTTTTTTATCATAATATGAATACATGCGGTTTATACTTTGGTTCATTCAATCCGTTTCACATTGGACATCTGGCCATTGTCAATTACCTGGTGTCTTATACGGATCTGGACGAAGTACGTCTGATTGTTTCTCCACGCAATCCGCTGAAGGATATTGAAATATATGCTGCCGAAACACCTGCTTCACGTCTGGAACATATCCGGGAGGTAATGAATGAAAAAAAACTGCCGGTTACCGTTTCAGATGTCGAATTTCATTTGCCTGAACCGCTTTATACCATTAACACATTGCGTTACCTGCAGAAAACCCAGCCCGGTTTGTGTTTTATACCGGTGATCGGGGGAGACAACTTAGCCCTTATAGAACAATGGCATGAATGGCAAACCATCCTGAAGGAGTTTGTTATCTACATATATCCCCGGCAGGGAGTGGATCACCGGGCTTTGTGTAAAAAATACAAAGATTTTGCAAAAAAGCTCGTTTTGCTGCCTGCTCCCGAGATTACCATATCGTCAACATTTATAAGAGACGGGCTGGAATCGGGAAAAAACATGAACGGGTACCTTATATAAAGGATAACACTATGAATGTTTACAAAACACAAGACATCAGGACTATTGACCGTCTTTTCATGGAAAATACAGGCGAGACGGAAACACAACTTATAGCCAGGGCGGCACGTGCTTTTGTAGAGGCTTTTCTTGAAGAAGAGAAAGTTCCGGGTAATGTGCTTGTAGTGGCAGGTCCCGGCAACAACGGGGCCGATGCGCGTACCATAGCCGGCTTGCTGAAAGAAGCTAAGTGGCAGGTTCAATTGATGGATTTTGCCCGTCCAATGCCTCAAGAAGAGCAGGATGGCATGTGGCAGGATATATTATCGGGATTCAAAGGGGATACCCTGGTTGTTGACGGATTGTTCGGTTCAGGCCTGACGCGTCCGGTTACAGGACGTTACGGTCGTATTATTGATGATATAAACAACCTGAATACAAAGGTTTATGCTGTGGATATCCCTTCAGGACTTCCCGGGGAAGGGCTCCCGGATCCCTCCGGATCTGTTGTTCGGGCAAACGTAACTTATGCATTCCAGTTCCCGAAATTCTCCTTCTTTTTTGCCGAGTCGTATCCTTACGTTGGAGACTGGAAAGTACTTGATATTGGCATGGGCAACATAGATTACCCGGGGGTGGAATGTCCGTTTGTGATGACTTCTGCTGATTACTTTAAAGCGTATTATCCGGAGAAACGCCATCCTTTTGCCTACAAAAACAATTTCGGGCATGCCTTGCTTATTGCGGGCAGTCGCGGAAAAGCGGGAGCAGCCCTGCTGGCCGCACGATCCTGCCTGCGCACCGGGACCGGGTTGCTGACGGTACATGTTCCCGCTGCCGGGGAAGCGGCTTTCTACGCTGCACTCCCTGAAGCCATGCTCTCGGTGGACAGACGGACGGATGTGTCGGGTGATTTGCCCGGGGGATTGATGCACGGAAAGATTTTGTATACGGCCATCGGAGCCGGTCCCGGTCTGGGAACCGCCTCGGAAACCTCGGGACTCTTGGGACAATTGCTGGGGCTGCTCAATGAAATGAAACCGGCCCCGCCGCTGGTGCTGGACGCCGATGCGCTGAACATTATCTCGGCAAATCCGGTGATGCTGTCCCTGATTCCTGCAGGAACCGTGATCACACCGCATCCGGGTGAATTTGATAGGCTTTTTGCTGCATGCGGAGGAACAAAGGCAGAAGACAGTCAGGAAAGGGCTATGCAGGCTGTGAAAATGGCGCGGGATAAGAATATTGTTGTTGTTCTGAAAGGCAGGTATACGCTGACGGCCACACCGGAAGGCCCCCACTGGTTTAATCCCACCGGAAATCCGGGCATGGCAACGGCCGGGAGCGGGGATGTGCTTACAGGTATCATTTTGGGGCTGCTTTCACAAGGATACGATTCGCAAACGGCGGCTGTATTGGGCGTATACCTGCACGGAATGGCCGGAGATAATGCCGTATCTTCCCGACAACATACTCATTTGCTGGCCGGAGATATTATTGATTTTCTTTAGGTTCTGAACCAAAGGGGTTCCATGGGGCCGTGATCACAAGGGACTCTTTTTTAACAGGATGTTCAAAGGTTACACTATAAGCGTGAAGGGAGATGCTGCCGTCCGGATTGGAACGGCGGGCTCCGTATTTAAGATCTCCTTTGATGGGAGATCCTATGGCAGCCAGCTGGCAGCGGATCTGGTGGTGTCTGCCCGTTAAAAGATCAATTTCCAGCAAGTGGTATTTGTGGGTGCTTTCCAGGTATCGGTAACGTAATCTGGCTTCGCGGGCGCCTTCTGCAGGCGTTTCCCGGGCGTAAGACTTGTTTTGTTTTTCGTTTCGCAGAATGTAGTGTGTAAGCAGGGCACTGTCTGCCGGCGGTTTTTTTGATACCAGTGCCAGGTACGTTTTATGTACTTCTCCTTCACGGAACATCCGGTTGAGGCGCTCCAGGGCTTTGGATGTTTTTGCAAACAGGCAGATGCCGCTTACCGGACGATCCAGACGGTGGGGAACACCCATGAACACGTTGCCCGGTTTTTGATCTCTTTCCTTAATAAAAGCTTTCAAAATTTCACTCAGGGGCGTGTCTCCGGTTTTGTCACCCTGTACGATTTCTCCGGGTAGTTTGTTGACTGCCAACAGGTGGTTGTCTTCGTACAGGATGCGTTGTGATATTGGGTTGTCTGCAAGATATGACATAGTGACAAAGATAATCATTCCTTCAAACTGCCAACCTGTCAGTAAATCTCTTTTGGCATAACTATTGAGCAAGTCAAGACAGAATTTAGAAATTATTAAAATTTAAAAATATTACTATGGGAAAAATTATTGGTATAGACTTGGGAACCACCAACTCGTGCGTTGCCGTA
>JAEAME010001258.1_pt1 | contig 18516 bp, 14 predicted proteins | sample 8958731 | NCBI WGS metagenome assembly JAEAME01 (sample SAMN16933194, study PRJNA681113) | bioreactor sludge metagenome | isolation source: anerobic bioreactor sludge (Control) | place: India:Bengaluru | collected 2018-10-24 | reverse complement strand
TACGTACAGCCTGTTGAGCTTCATGAAGGCTGTCGTTCAGCCGGTCATAACCGGGGTATGCCCTGCCCACGCCGATAATACAATATTCTTCAACCTTGAGTTCTCTCGCCACCTCCATCAGGGAGTAGACAAATAGGCGGGTTTGTGCCGTCCGAGCTTCATAGCTCAGGTTTGGATCGAATTCCAGCAAGAAATTGACCTCATTGGGTTTGGTTGCCCATACATAGCGCGAAGAAGCCTTACGCTGGATGTAACTGAGAAATCCGGTCAGGATCAGGCTGGTTTCCTGCATTCTGCGGTTGCGTAAAGAGGCTGAGTGGGTTTTGTCCGGGTAGTCCAATCTTAAAATGAGGCATTGGTGATATGCGCTGGGGTCAAAACCGTAATATTCCGCATCCAAAATTGCCCGGGCTTGCGATTCAGGTTTGTTACTTAACAACTGCTCCAAAAAGTTTGTGCGATGTACATTCTCTCGCTGGGTAACTGTCAGTTTAGTGACGATATGCAGGGCAATAAGCGAGGTGGCCGATTCGATCACGAACAGATCACCCATATTGATGCTTTCATTAATATCCCAGATGTAGATATGACCATACAGGTTTTCTTCGAAGAAAATCGGTATGCTGAAGCGCTTAACTCTTTGCCCGTCAATTTGATCGTGATTGGTGCGGATCTCCATCAAGCCCGGTTCGTCGTGGACGCTAGAGTTATTGATGGTTGCCGGAACCACCCGATCAAGGATCGCTTCCCAGTTCTTGTCCTCAGCATGAAAGACAAAGCTCTTGTGTACCTGGTCGGATATCAAAGTTGGGGCATGTAACGCCTGGCTGATGCGTTCAGCAAATTCCTCCATATCCCCACGCCTCAGCATAATGTCCCTGATCTGATTGTTGAATTCATTGATCTTCTCAAGCAAGCGTGTCTGTTCGCCGATGATGTAAGAAAACACCTCTTTCATCAAATCGCCATAGGAGACATCCGGAGGGATTCTGATGATTGGAAATGCCAGTGTATTGGCGGTCTGAATGACGCTATCTGGCAGTTCGTCAATGTAGCGTTTGGTTTTGATACCCATACCGCACACACCCTTCTGCGAAAATACAGGCAAAAGCGTGTTGAAGGCTTCCAGATTGTCAGAGATGGAATAAGCGGTCGTAAGTAATAGTTCACCAGGTCTGACCCAGTCAACAATATCCGGAACCTCCATTACATTGACCGAGGTGATTTCGTTGTCCATCCCGGTTTCACCGGCTATCACTTCCGCTCCAGCCAGCAAATCGACCTTGAGGATGTCACGTAATCGTACTTTTAATGCTTTTAGCATAAATCGTTTCTCATCCTGATGACAATTGTACCGAAAAATTCCGACAGCATCATTGGTATATTAAGACAATTAGCAGGCACTTTATCGGGTGTAAGTTGTTAATTTATTACAAAAAGACATCAAGGACAGTTCATTTTTGAATTATCCGACAATCAAAGCAACGGATCAGGATAAAATGGATGTATGTTGGAACTAAACATCGCTGCATATCACCAGTTATTGCTCGAAGGACGACTGACAAGCGAGACTCTGGTTGCTTTTTACCTTGACCGGATCCAGCGGTTCGACGGCATTCTCGCAAGTATCATCTGTGTCAACCCTGTCGCAATGGAACTGGCACGGGAGTGTGACCGTTCCTTGCGCGGTGCCGGCAGACTGTCTGGCAGCCTGCACGGAGTCCCAGTTTTATTGAAGGATAATATCGAGACAAAGGATATGCCCACCACAGCTGGCAGCCTGAGCCTTGAAGGCTTTTCCACCGGTAAGGATGCTGATCTGGTGAAACGTCTCAAAGCAGCCGGGGCGATCATCCTGGCAAAGACCAATTTGCATGAATTTGCCATCTGGGGTGAATCCATCAGCTCGATCAAAGGTCAAACCCTCAACCCGTACGATCTGACTCGTACCCCCGGGGGTTCCAGCGGCGGCACCGGGGCTGCCCTGGCAGCCAATCTTGGCTTGGTCGGGATCGGAACCGACACCATCAATTCCATCCGCTCTCCATCCAGCGCCAACAATCTGGTCGGGATCCGACCTACAGTCGGCTTGGTCAGCGATGAGGGCATTGTGCCCTATTCTCTTACGCAGGACACAGCTGGACCATTGGCCCGTACTGTTGCGGATGCCGCTGCTGTACTGAAAGTAATTGCCATTCGCGATTTGCCAAAAGCCGATATCTCACGCAAACCAAAAATTGGCATTTTAAAATCCTTTTTTGGCACCGAGCCGGTTAATGACGAAGTAAACCAGATGATTGCAGAAGTTATCAAAGAAATGTGCTCCTCAGGAATTGAATTCATCGAAATCGATGAGAATATCCAGAGCGCCGACCTCGTTTTGCAGGTCAGTGTGCATTTATTCGACCTCAAAGCCCACCTCAACAACTATTTGGAAGCAGTTCACGCTCCTTATCCGAGCATTGATGCCATCCTGGCGAGCGGATTGTACCATCCTGGCATCAAAGAGAATCTTGTCTATGCAAATCAGTTGGACATCAATGCGCCAGAATACAGCGAACGCCTGCAGAAACGCGCCGCTCTGCAAAAATGCATCGACGCCATCTTTTTAGATCACCAACTGGACGCAATGATCTTCCCTCACCAGCAGCAGTTGGTTTGCAAGGTGGGAGATTCCCAGCTTCAGCGCAATGGAGCCCTGGCTGCGATCACCGGTTACCCCTCAATCTGCCTGCCAGCCGGCTTCTCTGCACCCACACAGCAAGCCCCCGTCGGCGTCCCAATTGGCTTCGAATTGTTTGGTTTACCAGACAGCGAGGACCGTCTGATAAAAATTGCCAGCAAATATGAAGCGCACTTTCCCAAGCGGGTAGTGCCTGTTGAGGATAATTGGCTGTGAGATTTGCCAAATCCGATCACGTTTTTGAGCCAATAATTGTAATGATTAACAAGAGAACCGAGTCTTGCGCTATGTTAGAATAGTGTTCAATTGAGTCTTTAATGATAACTAGAAATAGCTATCTCACACACATCCACCATGCAGCCAGTCTCCGCAGTTAGAGAAAAGGAACAAGGCTCATGGTAACAAAAGGAGGCTTTTAATGATAAGTAGGTTTACATACTTTAAGCCCCACAACCTCAACGAAGCAGTCCAATATCTCGAAAAGGAAGAGAAATCTTTCGTCCTTGCAGGTGGCACTGACATCATGATCCTGCTGCGCAGAAATCTGATCAATGCCGAACATATAGTGGACATCAAAGCGCTCCCAGAGACAGCTGCGTTTGAATTCGTTGAAGGCGCTGGTTTAACCATCGGCGCTTCTGTTGTGGTCAATCGGGTGGTTGACTCGGAAGTTGTCAAAGCTAAATACCCGGCACTGCACCAGGCTGCCGCATCCCTGGCTTCTTTCCAACTCCGCAACCGTGCCACCGTGGTGGGAAACATCTGCAATGCTTCTCCAGGCGCAGACCTGCCACCTGCGTTGTTGGTTTACGACGCTGTGGTTAACATCTCCGGACCTCAAGGCAACCGTCAGGTCCCGCTGCACCAGTTTTTCACTGGTGTAAAGCGAACCGTGCTTCAGCGCGGTGAGCTGGTGGTATCGTTGCAATTACCTGATCCGGGTGAGGGCGACAAGAGTATCTATCTGCGCCAGGCTCGCCTTCGCGGTCACGATCTCGCCACTGTAGGTGTTGCCAGCCGCATCAAGCCGGATGGAAAAGTGGCAATTGGTATTTGCGCAGTCGCACCCACACCAAAACGACTTTTCGCGCTTGAAGATCAGATCAATGAGCGCGGTCTTTCACAAGAAACTGTTGAATGGGCTGCGGATGAAATTCATCAGCACATTCATCCAATTTCTGATGTGCGTTCCTCAGCACTCTATCGCCTGCAAATGGCATCTGTCCTGCTGAAACGCGGTCTGCTCAATCTTATTGGTAAGGAGGATTAAGCATGGACAAAGATTGTTCAATGTATACCGAACACGTTGAATCAGGGAAACGGAAAGTGACCCTGAGTATGACTGTCAATGGTCGCCCGGTTGTCCGCGATGTTGACCCTAACATGACCCTGCTTCACTTTCTGCGGGACAATCTGAAATTGTTCGGCACCAAAGAAGCCTGCGGTGAAGGGGAATGCGGCGCATGCACCATTATCATGAACGGCAAAGCGGTAACATCTTGTATCATCCTGGCAGTTGAAGCCGAAGGCGCTCAGATCACCACGGTCGAAGGTTTGGCAAAAGATGGTAAGCTCTCCATCTTGCAGGAAGAGTTTATCAGCCAGGACGCGCTGCAGTGCGGTTTTTGCACGCCTGGCTTCCTGATGTCAACCCGCGCTCTGCTTGATAGCAATCCAAACCCAACAGACGAAGAAATCATGGAAGCTCTGAGTGGAAATTTATGCCGCTGCACTGGTTACATTCCGATTATGAATGCTGTTAAGCGCACAGCAGAACGTGAGCGAAAGGAGTTAGGCAGCTAATGGACGAGAAAAGATATCAATCAAAACACAAGAGCGTCGGTCAGGCTTATGACAGAAAAGATGCTCGCGAAAAAGTTACCGGGCAGGCAATCTATACCTATGATCTGGAATTACCCGGCATGCTGCATGCCAGGTGTCTTCTTTCCCCTTACGCGCGCGCCAAGATCGTTTCCATTGATACCAGCAAAGCCAAAGCTCTGCCCGGTGTCAGAGCCGTTCTTTGCGGTGAGGACTCTGACATTTTAGTGGGACTTTACATGCAGGATAAACGCGTTCTGGCTAAGGGCGAAACCCGTTATCAAGGCGATGTGGTCGCCGCTGTGGCTGCTGATGATGAAGAAACTGCCGAACGCGCCATTGCCCTGCTGGATGTTGTATATGAACCGCTCCAACCTGTTCACGATGTTGATGAAGCTCTCGAGGCAAAAATCCTGGTACACGAGGACATCAACGACCTGAAGCACTATGTTGGTGTATTCTTCCCTCAGAAAGATTCAAATATCGCCAGTTGGAATAAGAGTAAGAAAGGCGACCTGGAAAAGGCTTTCGAAGAGTCAGATTTGCAGGTTGTAAATGAATTCTCACTTCCAGCCGTTGCTCATGTTCCCATGGAAACCCACGTGGCTATTGTTCAGGCAGACCCCTTCTCGAATAAGATCAGAATTTGGGCATCCGCTCAATCGCCCTTCGCCATCCGCCAGATCATGGCAGATAGTTTTGGCATCTCTGAATCGGATGTTGAAGTCCATATCCCCTATGTAGGTGGTGGGTTTGGCGGTAAAGCTGGTATTCACCTCGAACCTCTTGCTACATTACTTTCAAAAGCTGCAGGTGGTGCACCTGTAAAGGTGCGTGCCACCCGTGAACAAGAATTCAATCAACTGCCCACTCGCGCGGGTATGCGCGGACGCATCAAGACCGGCGTGAATTTGGACGGCAAGATCAACGGCGTCCAGGCTGTCTATGACTGGGTCAGCGGTGCTTATGCTGACTACGGTGTCAATGTTGGAAAAACAGCTGTCTACTCGGGTCTGGGACCTTACGCGGTTGATAATGCCTGTATCGACTCAAAAACCATTTATACAAACAAGGTTTTTAGTACAGCCTATCGTGGCTTTGGTCACCTGGAAACCCACTGGTCAATCGAACGCCAAATTGATATCCTTTCCCAAAGGCTCGGCATCGATCCCTACGAATTCCGTATGATGAATTTGCTTGAGCCTGGCAAACATACCATCAGTGGTGAGTTGGTCACAAAAAGTACTGGCAGCGTAAAAGAATGTTTGACAGCCGTAGTCAAAGAAATCGGCTGGACTGGTCGCAAGACTGAAGAGGAACGCCAACGCGAGTGGAAGACCGGCAAGGTGCGCGGCAAAGGTTTTGCGGTATTACAGAAAGCTCCAGCCATGCCCGCCAACACAGCTTCTTCCGCCATTATTCAAATGAATGGTGATGGTCGGGTACGAATGATGATTGGTGGTGTTGATATCGGTCAGGGAGCCAACACAGCAATGGCCCAGATTGCGGCGCAGGAACTGGATCTTCCCATCGAATATATTAATGTAATGACAGAAATTGACACTCGCGCCAACCCCTATGACTGGAACACAGTGGCATCCAAGTTAACCTTTATGGGCGGGAATGCTGTGATCAAAGCATGCAGGGAGCTGCTTGATAAAATGAAAGCAATAGCTGCCCAAGCGCTTAAAACAGAGCCAGAATATCTGGCACACGCCAACGGCGAGGTCTATCATGTTCATAATCCTGAGCGGCGAATATCTTATGCCAAGATTGCCCTTGGATATATGTATCCTAACGGAACCAGTATCGGAGGACCATTGATGGCAACCGGAACCTATATTGCCGATGGTCTGACCAATCTCGACCCAGAAACTGGTCAAGGTTCCCCTGCCTTAGTGTGGACTTTTGGTGCACATGCCGTTGATATTGAAATTGACGTGGAGACAGGCAATATCGATGTACTCAAAGTGGTTTCTGCTTTTGATGTTGGTCAGGTCATCAACGAAAAACTCATATATGGTCAAATTTGCGGTGGAGTAGTACAAGGTTTGGGTTCCGCGATTCTGGAAGGATACAAATTCAATGAAGATGTAAGATTGATGAATCCTTCCTTTACTGACAATAAGATTCCAACCATGAAAGACATGCCCAAGGAAATCGTCGCAATTTACATTGAGAATCCTCAAATGAATGGTCCCTATGGAGCCCGTGGGGTCGCTGAACACCCAATGATCTCCGTCCCTTCAGCCGTTGGTAATGCCGTCTATGATGCTTTGGGCATCAATTTCCACGTTCTGCCTCTTTCACCGGAAGCAATCGTACTGGGTATCCAGAGTGGGAAGAAATCCATTCTCTGCACCGATGTCGATTGCCTGCCTGGTCTTCATTGAGGTATTGGATCGAACCATTAACAAGACACGACATCCCTCATAAATGCCTTGCGCTCGCTTAGCGCAAGGCAACGGGAGGAAAGGAGAAAAGTAGAGTACAAAAAGCTTTTGGTTGTTTGATTGACAGTTTGCATATTCATATTATTGATCAAAAGGAGAAAGAATGAATTGGTTCACTAAATCAAATAGTACCGTAGGCTACCTTCCTGATGAGACTCCTCCCTTCTGGAAGCTGCTGCTGTACGCAATTCAGCAAGTTATTGTCATGTTCCCTGCTACGATTACCGTAGCCCTCATCACCAAATTCCACATTTCGACCACCATTTTTGCCAGCGGTTTCGCCACCCTTTGTTTCATCCTGGTCACCAAAGGCAAAATCCCCCTGTATTATGGCTCCAGTTTTTCGTACATCGGTGCTATCGTGGGTTTGGTTGGTGCGGATTATCTTCAGAGTGTCGCGATCCTGCCTGATGAGCAGATCTCAATTGTGACCTTCGGTATCGTCATGTCCGGTCTGATCTCGATCGCTGCTGGTTTCCTGGTCAACAAACTTGGCAAGAATGTGATCGACAAAGTACTGCCAGCCTCCATCACCGGTCCCATTGCCATGGTGATCGGTCTGACTTTGGCAGGCAATGCTATGGCTGATGCAGCACCCGCTGTCGCTGGTCCTGGTTTCATCAATAACCTGCCCTGGATCGTTTCACTGGTAACCCTGATTTCAACGATTATTTTCTCTGTTTATCTCAAGGGCTTCCTCTCCCAACTGCCACTCTTCCTTGGCATGTTGGTGGGTGTGGTTGTCGCTGCCATTCTGACCGCTGCAACCGGGAACGATCTGTTCCGCTCCCTGCCCGAATCTGTTGCCAACCAGGGTATTTTCGCCTTGCCTCACTTTACGGTCCCGACCATCTACTGGCCTGCCGCACTCGCAATCATGCCTGTCGCCCTCGCCACAATTCCAGAATCCACAGCCCACATCTACCAGTTGGATGTCTATGTGAATGACCTGGCAAAGAAACTCGGCAGAGAAAAGAAATATGACCTCGCCAGCCGCCTCGGCAGCAACCTGATCGGTGACGGTGTTGGTGATATGGTCGCCGGTTTCATGGGCGGTCCTGCTGGAACCAACTACGGTGAAAACATCAGCGCCATGGCAATCACCCGCGTCTTCTCAGTCCCCGTACTGATCACAGCCGCTATCATCGCCATGATCATCGCCTGCTTCACCCCCCTGGTGAAAGCCATCTATTCCATCCCCCTGAGCGTTATCGGCGGCTTGGAAATCTACCTGTTCGGCGCCATCGCTGCCCAGGGTATCGCCATCATGATCGACAAGAAAGTCGACATGTTCAGCGCCAAGAATATCGCGGTCATCGCCACCATTTCTGTCATCGCTATCGGCGGACAGTATTACTTCGGTGGTATGATCCCCTTCTTCGGAATGCAGCTGCCCGCTTTGGCAACCGCCGCTATCTTTGGCATCGTCCTGAACGCTCTGCTGAACATTGGTAAAACCAAGGATGTGTTTGAAGAAGTTGCCAAATAATTTCTTCAAATTTCAGAGGTAAATACTGACATCAAAAAGAGCTGGTCTGTGGACCAGCTCTTTTTTGTGATTACTATTGATATTCAAACACGCTTGAAAACCCTGAGTAACGCTTCCAGGGCGGTCAGGATCTCGTGTTGTTCGCCCAGCATGGCAAGGTTTTCACCATCGACATACGAACCGATCGACTCAGCGGTATCCTGCTCGTAAGCCACAACATTATTGAGGATGGAAGCGGTTTTGAAGCCCCTCAGGCTGCCGATGGTGAACAAAGCCGCGGTTTCCATGTCTGCCCCAAGCACGCCCTGCCTGGACCAGTAGGCATCGATATCGGTTTCCTGGTCAGTGTAAAAACTGTCGTGGCTGCGGGCGATCCCAACATGGTGGGCAAAGCCCTGCTCTCTGGCAACCTCGATGCAGGCGATCATCAGCTCCGCGTCCGGAACAGCCGGGTAAATTGCCTGGCTATAGGTTTTGGAGGCGCCGTCGTCCTTGACCGCACCATTGACGATGATCAGATCACCCAGTTTTACCTTTGCCTGCAGGGCACCGCAGCTGCCAATACGGATCATTGCCGTCACCCCAATGTTGTGCAATTCCTCGGCTGCAATCCCAGCCGAAGCTCCGCCGATCCCAGTTGACACTGCCAGCACAGGCAAACCCTTGTAAACACCGCGTAAACTGCGGAATTCCCGGTTATACGCTAATTCTTTTACATCGCTCAAAAAGGGTGCGATTCGGTCGAGCCGGGCTGGGTCGCCTGGCAACAAGGCGCAATGGGCTTGAACAGTTTCATCGAGTTGAATATGGGGCTGCAGCATGGGACCTCTTTTCTGTTTTCGTGGATTTCTACCAGTATAATTGTCTCAATCACGAAAATCAATCCAAAGGAGTGCTTATGCCCATTCTCAATTTTGGCTCCCTCAATATTGACCACGTCTACCGCGTAGACACTTTCGTTCAGCCCGGTGAAACCAAACACAGCAAGGCTTACATGATCAACAGCGGCGGCAAAGGGCTCAACCAGTCCATTGCGGCAGCCAAAGCCGGCAGCCGGGTCTTCCATGCCGGTATGGCTGGCAGGGATGGCGATTTCTTAGTGGAGAAGCTGCAAGCTGCGAGCGTGAACACTTCTCTGATGCAAGCTTCAACTGAGGTCAGTGGACACGCCATCATCCAGGTGGCGGATTCCGGGCAGAACTGTATTTTGCTCTATGGCGGAACCAACCAGATGCTGACCGAAGCCTATATTGATCAGACTTTGGAGGCTTTTGGCAGCGAAGGGCTGGTGCTGTTGCAAAACGAAACTAACCTGGTGGGTGAGATCATCGAAAAAGCTGCCAAAAGAGGGTTGAAAGTCGCCCTGAATGCCGCTCCATACTCCGACAAGGTCAACACCTACCCCATCAACCTGTTGGATTGGCTGATCGTCAATGAGGTTGAAGGCGCAGGAATTGTGGGCGGGGCAGCGGACGAAAGCTTGCTACAACGGCTGGCAGAACGTTATCCCCAGGCTGGCATTCTGCTAACGCTCGGGTCACGCGGTGCGCAATGCGTTCAAAACGGTCACTTCGCCAACATCGGCAGCTGCAAGGTGCAGGCAGTCGATACTACGGCTGCGGGAGATACCTTCAGCGGCTACTTCCTCTATGGCGTGCTGGAAGGGCTGAGCCTGGCCGAGACGCTGCGCCTGGCAACGGCTGCTTCTGCTTTGTGCGTCCAGCGCCCGGGAGCGGCCGATTCCATCCCCACCCTGGCAGAATTGCGACAGGCATTGAATGATGGCAGCCTGACTCCACCTGAGGTGGTGGAATGGTAAAAGTGCTCTACATCGATTGCTGCATCCGACGGAAAGAATCACGAACCCGTCTTCTGGCTGAAGGATTTCTGTCTGCGTTGCAAAACATCGAAGGTTACCAGGTGGAAAGGCTCTGCCTGATGGATGAACCCCTGGCACCCTTAAGTGAAGGTTTTTTTGCTCAACGCGAACTCTTATTAGCTGAGAACAAACGCGATCATCCCCGATTTCGCTATGCGCAACAGTTTAGCCAGGCAGACCGCGTGGTCATTGCCGCCCCATTCTGGGATTTGGGCTTTCCGGCTTTATTGAAACTGTATATCGAGAATATCTGCGTGGATGGGATCACCTTCGGTGCCGATGAGAGGGGTACTTTTGGCTTGTGCAAAGCGGAAAGGCTGCTTTTTTTGACTACACGCGGAGGAGATTACAGCAATTCCCCGCTCGAGATGGGCGCGCGCTATTTGGAGGCTTTATGCGAGTTCTGGGGCATCCCCCGGTTCGATGCGGTGGCTGCTAATGGTCTTGACCTGGGCAAGGAACCCGTTGGAACCATTCTTGACTGTGCAATCGACGACGCACTCAGCCTGGTTGACAATTTTTAAGAAAAATCAGAATGAATGGAGAGAATATGGGAAAACTGCTGATCAGGAATGTTGAGGTGTTGACTTTTGAGGAAAAGGAACCCTGCTTTCTACCCAAACAGGACATCCTGATCGAAGGCAACCAGATCAGTTCCATTCAGCCTACCGCTTCTCATCCTGCAGAGGATTGCCAGATCATCGACGCAGCCGGTATGCTGGCGATACCGGGCATGCTCAACACCCACGCGCACGTGCCGATGGTGCTCTTCCGCAATGCCGGACCGGACGTGAATGAAAACGACTGGTTCAACAAGGTCATTTTCCCACTCGAAGCCAACCTGACCCCTGAAGATGTTTATTGGGGGGCAATGCTGGGCATGGCGGAGATGATCGCTGCCGGCATCACCTGCGTTGCCGACCATTATTTTGAGATGGATTGGGTCGCGCTCGCCGTGGAAAAGGCAGGCATCCATGCCAACCTGGGTTGGGCTGTCTTTGGGCACCAGGGGTACAAGCAGCTGGATAAGACCATAGAATTCGTGGAGCGCTGGCAGGGCAAAGCCGATGGGCGTATCACTACCTGGCTGGCTCCGCACTCGCCCTATTTGTGCGATCCCGAGTTTCTGGCACGCTGCGCCCGCGAAGCCGCCCAACTGGGAGTGGGCAACCACATCCATGCAGCTGAGACCGCCGGCCAGGTTAGCTTATCGCTTGAACGCTACGGCAAGACGCCGATCCAAGTGCTGTCGGATGCCGGCATGCTGGAGCAGCCCACCATTATTGCACATTGCCTCTATCCGACCGATGAAGATCTCGATTTGTTGGTTGGCAAAGAAGTTGGCATCGCCCAGGCACCTAAAACCTACCTGGCGATGGCGATGGGCTTAGCTGATCTGCCCAAATACCTCGAAAAAAACATAGCGGTTGGCTTGGCAACCGATGGCGTGGTCAGTAGCTGCACGCTGGATCTGTTTGAACAGATGCGCCTGACTGCCCTCACGCAAAAGAATAAGACGATGGATGCCGAAGTGTTGCCTGTCAACACGGTGCTGGACCTGGCTTTCCAGGGCGGGGCGAGGGTCTTGCGACAGCCCAGGCTGGGCAATTTGAAGGCGGGAAATCTGGCGGATGTGGTCTTGCTTCGGCAGGATCGCCCGGCGGTGCAACCGGTGATCAACAAAGCGGCTAACCTGGTGTATTCACTGGATGCAAGGGATGTTGACACAGTGATCTGCGACGGTAAGTTGATCTACCAGGGAGGCAAACACCTGACCCTGGACTTGGATGAAATATATAGCGAAGTGACTGAGCGTCTCCCTCACCTCTTGAATAAAGATCTATCCCGTAAAATCGCCGATTATCCGGGTTAACTCAAAGGTGATAGCTGCAGGTCGGAATGAGATCGCATCCTAAACGCTGAATCGAAGTGACCTTGCGCGGGCTCACTCCGACGCAACATGCGAACACTTGGCGGAGTGGCGAACTGAACGCCATTCCGCCCTACTTTAAAAGAATTCAGAATCAATTGTTCTTCAGCAAATCAAACAACAATTGCACTACACCTTCTTCATCTGCCCTTAATGCAATGGTGGTGGCAGGGCGTTCGACTGCGGTATCAACAACTTCCTCACCAATACCTTTGCCTTGGTGCGCGCTTGAAAAAATGTGATGGTGCTTATCGGCAATGGTTTTGCCCAAACAGAGCCCTTCGGTCACCACGTAAACCGGCATTTCCTCACATCGGAACAGCTCTGGTTTGAGCAAATAAGCGATCACAGCCGGGTCGTGGGTGTGGATGGCACCTTTCATGCCGTAAATTTCTTCATGGAAAGCCTGGTAACAAGGCTGAATTTTCTCGAGCAACCTGACTGCCGGGTTGCCAACCTCATAGAGTTTGGTGAAATATTCAGGGCTCATGACGATCTTGGTGGTCACGTCCAACCCGATCATAGTCACCTTCCAGGGAGCGGCAAAGACCACTTCAGCGGCATGTGGGTCGTGGTAAATATTCGCTTCAGCCGTCGCAGAGATGTTTCCCAAAGCAAAGGCGCAGCCACCCATCAGCACCACTTCTTTCACCAGGGGGGCAATGCGGGGTTCCAGCCGGTAAGCCATGGCAATGTTGGTCAACGGACCAATCGGGGCGAGGATAACCTCGTGGGGGTTTGCCATGACGGTATCGATAATGAACTGGGCAGCGTGGCGTGGATCGAGCTTGCCATGGGGAAGAGGAAGGTTGGTGTTGCCTAAGCCGTCCTTGCCGTGTACGCCTGCTGAAAAGGAATTGATGTTGTGCACCAGCGGCTGTCCGCATCCCTGTGCAACCGGAATATGGTCATTCCCTTCCAACTCCACCAGGCGTAAAGCGTTGAGCGAGCAAAGTTCGACTTCTGTGTTTCCGAACACGGTGGTCAAACCCAGCACTTCCAGATCGGGCGAATACAGTGCCGCCAAAATTGCCATTGCGTCGTCAATGCCGGGGTCAGTATCGATAATGATTTTTTGAGCCATCGCTTACCTCTTTATCTATGTTCACAGCAGGTCCTTGATAAGGACCTGCTGGAAATTACTTTCTATGTTTTGAAACAAAACTAATACTTGCTCATCAACTCGAGCACCCTGGTTACAAAGGCATCCCGGTCGATTTCCATCACGGCAAACGCGTTTTTGTGCCATTTGGCATCGCTGAACAGGTCGGTCACGGTCTTACCCTGGGTGATCGAGCCCTTGGTCTCCACCCGGATTCCAGCTGGATAGGCTTTACAGATCGAATCATCCGCGGCGTAGAGCACCGCAGCCGGATCGTGCATGTTGATGCCAATAATTCCGATGCCCTTCATAAAAACCAAAATATCCTGCACGACGTCCCGGAAGAAGACAGCCTGTTTGCTGCCCAAGGCTGCCACCTGGTCGAGATCATCGGGGGTCATGAGCGCTTGCATAGTCATATCCAGCCCACACATATGCACAGGCACACCGGAACAGAAAACGATATCCGCAGCTTCTGGGTCGGCATAGATATTGAACTCAGCCGCTGGAGTGGTATTGCCCGTGGCTGTTGACCCGCCCATGATAACGATGCGTTTAATTAGTTGAGGCAGATCAGAGTATTTGAGAAAAGCCATGGCAAGGTTGGTGAGCGGACCGATGGCGATGATCTCCAGCATGCCCTGTTGTTCCAGTGCATAACGGTGGATGGCATCCCAGGCATTGACACCCTCGACCGCACTTCGGGTATGGGGCAGGTCAAAACCAGCCATGCCGTTGGAGCCATGCACTGCCACGGCTTCCACCCGTTTACGGAAGACCGGACCTGCCGCTCCGCGGTAGACGGGCACATTCCAATCCAAAAATTCAACCAGTCCGAGGGCGTTATAAGTGGTGTGCTCCAGCCCCACGTTGCCTGCCACACTGGTGATCGCAAGCACGTTCAGTTGGGGCAGCTGTTTTGCCAGCAGAAAGGCGATGGCATCATCCACACCCGGGTCACAGTCCAGGATCACAGGAATGGGCTTCATGCTGCCCCCTTTCCATACCAGGAAACCGCCTCAGCCAGCAGATCGATAAAGCCTTCACGGTCGATATCGATAATGGCGTGCGTGTTGGGCGGCTGATGGCTGAAACCATAATGATCCGCCACTGTTGCGCCCCGGCAAAAATCACCGCAGGTCTCAATCTGTACGTAGTAATCTTTGATAATCAGGATCTCGGGTCTGATCAATGCCGCCACCGCCACCGCGTCATGCACCGGTGCGCCGGCATAGCCGATACTGCGGTGAAAACTATAGAAGAAATCCAGCCATTCCGCCACGACCACCGCAATTGGGTTGCCAAGCGCGCGGATGCGTTCAAAATCTTCAGGGAAGACCAGCGCTTTGAGAGTCACGTCCAGCCCCGCCATGGTGAGCGGCAAGCCCGATCTGAAGACCACATCCGCTGCTTCAGGATCAACCAGGATGTTGAATTCGGCAGCCGGGGTCCAGTTTCCATGCGCCAGTCCGCCGCCCATGATGGAGATATGGGCAATGTTTGGCTTCAATTCAGGGTGCAGGATCAGCAGCGCACCCACATTGGTAAGAGGACCGGTGGCAACAATAGTGACCGGTTTGTCCGAGCCAGCAATGGTTTTCGCCATCAACTCAACCGCGATGAGTGGTTCAGCCTCAATTTCGGGTTCAGGCAGCGCCGGACCATCCAAACCGGTTTCACCATGAATGTTACCGGCATGAATTGGTTCGCCGAAAAGTGGTCTTTCTCTGCCCATGGCAAAAGGAGCGTCAATGCCCAGCAGGGTCATCACCCGCCGGGCATTGTAACTGGTTTTTTCGATGCTCTGGTTGCCGCTGACCGACGTGCAAGCCAAAATTTCAAGCTGGTCGCTGGCTTTGGCAAGCATCCAGGCGATCGCGTCATCGTGACCCGGATCTCCATCGAGAATGACAGGAGTTCTTGGGATCATTCAGCGCCTTTCGCCACAGGATGGCGTTTCTTGAGTTTGTTCTTGATGCTGATGGCATAAAGCACCAGACCAATGATGGTCACCAGGTATGGGATCACCGAAACCAGGTAGCTGGAAACCCCCTGCATGCCAGAAACCTTGGTACGCAGAGCCTGCGCCAAGCCAAACAGCAGGGAGGAGAGCATGGTTCCAACCGGTTCACCGCGTCCCATTGCTGTGGCAGCCAGGGCAATAAAACCACGCCCAGCCACCATACCGGAGTTCCAACCTTGCGAGTAGTACATGGACATAAACGCACCGCCCAAACCTGCCAGTGCACCGGAAAAGGCGATCGCGATGTATTGGATCTTCTGCACCGAGACACCAATGGAAGTTGCCGCGTTGGGGTTTTCGCCTACTGCACGAATGTTCAATCCTAACGGGGTTTTATACAACACTGCCCAAATCAACCACACGAACAGGAACGCCAGGTAAGTCAGCACCGCATGTCCGGACAAAACCTGTCCCAGGAACGGGATGGACTGAATCAACGGGATGTTGACGGTGGGTATGAGCAGCTCCCGAGTTACCAGGGCGCCTGTGTTACCTTTCATGCCGGTAAACATATCGAGCAGGAAGATGGTTCCGCCAGCGCCTAACATGTTTACCGCAATACCGCCAAGGATAATGTCGGTTTTCATCTCAAAGGCAAAGAAGCCGATCAGCAGCGCCAATAAGACCCCAATAACCACAGCTCCCAGCACACCAACCACCCATGACTGCGTCCAATAGCCAAACAGAACGCCGAAGAGTGCCGATATCATCATAATACCTTCGAGACCGATATTGACCACACCAGCTTTTTCAGCAATCACTGCACCCAGTGCCGCAAAAAGGATCGGCGCGGTGATGCGAATGACACTGTACAGAAAGTCGGCATTGAAAATCGATAAAAGGAGATCGCCGATCATGAGTTACTCCCTCCTTGGCTTGCTGCAGCTTCCTGCAGTGCCAGATCACGTTGAGCGTTGCGTACCACGATTTTTTGTCGATACTTCGCCAGGAATTGCTCAGCCGCGAAGAACAGGAAGATGGCTGCCTGGATGATATCGATCATCTCGGAAGGTACGTCGCTGTAGGTCGCCATCAGATCGCAGCCCTTGTTCAAATAGGCAATAAAGAAGGCTGCGAATGGTACAAATATCGGATTGTTTTTTGCCAAAATCGCAATCGTTATACCAAGCCAGCCATATCCTGGAAGCTCACGCCACAAGAAGGTGTTGAAGCGTCCCAGCACCTCGATGCTGCCGCCCATGCCTGAGAGCAAACCTCCGATCACCTGGGAAAGGATGATAACCGTGCCAACCTGCATACCCGAATACTGCGCGAAGGACTGATTGATACCGATCATGCGGATGGCATAGCCCCACTTCGTGCGGTACATGAACAAGGCAATGATCACCACAAAAATCAACGCGACCACAAACCCCCAGGTCAGCTTGGTGCCGTTGGCTACAATTTCCGGGATCCTTGCGGTCTCCTGGATCGGGAACGTTTGGGTTGCGCCTTTGGTGCGATCTGCGAAGACAAAATTGAGGAAATGCAGGATGACAAACATGACCACATAGTTCATCATCAGCGAAGTCACCATTTCGCTCGCCCCCAGTTTCACCTTGAGAATTGCCGGAATGAGCATGATCAACCCTCCAGCAATTGCGCCTGCCAAAACGCAAACCACCTGGTGAAGACCGGTGTTGAGGTTAAGGTAAATACCGAGCAACGCGCCCACAAAGCCGCCCAGCATGATAGCGCCTTCACCTCCCAGGTTGAACTGGTTGGCAGAGAACATGACACATACCGCCAGACCAGAAAAAATGGTCGGGATCATGGCAGCTAAGATCGTCAGAAAGCTGGTGGTATTGAAAACGTTGCCAGTTGATTTGAAACTGACTACTGGACCTACCAGTAAATACTTCAGGGCAGTCAGTGGTTCATCAGATGAGATAAAGATGAAAATCATGGCAACTGCCAATGCTAAAAGAATGGCTGCCAGCCCTCGAAGGATATTAAACACGAACAATTTTCTATCACTCATAGCACACCTTCGCGATTTCTTCTTCAGTTTGATGCTTCAAACCGAGCATATATTCGCCCATCACTTCATCATCAAGTTGGCTTGCGTCTTCAAAATACGCTACGATCTTACCGCCATACATGACGATCAGGCTGTCGCTGAGTTCAATGACCTCGTTCAGGTCAGCCGAGACCAACAGCACTGCTGTTCCGGCACGGCTAAGGTCCACGATCTGGTTTCGGATAAATTCAGTGGCGCCCACATCAATACCGCGAGTTGGCTGATCGGCGATCAACAGTGTCGGTTTGCTGGAAAGCTCGCGGGCAACCACCACTTTCTGGATATTACCGCCAGAAAGCATCTTGACCTGTTGTTTTGGAGACTTTGCCAGGATGCGGTAATCCACAATCAAAGTCTCGCTCTCCTGGTGGATCTCACGCATGTTAAAAAGCGGTCCTTTATTGAAGCGCCTGGTGGAAAACCGATCCGAGATAACGTTCTCTTCAATGCTGGCGATATCGGCAATACCGTAGGTCATCCGATCTTCAGGTACCAGGGACACTCCACGATTGCGGATTTTGTCCTGTGAAAGGTTGATAATTGACTCGCCATTCACGGTGACCGTGCCGGCATCCGGTGTATTCAGGTTGAAAAGCATCTCAACCAATTCCCGCTGCCCGTTACCTTCCACGCCAGCGATGCCCAATATCTCACCTTTTCTTACTGAGAAAGACAATTTGTCGAGCATCTTTTTGTTCCAACGATTGGTATATTCCAGATCGCGCACTTTCAACACCGTATCGGTTGGTTCGGATTTTTCTTTTACCACCTTGAGCACCACATCACGCCCAACCATTAAGCGGGAGATCTCGCTTTCGCTGATATCTGCTGTGTTGTACACACCCATCGACCTGCCGCTGCGCATAATGGTCAGCCGATCTGTGATTTGTTTGATTTCTTTGAGTTTGTGCGAAATGAACACAATCGTGAAGCCTTGATCTTTTAAGGCAATTAATTCTTTGAATAATTCAGAAGTTTCCTGAGTGGTCAGGACAGCGGTTGGCTCATCCAAAATCAGGATTTTCGCGCCCCGGACCAGTGCTTTTAGAATTTCCACCTTTTGCTTCATCCCAACCGGGATGTCCATTACCTTGGCATTCGGATCGATGCGAAGGT
>JAEAME010001256.1_pt1 | contig 18519 bp, 16 predicted proteins | sample 8958731 | NCBI WGS metagenome assembly JAEAME01 (sample SAMN16933194, study PRJNA681113) | bioreactor sludge metagenome | isolation source: anerobic bioreactor sludge (Control) | place: India:Bengaluru | collected 2018-10-24 | reverse complement strand
CCGGAAAAGTGTTGCGTGGCTACGATATTGATGAGGAAGGAGTCCGCGAAGAGATCGTCCATCTGACCGGTTTCGGTCAAATGAACACGGAAGACTTCAATGCGCCGTTGCCATTTTCTCCTCGGGCAAAAAAAGTCATTATGTATGCGACAAATGAAGCACACAAATTGGGGGTTCCTTTGGTAGGGACCGAGCACCTGTTGTTGGGTTTATTGAAGGAAGAGATTCTGGCAGTCAAAATCATCAAAAATCTGCAGATCGATCCGAATTTGCTGCGTAAGTCGCTCTACGAAAAGTTGGGCATCAAACAACCGGCAAAACCGGATATGCGCTCCACCAATAAGAAGAATGATAAAGTGGAAGAAGGAACGCCTACTTTGGATTCCTTGGCCCGCAATCTGACTGATCTGGCCCGGGAAAATCGGATGGATCCGATCGTAGGACGCGACAAGGAAGTCCGCCGCATCATGCAGATCGTTTCCCGCAGAACGAAGAACAACCCTGTATTGGTGGGGGAACCGGGTGTCGGCAAGACCGCCATCGTGGAAGGGTTGGCACAGAAAATCGTGGCCGGCGATGTTCCGGATACGTTGGCGAACAAGCGCATCATGATGTTGGATATGGGGTCACTGGTGGCAGGCACGAAATACCGCGGTGAGTTCGAGGAAAGAATGAAGAAGATCATCGACGAAATCTACAATGACGGCAATGTCATCCTCTTCATCGATGAGCTGCACACCTTGATCGGTGCAGGCGGAGCGGAAGGGGCGATCGATGCCTCGAACATCCTGAAACCGGCATTGGCAAGGGGCGAGCTGCAGACAATCGGCGCCACCACCCTTGACGAGTACCAAAAATATATCGAAAAGGATGCGGCGTTGGAAAGACGTTTCGCGCCGATCCATATCGATGAGCCTACACCTGAAGAATCCGTCGAAATCATGCGCGGCTTGCGTTCCCGTTACGAGGAGCACCATGGCGTGGAAATCACCGATGAGGCGCTGAAGGCAGCCGTCCAATTGTCCGTGCGCTACATCACTTCCCGTAGATTGCCGGATAAAGCCATCGATCTGATCGACGAGTCGGCCGCCAAAGTGCGTCTGGATGTCACGCATGGCGATACGCCGATCGGAAAACTGGAGATGGAAATTGCAAAACTTTCGAAAGAAAAAGAAGAAGCGATCCTGAATCAGGACTTCGACAAAGCAGCCCGCATCCGCAAACGTGAAATGACGAAGAAGCAGAAGTTCCAAAAAATGGTGGAGCAGCAAGCCCAAACGATCACGCACTACGATCTGAAAGTGACCGAAAACGACGTAGCCGAAGTCGTGGCTTTGTGGACAGGGATTCCGGTCAACCAGATGGAGCAGAAGGAAAGCGACCGTTTGATGAAGCTGGAAAAAGTGCTGCACGAACGCGTCATCGGCCAGTCCGAGGCGGTCAGCGCCGTAGCCCGCGCCATCAGACGCGCACGTTCCGGCCTGAAGGATCCGAATCGTCCGATCGGTTCGTTCCTGTTCCTGGGACCTACCGGGGTCGGGAAGACGGAGCTGGCGAAAACGTTGGCTGAAGCGATGTTCGGGACGGAAGATGCACTGGTCCGTCTGGATATGTCCGAATACATGGAAAAATACAGCACCAGCCGTCTGATCGGCTCGCCTCCTGGCTATGTCGGCTATGATGAAGGCGGTCAGTTGACGGAAAAAATCAGACAGAAACCGTACTCGGTCATTCTCTTGGACGAGGTGGAAAAAGCCCATCCGGATGTCTTCAATATCCTGCTGCAGGTTTTGGATGACGGCCACTTGACCGACTCCAAAGGACGCAAGGTCGACTTCCGCAACACGATCATGATCATGACCTCAAACTTGGGCGCGACAGCCTTGCGCGACGAGAAATCGGTCGGATTTGCGGCCAAGAACATCAAACATGATTACAAGGCGATGGAGAAACGCATCCGCGAAGAGCTGAAGAACAGTTTCCGCCCGGAATTCCTGAACCGTATCGACGAAACGATCGTCTTCCACTCACTGGAGAAAGACGAGTTGCATGAGATCGTCAAACTGATGGCAAACGGCATCGTGAAACGACTGAAGGATCTCGATATCCATGTGCGCATCACGCCAGCAGCCATCGATGTCATCGCCAAGGCCGGCTTCGATCCGGAATACGGCGCACGTCCGATCAGACGCGCGATCCAGAAAGAGATCGAAGACAAGCTGAGCGAAGAAATGCTGAGCGGCTTGATCAAATTCGGCGACACCGTCACGATCGGCGCCCAAAAAGGCACCATCCGGATCGCCGTTAAGTCCGCCAAGGAAGAAAACAAAGACAAAAAAGTGCCGGTAAATTCCTAATAGCTGCATGCAGGCATCTGGAAGACAGAGTTATTGTTCGGCTATCGCTGGCGTTTGTGCTAAAATATAGCTACAGAAGTTAGAGGAGGGAACAAAGAAGATGAAGAATTCCAGAAAGGCATTGTTGGTCGGTTTGGGTGCGACAGCAGCGATTGCCGCGATTGCAGCAGCCTTGGCATATGAAGAAGAAGCAGTGGACAAAATCAGCTCCTATTTGAACCGTCAGCGCATGAAGAACTTCGTGAAGGACCATCTGAAAGGCAGCCAAAAGCTTTTGCGGACAATCGATGATTTGACCGATGACGAGATCGACGGTTTCCTGCGCGTCGTGGATAGAGCGGGAGATTGGAAAGAAACGGCTCTGGATCTGTTCTCCGATCTGAAGGAAAAAGCAGGCGATGTGAAAGACAGCGTAGGCGACAGATTGCATAAATAAGTATTTCAAAACAAGGATTTTCTCATCTGCGGATGGGACAATCCTTGTTTTTTTCGCCTGTTTGTTGAGGGTTGTCCGATAACCGGGGAAAATCGGACAACCTCCAGAGAAAACATATTATTCCATGCAGAAAGGGACCGCCCAGTTGGGGCGGTCCCGTTTTAGGTGCTATGAGATACGCTTGCTGCGGTCACCGCGAGATAAGCCAAAGCCAGGTCGTCCATGCTCTTCAGAGCTAGGCCTGTCGCATCGAAAAAGCGGTCGATCCGGTACTGGAGCGTGTTGCGGTGCAGGTAGAGATCGGCTGCCGCTTTCGACAGATTGCCCTGGTTCCGCCACATCGCTGAAATCAGCTCGTGCGTGCCGTCGACGGAACCGATCATGTTCTGAAGGGCCTGCAGCACCGGATTTTGGCTGCCTGATCCGGATAGGAAGTAAGGAAGCGCTATGGCTGCCAGGGTCGTGATTTTGTTGCCTTTGGCCATCGTGCGGGTGGCCGCAAAGATTTTCCTTTCCTCCTCGAAAAGGAGCGGCAGCCGGGAATCGACCGGCCAGCGTTGGCCGAGATATAAGGCGGTGCGCAAGCTGAAGTCGTCATCCAAAACATCGAGCATCGCCGCAAGCTCTTCATCGATGCAGTAGGGTTCCGGACTGTCGAGAATGAAGACACCATTTTTGCTGTCCAGAAAGAAGCTTTCCCGCACGAGCGGCAAGGTCTGGCTCAAGGCATCGAGCCAGAGCGTCTGATCGAAAGATCCCGCTTCTTCTTCCCGATAGGAGAGGCTGAATTGGAGCAGCTGAGCCTGGACCAATCCGGCCGGAACCTCCGGCGTATGGCCCAACAGAAACTGGGCCCAAGGATTCCTCGGGGCTTCGGCAGTCGAGTGCGCCTCGTTGAGCAGCAGTTGCTTCAAGAGGAGCTTTTCCCGGCCGTTCAAGGTATGTTCGGGGATATGTACCCACTGATTTTTGTACGGCAGGGTGAAGTAGGCCGGTCCGAGACTGGGCGCAGCCGTGATTTTGGCTTCAGGGAATAGTTGTTGGAGTTCGTTTGGATTCAAACTTTCACCTCGTTTTTGGATGGGCTGCCTTCATCATGCAAGGCTTTTCATACATTCTAGCATTATTGTCATTAATTTGCGAAAAAAATATGAAAAATGCTATAATTACCCTTGATGACTTCGGATAAGGATTGATTTTCACTATGAAGGAGGAGATATTGAGATATGTTCAGTTTGCTTTTGGCAATCATTTACTTTGCCTTTATCAGTTTGGGCCTGCCGGATGCGCTGTTGGGATCCGCTTGGCCGACGATGTACGGCGAATTCGGTGTGCCGGTTTCTTACGCGGGGGGCATTTCGATGATCATCGCGGCAGGAACGATTGTCTCCAGCCTGCAAAGTGATCGCCTTACGCGCAAGTTCGGGACAGGGAAAGTGACAGCGATCAGTGTTGCCTTGACCGCGACGGCTTTGTTTGGTTTTTCAATGAGCCATTCCTTTTGGATGCTTTGCTTATGGGCAATTCCGTACGGATTAGGTGCAGGCGGAGTGGATGCGTCATTGAATAACTATGTTGCTTTGCATTATTCCAGCCGGCACATGAGTTGGCTTCACTGCATGTGGGGAGTCGGGGCTTCGCTCGGACCTTACGTGTTGGCCTATGCTTTGAGCGGAGGCAACCTCTGGAATATGGGCTACAATTATATCGCATTGATCCAGGTTGCGCTGACAGCCGTTCTTCTGTTCAGTTTGCCGCTTTGGAAAAACAAAAATATTCCTCTTGCGGCGGAAGAAAACAGTGCGCATGGAACGAATGGAAAGGCTCTGTCTCTACAACAGGTCATCCGGATTGCCGGAGCGAAGGAAATCCTGATCACGTTCTTTTGCTATTCCGCTTTGGAACAGACGACGGCACTCTGGGCAAGCAGCTACCTTGTCCTGCATCGGGGCTTAGCGACTGAAACGGCTGCCGGGTTCGCAAGCTTATTCTTCATCGGAATCACGGTCGGACGCGCAATCAGCGGCTTCTTGACGATGCGGTTCACGGATTCGCAGATGATCCGGCTGGGGCAGGTCCTGATATTAGCGGGCGTGCTGGCTTTGGTGTTGCCGTTTGGCGAAACGACGGCACTGTTGGGTCTTGTGCTGGTTGGCCTGGGCTGTGCGCCCATCTATCCGTGCATCATCCACTCCACACCTGAGCTTTTCGGGGCAGACAGATCACAAGCGATCATCGGCGTGCAGATGGCAGCGGCTTATGTCGGGACTCTGATGATGCCGCCCTTGTTCGGGTTGATCGCTAACTATATCAGCGTCGCGTTGTTCCCTGTTTTCCTGGGAGCCATGCTGGTCATTATGGTCGGGATGCACGAGGCTTTGCTGAAGAAGAAACAGGCAAGCGATGTTGTGCTCAGCGTGATCGAGGAGTAAAAAGGGACGAGGTAGTTGAAAATGGATGAGTTGAAGGAACAGTACATGCGGGAAGCCATCAAGGAGGCGGAAAAAGCGGCGGCGATCGGGGAAGTGCCGATCGGAGCGGTGATCGTCTGGAGGGGCGAAATCATCGGGCGCGGCCACAATGAACGCGAAGCGACGAATGATGCGACGACGCATGCGGAAATGACGGCGATCCGGCAGGCCAATGCCTATAAGCAGAACTGGCGGCTCGAGGAAGCGGAGCTTTATGTGACGCTGGAGCCGTGTCCGATGTGCTGCGGGGCGATCCTGCTGTCGCGGATCAAGAAAGTCTACTATGGCGCAGCCGACCTGAAAGGCGGGACAGCCGGTACGCTGATGAACCTGCTTCAGGATGAACGCTTCAATCATCAGAGCGAAGTGGAACGGGGTGTGTTGGAGGATGAGTGCCGGGCGCTATTGCAGAATTTTTTCCGGGCACTGCGCAAAGAACGCAAGGAAAACAGCCGCAAGCATCTCCGCGCACACGTGCAGGAAGAAAACAAAGGCTAGCTTTTTCTTTTTGACTGTGATATGATAAGAAATGCCGAAAGGCCTTATGGCAATGGCGGTCTTATGAATCGAGTCAGATCCGGAAGGAAGCAGCTATAAATAGGTATCGCCATGTGCTGTAAGTTAATATGACTTATGCAAAGAAGCAGGAAAAACCGTCCGACGGTCTCCTGCTTCTTTTTTTGTTGCGGTTTTGTGTTTTTGCGCTAAGCCGGACGCGGCTGTTCCGCAGCTTCAACGATGATCAAAATATTGCCTTCCTCCAATTCGGAGAAGTAGCCTTGCATTTTGCGTTCCTGATCGTCTGCCTGTTCCGGTGTCAACTGCGGATAAGGGTGCTGAGGGGACGGCTCATAAAGGGCCTCCTCGTCAAAAGTCGGGTAGAGCGGTGCGAGTTCCTTCCAGTCGAAGTTCTCATCGTGTCCGGTTTCGGCGATGACGTCAAGGCCGGTTTCCTTTGCCAGCCGCTCCCTTTTGGCAGTTGCGTTGGTGACCAGCAGGAGATCGGTTTCCTTGTGCCCTTTTTCGAGCAGCGCTTTGACGGCTGCCTCCACAGCTTCGACGGTTGCGTACGAACCTGCCACAAATTTTGCCATGCAGTCTCAGTCCTTTCTTGTTTCGCAGAGATGCTTGCCGTTCCGGAAAACTTAAGCAGCCGGTTCTTCCGTGATGATGACGATGCTGCCGTTCTCGATGGCAGCGCGGTGGTCGGCAAGAAAGTCCATGCCGTCGGGGAAAGTACCGGTTTTTTCCTGGAAATATTCGTATTGCTTCAGGTTGAACAGGTCGTTGACCTTTTCCAGCAGCGAATGGCTCGAGATAATCGCACCGTCCGCACCGCGGAGGTCCCAATTCTCCAAGATGGCTTCCTGATAGGCGTTGTTCGTCACCAAAGTGATCTGTTCTTTCGTGTAGCCCTTTTTATGCAGTTCCTCCACTGCCTGTTTGCACTCCTCGATGGAATGGACGCTGGTTTGGATGATATGCGTCATGATTGCTGTCCCCCTTTCCAAGAGAAAAGAAAGCGTTCTCTTTTCTTGAGTATAAGCCTTCAGCCAAAAAAAGACAACAATCGCACTGTTGGCACCATTCGCGAGCCGCTTGCCTTTCGGATCAGTATGGCTGCTGCTTGAACACCGCCACGCTGGACCATTTGTCCGCCTGCAGCACCTGCACATTGCGGATGCTGTCGAGCGCAACCCATTCTTCGCCGATCAGGATTTCATCCTCACCGCAATAGCCCTTGAAAAAGCCTTCGATGGACTCGGTTTGGCGTCCGAAGCTGTCTTTCTGGTTCAATTGGACCGATAGCCGGCGATTTTTTTTCAGGGCCTCCGCCAAGGCCGCATCGATTTCGGTAGGGCTCATCTGCGGCAGAATTGGGATATCCTTCAGAGCTTCTTCTTTCCCCGCAGAGATGGACTTCACAAGTTCGTCCATCGCGTAGGCCGTTACCCATTTGATCATGCCGCGGTCATGGTAGTCGTTGTAGTCCTCGAACACCTTATCCGTCCGTCTTCTTGGTTCTTTCAGCATTGTTTTCACCTTCCTCCAATCCGGCCATGCCGCCCGCGTGTCCGCCCACCAACGAGCTGCGCGCGATGGCGCGGCCGCCCTCCAGCAGGCTGACCGCCCGCACCAGTGAGCGGAACCCGTATTTTTTGCGGATTGAATCGACAATCAGATCCTTTTTTTGTTCTTTTACTTGTTCATCCGGTTCTTGGAACAGGTCCAGCTGCAGGAAATCGGTGTAGATCAGATTTCCGGCGCCCACGCCGACATTGCGGATCGACTGGTCTTTGTAGTGTTGGTCGAAAAGCATCAGGATGTGGGCCACGATTTCGCTGGATGCGTTGGTGGGCGGAATCTTCAGCTGCTGATGGAAGCCGGTCCGGCCCAGCTGATCGATATAGTTGATGCTGTAGCCGATGCCCAGGCTGATAAGCTGGGCTTTGGCGCCGGCTTTGCGCAAGCGCGTCGCCACCTGGTCGGCCATCTCGATCAGGACAATCTCGATTTCCGAGCGCACCGTATAGTCCTTGTTGAGCACTTGCGAATTGCCGATCGATTTGGAGCTGACTGTTACCTTTTCCCCCAGAAAACTGCGGTCTATGCCCCAACTGTGGGCATAGAGCTGCGCGCCGATGATGCCGAGCCGGCTCTTCAAGTCATAGTAATTGGTGTGCGCCAAGTCATAAATCGAGGAGATGCCCAACCGGTTGAGCCGCAGCTGGGTCCGTTTGCCGATGCCCCAAAAATCGGTCATATCGGGGATCTTCCAGACGGTTTCGGGGATATCCGGATAACGCCATTCCGCGATCATGTCCGGCTGGTGCTTGGCTGCATTATCGAGCGCCAGCTTTGCCAGAAGCGGATTGTCGCCGATGCCGATGGTTGTGTAGATGCCGGTCGTCTGCAACACGTCCGCCTGGATGAGTTTGGCCATTTCGTAGGCCGATTTTTTGCCGAAAAGCTTCTGGGCACCGGTAATGTCCACGAAACTCTCGTCGACCGAATAGACGTGGTGGTTGGCTTCGTCCGCGTACTTCTTGTAGATGTTGTTGATTTCCGTATTCTTCTGCATGTACAGCCGCATCTGCGGCGGGGCGATCACCAAGCCCGGCGGATAAGGGAAGGGCAAGTCCCTGGCCCGGCTGATGTTCGAGATTCCGTAGGCCTTCTTGGCGGCGGGGGAGGAAGCCAGAATCAGCCCGCTGCCGCGCTCTTTCGGATCGGCTGAGGGATAGCTCATGACAACCAACTTCGTTTCGAGCGGATGCAGCCCGCGCCGCACGCATTCCACGCTCGCATAGAACGATTTGCAGTCGATGCAAAGAATATCGCGGCTGGGCTCCTTCGCATAATCAAAAACCAATTCCGTTTCGTACATAAAAATCGTCTCCAATCTCTATGTCTCTATTATACGAACGTATGTTTGCTTTTGTAAAGCGAACAGGGGAAGATATTTTGAAAAAATGATAAAGCACAGGCTAAGGAGCAAACTTATATATTTTTATTGGGCTAAATTACAATTTTTTGATATATAATTATAAATGATTAATAGTTCGGGGAAATTGAAAGGGCGGTCGAGGAAGTGTTATGGGTATGGGAAAGATTGGAAAGAGGTATCTAACGCTCGCAGGGCTGCTGCTATTGGCTGGGTGCGGCAACGCAGACCAAGAGGCTTATAACGAGGCTATTCAAAAAGGACTGGATATCCTGAGTGCCGAACAATATGAAAAAGCGGAAGCTTATTTTGAGACAGCGCTCGAAAATCAGCCCGATGACGAGAAGGCAAAAGCCTATTTAGAGCAAACCCAAACATATAAGGAAGCGAAGGGGCTCTATGACAGCAAGGAATATTCCGAAGCCTTGGAGAAGGCACAACAAGTTGTTGAGGCAGAGAACGGTTTAGAGAGATTAATTACAAAGGCATCCGCTATTATAGAGGAAGTTGATGCCGAGAAAGACCATATAGACGCGGAAATGGACAAGGCAAAAGCCGCATACGACAACGGCAAGCTGGATGAAGCCCTTCCGGTCATCGAAACTTTGCTAAATTCAGAAGAACTGAGCAATGCGTATTTTGCTGAATTTAAGACAGCAGGAGAACAGCTATTAGCGGATATACAGAATAAGCAAAATGAATTAGCGATGGATGAAGCAACTAAAGCAAAAGCAGAAGAGGAAGCCCTGCTTCAAGAAAGTGCGGATCGCACCATAAATGCATATAATGAACTGTCGTTGCCACTAAGAGTGCTGTTGGTAACGACAATCGTGGATGAGAGGGCAATGAGTCCAGGGTTGCTAGGTTATACTTTAGCTTATAATTTTGATGAAGAATATTTACTGGTGAATGTCCACTCCGGAGCGGGTGTGGGGCATCCATGGTTTGTCATTCGTGATGATTTAGACACAGTCACACCTATTCAAGGTTTAGTGTATATGGGTATGTCTGGATATTGGGATGTTGAGGTGGACTCTACGCCTGTCTCTAAAGCGGACTTATACAATCGCTATATGGAGTCGAAAGATTCTTACGACCTTGCAGTACAGAATGTCTTTAAGCTTCCTGAAATGACTATGGTCAAATATGAAGAATTGCGCTCTTATCATGGTCAATGAAAAATAGAAAACCTCTTAGACAGAGAAGATATCTTGCATCATAAAAGCAATCCAATAAGAGTGCAAATGATATGAGGAAGGCCGATCAGTCGGAAAAGTATAGGTCCTGCCTTCGAATGCCATAAACTCCAAACCTTTTCTTTCAAAAGAGCGGGGGCCATGACTGAAGATTTCGATGCTGGGTGGACGTTAATAAGCGCACTAGCAATTATCGTTATTCTAGGTTGGATTATCCGTTATTTCTTCAAAAAGAGATAGCGATCTACAAGCCGGTGCGCACTTTTAGTGAAGGTCTCACTGTAGAAATGACAAATTAGAGGAAGCATGAATAATCCCGATGAGCGGGTGAACCAGGGTAGCAGTTCCCTAGCCACAGTCATCTATTACGCAGTCGGCAGCATCCTTTCCGCCTTGCTAATATACGCAGGCATGCAGATTTTTCGCGATTACTTCTATGGCGAGGGACTCAATCAGGTGATTCCTTCTCTGCTTTTACTATTTGGATCTTTTGCGATAGGATTTTCCAGCGCAAAATGGATTATGAAAAAATTTGTGCACTTCAAAAAGAGCTGACCGAGCAAATGCTGGAAGGTGTTTGCAGCTGCAGACACAATTATCTTTTTGCCACAACTTCTATCTCTGCGTCTGCACCAAGCGGCAGTTCAAGGACGGCAACACAAGTTCTGGCGGGATAGGGTTCGGTAAATTTAGTCTGGTACACATCGTTCATCGCTTCGAAATATTTCATGCTCGTCAGATAGACATTTGCCTTCACGACATGAGCTTCTGTGAGCCCCAATTCATTCAAAACCCTGTCGATATTCTCGAAGCAGGCTTCCGTTTGTTCTTGGATAGTCAAATGCTGTTTTTCCGACGTCAAAGAATTCTTAGCGGTCTGTCCCGAAAGATAGATATATTCGCCTGTATCAACCGCATGCGAATAAGGTCCTGAGCTCATGACGTCTTTTGCAGTGTGTGCTTGTCTTTTCATGGATGAAGCCTCCTCAATAATTTGGTATTTTGATTAGATTGTAGCCTGTATTTGCGGGAGTCAACATTGCCAAAGTGCACAAATAATACGTTCGACAGAACAAAATGTGCGCCTTGCAAAAATATCTTTGCTTACAAGCGGGTTGCTTTCAGAAAAATCCATCCTATTTGTGTTAGAATCTATCTGGAAAGATAATCGAATAATGCTTTAAGAAGTGAGGATACAGGATGATTGCAAAGACGGAAGAGGATTTTAACGGATTAAAGGAAATCGGCGGGATTTGCGGGGCGATCAGGGATGAAATGGTCCGATCCACGAAACCGGGAATCACTACAAAAGAACTTGATGACATTGCGAAGGCGCTCTTTGAAAAGGCGGGAGCAGAATCGGCACCAAAAGGCGAATACAATTTTCCCGGGTACACGTGCATCAGCGTCAATGAAGAAGTGGCGCACGGGATTCCGAGCGATCGGATCATCGAGGAAGGCGACCTTGTGAACATCGATGTTTCAGGATCCAAAAACGGCTATTTTGCGGATACCGGCATTTCCTTTGTAGTCGGGGAGGGCCATGTCGTGCTGCAGAAAATCTGTGACGTTGCCAAAGAAGCATTCGATGCGGGGCTTGCGAAGGTAAAACCGGGCGCAAAAACAAGCAACCTCGGAAAAGCGGTGCACAATGTGGCGAAACGCCATGGCTTGACGGTCATCAAAAACCTGACCGGACACGGTGTCGGGCGCGCGATCCACGAGGCACCCGACCATATTTTCAATTACTATTCGCGCTGGGATGACGAAATTCTGAAAGACGGCATGGTCATCGCCTTCGAGCCGTTCATCTCCACATTTGAAGAGGAAGTTTTCCAAGTTGAAGACGACGACTGGACCTTCTTCACAGAAGAAAGCATGGTGGCCCAATACGAGCATACGATCATCGTGACGAAAGAAGGACCGATCATTACTACGCTGTAATGAAAAAAATCTCCCTTTGGCTTTAAAAGGTAATTGAATCGATGCTCAGAAATAACCCGCCGAGACCCCTTTGGCGGGGAAAATCAGTTGGAATTACAGTCAGAAAACCCGCCAAAACCATTTTGGCGGGTTATTTCGTGGTGAGCTTGGACCCAGTAACAAATCTCTGTTCCACTAAACCACAAATAAGTGAAGAGCTGTCTCTATTATGAGACACCCCCTTTTTTTAAACGCGACGAAAAAGTTAAAAGGCAATTCATTTCCTTGAAAATTAGAATTTTCTCATTGACAAGTTGAGCAGATGCCCCCATAATGATGTAAATGAGAATTATTCTCAATTAGCTTATGGGTTGATACGGCCTGGACTAATACATTTAAAGGAGAATCAATATGGATACATTTCTGCCTGCATTTATCATGGGTTTCAGGGAAGGCCTGGAAGCATTTCTTATCGTCAGCATCATTCTTCAGTATTTAAGAAAAAGCAAAAATGAGCAGTTGCGAAAATATGTTTACTACGGGACGATCGGCGGCATTGCGGCTTCATTGGGCATCGGGGGCGTCCTTTATATTCTCTCCAAAGCAATCGACAGAATGGATCAAGTGGCGAAATTATGGGAGAGCGGAGCAAGCTTTGTTGCGCTAGCATTGGTGACTACGTTCATTTACTGGATGATTCAGCACGGCAGGAACATGGTTTCGACTGTGGAAAGCAGTGTCAGCCAAAACCTGTCTGCGCTTGGGATTGCCGGCGTTGCCTTCATAATGGTGGCGCGTGAGGGGGTAGAGGTCGCAATCTTCACTTTCGCCGGACAGTACGCACTTACAGCCCTGTTTGCGGGAATTGCAGCAGCGTTGGTGTTGGCAGTGCTGATCAACCATTCGCTGGTGAAGGTCAATTTAAAGCTTCTGTTTAACATCACCTTGGCCTATCTTATCCTGCAAGCCGGCTTTTTGCTTGGTTACGGCATCCACGAAGGCTTATCCGCGCTGGGGTCAATGAACCTGTTATCCAGCGGGAATCCGCTGTTCATAAAAGCTTTTGATCTCTCTGAGACCGTGTTTTACCATAAAGAGGGACTAATCGGCTTGCCGATGTATGTCCTGTTCGGATGGTATTCCAAACCGGAAATACTGCAATTTGTTCTGCAATACGCCTATACCGGTTCGCTTTTTTACATTTGGCACAGAGAGATAAACAAAGAAGCGCGCAAATTAAATGCAACGATGTAAAATGAAAAAATTATGCAGCATAAGAAAAAGCATGGAGACCTGTTGTCTGCATGCTTTTTTCTTATGCTTTATGCCTGGGAAGCTCTTAAATCATTCCCCGAAGTGATAGCGGATTTTGGCGAACAAATCCTCCAAAATGACTCTACTGTTGATGCTGTGATACACCCGGATGGTTCGGTTTTCGCTGACGTATTCCCCGTAACTACCATCCGCGTTCAGTCTTTGGGCCCGGCGTTCTTCGGTAAATTTCGTTTGGGGTGAGATCAGGACGCCGACTGCCGGATTGTCGCCCAAAGACCAGCCTTCTCCGGAGCGGATCAGCATGGTCTTACCGGCCTTGCTGAGGTTCTGGGCAAACGGAAGGAAATCCAGGTTCAATCCGCATTCCAATTCATTCACCCGCAGCAGATTCTCCACCAGATAATTGCCCAGTTCGCCACAGGGCTTCACCCGGTCAAACAGTTCATGGAAGGACACTTCCATCATCGTGTACGCACTGAGCGGAATCTGCCACAATTCCATTTCCGAAGACAGGATAACATTCACCGCATTCAAGTCGTTGCCCGAATTGAAATCCATATGCCCGGTGGGATAAGGGCCGCCGCCTACCCAAACGGCCAGCAACTTGTCGGCAATTTCGGGATTCAGCAAGTAGGCCGCAGCCAGATTGGTGATCGCCCCGATGTTAAGGACGAATAAGGGCCGATCGTCCTGTTTCAGGGCCTCTTCCACGATGAATTGTGCGCCTTCCGAATGGCCGGCGGTTTTCTCATCCCGCAAAGCCTGTTCCTCGCCCCTGAAAACAGGTACTTGCTCTTCCAGCCCCATCAACTGGACGATTTTATTGATTTCCTCGTAGCTTTTCTCCATGCTGTTCGGGAATGTGCCTGTCCCGAACTGTTCAGCAACAATCCCGACCACATCAAATTTCGGCGTAAGCAATGCGTGAACGATAGCAAATTGGTCGTCGGCTTCTGCATAGGCATCCGTATCGATGATTACCCTGATTTTTTTGTTGCCGGGAACGGTGTAGAGCGTTTTTTTCAAATGGAACTCCTCCTTCTAATCCTGCGCACTTATCGCCAAAAAATGGAAAATAAGTCAGTAAGCGCTTCATACCAGCTTATTTTAGCAAAGACAGATACAGGAAGCCATGTGCTGACTTTTTGAAAAACCGTCTTTTTTTACGCTCATAGCGGCCCATTTTCCGAAAAAAGTTGTGAAAGCGGATTTGTCAACACCAGATTTAAATAAATTTACCAAAACGGTTCCGAACGGGGTCCAACAATTCTCCGAAGGGTAGCGAAATCTTCGACAAATGCTGTCCTGGCGCGCTTATCCCAAAAAACATGACAGCGTTCACAAAGTATTAACAATAAAAAGATTGTAACCGGTTACCGTTTGATGGTATTCTTTCTTTAGTTCTTACAACCGAGTTTTATTTTAATGATTGCGCTTACTTATTTAGGTAACGCGGTTTCACAATGCGATATAAAGCTTGGCGCTATAAGTTCAAAATTTCATATCATGGAGGGGATTTTTATGTCAAAGAATGCTTCAACGGCTCTAAGCGAAACGCAACACAACCGTGCTAAACTATGGCAGATCGTGTTATTCACCCTGAATAACTCATCAACAAATATTTATTTGTTCGCCTTTGGTTTTGTAACCTATTATTCCACAGGTCTTGTAGGTTTGACCGCTTTGTTCGTAAGCCAAATCATGGGTTACATCCGTATCTTTGACGGGGTTATCGACCCGGCTATCGGCGTTTTGATCGATAAAACAGACACTAAATTCGGCAAGTATCGTCCTATTATGGTTTTAGGCAATCTTATTACTGTTCTTTCATTCTTGGTGTTATTCAATATTCACGGCTTGGGCGAAGGCATGAAAATTCCGGTGTTCTTGCTGGCGTTGGTTGTGCATAAGATCGGTTATTCTTTGCAGGCGACGGTTACGAAAGCCGGGCAAGCTGCTTTGACAAGCGATCCTAAACAACGTCCGATCTTCAATATCGTTGATGGCTGGGTAACGACTTTGCTGTTCACGGGTGGTCAAATTGTAGTAGCGAACCTGATGGTGCCAAAATACGGCGGCTTCACACCGGAATTCTTCAAAGTATTCATTCCGGGAGTCATGGTCATCTCAGCGGTCCTCGGCATTTTGGCGATCATTGGTATTGCCCAAAAAGACAACAAACAATTCTTCGGTATCGGCGAAAAAACGACCAAAACATCGTTAAAAGACTATTGGGCAATCGTCAAAGGCAACAAACCTTTGCAAATGCTGACCATGGCGGCAGCTTTTGTGAAATTCAATGCGCAAATGTTCGGCGACCAAGTTGTCTTGATGATCCTGTTCGGTATCATCTTCGGTAACTTTGGCCTGTCCGGGACAATCTCGTTAGTGCTGATTTTGCCTAACCTTTTGTTTACAACGCTTGCAGCCACAATCGCTCAAAAAAGAGGGTTGCGTTACTCCTATGTCCGTTACTTGCAAGGTGCCGTGATCTCCTTGGCGCTGCTGGGCGGCTTGCTGTTCTTTGCAAACCCAGGCGACTTGAGCTTCTCTAACTTGTCATTATGGACAGTTGCCTTCACAATTGTTTTTGCTTGTGCGAAAGGCTTCACATCCACACCATCAGGCTTGGCCTTGACGATGGCAGCCGACGTATCCGACTACGAAACAAGCGTTTCCGGACGTTATGTTTCCGGGATGTTGAGCACCATGTTCTCATTGACCGACTCAGTCGCATCATCCTTTGCGCCGATGTCGATCGGTTGGATCCTGGCCGCTGTAGGATTTGCGCAGGCCTATCCAACAGCTGATACACCACTGTCACCACAATTGCGTATGGCGGGTATCGTTATGATTTCCGTGTTGCCTTTGGTCGGCACACTTATCGCGTTGGCGTTCATGAAATTCTACCCATTGGACAAAGAAGCGATGGAAAAAATTCAAATCAAAATCGCAACAATGAAACAAGATTCTAATGATGATGCTGGAGTAACTCCAGAAGTCATGCCTGAAACAGTATCTGTACTGAACGACTAAAGTGAATAAGCGAAACAACTAATCTGCTAAGATCAGCAGCATTGACCATGGACTTGGTTGGTGCTGCTGGCTTTTTGTTTATTTGAGTGGCCGGAATAGCTAGGCTGTTTTCCGCTCGCGCCGGATTTGATGGTATAATTTGATTAAATACAGGCTGATAGGATGATAAAGATGGATTTTGAGAGCATGTTCGAGAATGTGAAACTGAATGAGAGCGAGAAATCGATATGGGCATATATCATAACCCATCTGGAGGACATTCCCAAGCTGTCTTCGCGGGAACTGGCGCGTTTGACGTATACGCATCCGACAACCATTTTGAGGCTTTCGAAAAAGCTGGGGTTTGACGGTTTCAACGACTTGAAGGTCAATCTCCTGTTCAAGCTCAAAACGATGGAGGCGGGGGACAGCACGATAAAGAAGAAGGACGATCTGCTTACCGTGAACAGCAATATCGCTTCCCTGTACACGAATGTCATCAATGAGACCCGCAAGAACATGGATCTGTCGCTGATGGCGGACCTGTACCGCATCATTGAGCGGAGCAAATACATCGATTTCATAGCTACGGAAGAGAATGCCGCCATTGCCAACTGGGTCGCGCAGCTGTTTTTCCGCCAAGGCAAGATCTGCCATGTGTACACGGAAGACACGCAGCAATTGCTTCTGGGGAAATACGCGGACAAGGACCATGTTGTGATCCTCATCAGCAAAACGGACCTCAACAGCAGAATAGTCGATACCGCCAAGGAATTGCGGAAACGGCACATATCCACCATCGCCATCACCTCTTCCAAAGATACCCTGTTGGCCAAAAACAGCGATATCGTGCTGCTCGGCTTGTTCAAAATGGAAGTTGCCGAGCTGGGCAATGTGATGTTCTCGATTTCCGTCAACTATCTTTTGCTGACGCTGTACGGGCTGCTCTTATCGGAGCACTACGACGACATTATTGCGATCCAGGAAAACTACCTGAAGTCTTTCTACAACGACCCCTTCTGATGTGGACATTGTCACAAAAAAGGCTGCGTTTCGGCAGCTTTTTCGTGACGATGTTTTTTTGTCGTCCGCAGCTGTATTTATAAGCGCAATCCTTCTATATAATACGGCTATAACGTGAACGAGGAGGAAGCAAGGATGGGTTTTCCGAAGAATTTTTTATGGGGTGGCGCGACCGCCGCGAATCAATGCGAGGGTGCGTATTTAACGGATGGAAAAGGACTGAATTCAGCGGATGTGATGACCGCGGGAAGTGCAACTGTCGAACGTGAACGGACTGACGGTATAATTGAGGGGAAATACTATCCCAGCCATGATGCCATCAAACATTATGACTATTTTAAAGAAGACATCGCGATGTTCGCTGAAATGGGCTTTAAAGCCTACCGCATGTCCATAAACTGGGCCAGAATTTTTCCGAATGGGGACGACAGCGAACCCAATGAAGCGGGATTAAAACATTATGACGATGTTTTTGATGAGTGCATAAAATATGGCATTGAGCCAGTTGTTACGATTTCCCATTATGAAACACCGCTGGGATTGACAAAATATGGCTCTTGGAAAAATCGGAAAGTAATTGATTTCTACTATAACTATGTCTCGGTGCTTTTTGACCGCTACAACGGCAAAGTAAAGTATTGGATGACGTTCAATGAAATCAATTGCATGTCGATGATGCCTTGGATGGCGGGCGCTGTTGAAGCTTCAACTGAACAAGAACGCATGACTGCGGCATATCACCAGTTCTTGGCCAGCGCGAAGGCGGTTAAATTGGCGCATGAAAAATATCCTGCCATGAAAGTTGGGATGATGTACGGAGGGATGTTCGCCTATCCTAATTCATGCAACCCAAATGATGTCATCGCGTGCAATAACGCCATGAGAGACTTTTTGTTCTACTGCGACGTGCAATGTCGTGGGTATTATCCAAACTACAAATTGAAAGAGTTCGAACGCGAAGGGATTGTTTTGCCTGTTGAGGACGGCGACAAGGAATTGTTGCTGGAAGGCAAAGTGGATTTCTTGGCATATTCATACTATTTCACTATGGTTTTTGGTGAGAAAACGCAGCTGGATTTCGCGTTAGGAAGTCCTGAAACGGGTTATGAAAATCCGTATCTGAAGAAAACAAAGTGGGGATGGGCGATTGATCCGCAAGGCCTAAGATATTCATTAAACCTGTTCTATGATCGTTATCAAATCCCGTTGATGATCGTTGAGAATGGGCTGGGTGCGCACGACCTAGTGGAAGTGGATGGTGCCATCCATGATGATTATCGCATTGATTACTTGCGGGAGCACATCAAAGAAATGGACAAGGCCATCACTATCGACGGCGTAGATTTGATCGGCTACACTACCTGGGGCTGCATTGATA
>JAEAME010001255.1_pt1 | contig 18535 bp, 14 predicted proteins | sample 8958731 | NCBI WGS metagenome assembly JAEAME01 (sample SAMN16933194, study PRJNA681113) | bioreactor sludge metagenome | isolation source: anerobic bioreactor sludge (Control) | place: India:Bengaluru | collected 2018-10-24 | reverse complement strand
ATAAGAAGTTTCTGGAGTCCAGAATATTTAGAATCTGCTTTATCGCCGCAGCGTTGCTCGTCCTTGTGCTGCCGGCGCAAGCACAAGTGGCATCTCTAACCGGGAAGGTGCTTGATCCGGCAGGAGCGGTTGTGCCCGGAGTCACCGTAACCATTACCGGCGCGGCCGGCGTCAAGCGCACCGAAGTTACCGATTCTGTCGGCGCCTTCCGTTTCCTTCAGCTGCCTCCGGGCAAATACCAGATCAAGGCCGAGCTGCAGGGATTCAAAACGGCCGTCAGCGATAGCCTCGACCTCCTCGTTGATACAGCAACGAATTTTGACATTAATCTCGAAGTGGGAGGCATCAGCGAGACGGTCACGGTGGAGGCGAGCGCCATCAAGCTCAACACCCAGGACGCGACTCTGGGCAACGCCATTTCAGGCGATCAGGTCATTCAGCTGCCGCTGGAATCGAGAAATGTTGCGAATCTGCTGAGCATGCAGCCCGCGGTGACTCCCGACGGGTACGTCAGCGGCTCGCGCAGCGACCAATCGAACATCACCCTGGACGGCATCGACGTCAACGAACAGCAGACCGGCGAGGCCTTCGCTTCCGTGCTGCGTGTCAATCCGGACTCCCTCCAGGAATTTCGCGTCACCACCAGCACAATCAATGCAAACCAGGGCCGGTCCTCCGGCGGACAGGTTTCGCTCGTGACCAAGAGCGGAACCAACGAGTGGCACGGCTCGCTGTACGAATTCAACCGGAACACCGACACCACGGCCAACGATTTCTTCAACAACCGTGTAGGACTTCCGCGCGAGGAGCTGAGAAGGGATCTTTTCGGAGGCTCTATCGGAGGTCCTATTATCAAGGATCGGGTTTTTTTCTTCTACAACTATGAAGGACGCCGGGACGACATGGAAACGAGCGTCCTGAATACCGTGCCGACCGCCTCTCTGGGCCAGGGCATCGTCCGGTACGAAAACTCGGAAGGAGGAATTACTTCTCTGAGCGGTGATGATTTCACCGCCCTCTATCCGATCGGGATGAATCCGGCTGCCCTTGAATTGCTTGCCGAAGCTGCCGGCAAATACCCGGCGAACGACGATGGTACAGGAGACGGCCTGAACACCAGCGGCTTCCGCTTCAACGCCCCGCTGCCGGTGAAATATAACGCTCATACTCTCCGTCTGGATTTCAATCTCACGGCCGACGGGCGACACCGTCTTTTCGCGCGCGGCAATTTCCAGCACGACACCACAGCAGGAGCTCCGTTGTGGCCGGACACCCCCGGAACTGACCGTTGGAGCCATCCCATCGGTTATATGTTTCAGCACGACTGGACGGTCAGCAACAATCTAATCAACACAGCCCGCTACGGCGTCACACGGCAGGCATTCAGCCAGCAGGGCGATTCATCGCAAAACGCGATACAGTTTCGTTTTGTATATTCACCCTTCGACTTTTCCCGCACGCTGAGCCGCACCACCCCCGTTTACAACATCGTGGATGACGTCTCATGGATAAAGGGGAACCACACTTTCCAATTCGGAACGAACATCCGCATCATCCGCAACGAGCGGGTTTCCTACGCGAACTCCTTTGACACGGCCTACGTCAATCCATCGTATTACGAAGGGTCCGGCGCCGTGCTCACGGATCCGATTGAGGACGACGTCGCGGGAAGCTTGTCGGATCTAAGAGCTGCCATTGCCGCCGTTATCGGGAGATTCAGCCAATACTCGGGCAACTTCAACTTCAACCGGGATGGCAGCATCATGGATGTGGGTGAAGGCGTCGGACGAACCTTTGCCACCGAGGAATACGAATTTTACGCCCAGGATTCATGGCGCATACGCCCATCCCTGACTCTTACGTATGGATTGCGCTGGGGTTTGAACCGGCCGGTCTACGAAAAGACAGGGCTTCAGGTCAAGCCGACGACCAGCCTGGGAGACTACTTCGAAGACAGGAAGGCTTCGGCCCGCGACGGTGTTCCCTACAACGATACAATCACCGTCGATCTTGCCGGACCGAAAAACAACAAGCCCGGGTACTACGATTTCAAAAAGAACGACTTCTCTCCACGAGTGGGATTTGCCTGGCAGCCTTCTTTTGAAAACAGCTTTCTTAAGGCGATCTTCGGGGAGGGACAGAAGTCGGTGATCCGAGGCGGTTTCTCAATGTCCTACGACCGCATAGGGAGCGCCCTTGCAGTCTCCTTCGATCTGAACAACACCCTGGGATTCTCGTCAACCGAAACGACACCGGCAAATCTGTACAACATTACCGACAGTCCGGGTCCGCTGTATACCGGCCTCAGCCAGGAAATCCGCACTCTGCCCAATATCACCATCCCGAGCAATCTGACGTTTCCCCTCACTACTCCGGCCGATGAAGGACAGCGCATCGAGCAGTCGCTCGATGACACCCTCACAAGCCCCGTCAACTATTCCTGGAATTTCTCGATCGGGCGTGAATTCGGCAAGGGGCTGACGGTCGAACTGTCGTACGTCGGACGCATGGCGCGCAACCTGCTTGCCGAACGCGACATCATGCAGCTCAACAACATAAGGGATCCGCAGTCGGGCATGGACTGGTACACCGCGGCCGGGATGCTCTATGATGCACGCGAAAACAATGTTCTTGTAAGCGATATCCCGGCGATCCCATTTTTCGAGAACCTGTTCCCGTACTTCACGTGGCTCGGGTGGGACACCCCCACACAGAACGCGTACGGGTTTGTCTCCAGAGACGGGTACGACTATCCGGATTATACGTATCTCCAGTCTTACATGGATGATTCGGGCGTTTATCCCAACATGTTCTTCCATCCTCAATACGCCGCCCTGGCCGCGTGGAGCACGGTTGCCTATTCCGACTACCACGCCGCCACGCTGAGTGTCCGGCAAAGGCTCGGCAATGCCTTCAATCTCGATTTCAACTATACTTTCAGCAAATCCATCGACAACGCCTCGGGGCTGCAGAATTCCGCTGGATACCAAGAAGGATTCATTCTCAACTCGCTCAGGCCCGATGATAACAGGGCGGTCTCCGATTTCGACATGAGACACATCGTCAACCTGGGCTCCTTCTGGCAGCTTCCTGTCGGACGCGGCCAACGTTTCTTCGGTTCCATGAGTCCGGCCGCGGACGCGTTCCTGGGCGGCTGGCAGATAGGCAACATCTTCCGGTGGAACAGCGGACTTCCGATCACGGCGCCCTTCGACGGGGAGGTCTGGGCCACCAACTGGAACGTAATGAGCGCGGGCACTTCCACCCGCCCGGTGAAATCCTCTGCGACGAAGTCGGGAGATCATCCCAACTTTTTCAAAAATCCGGAAGAGGTGTTCCACAACTTCCGCAACGCAAGGGCCGGCGAGACCGGGCAGCGCAACATATTGCGCCAGCCCGCTTATGTAGCGCTCGACTTCCAGCTTGCCAAGTCCTGGAAAATGCCTTACAACGAGGGTCACAAGGTGCAGTTTCGGTGGGAGATATTCAACGCTACCAACACACAGCGCCTCGCCGGACCCAATCAAACCCGTGGCGCCTGGTCGCTGGGCTTCGATCCGCAGATCTCAGAAATGCCGGGTGAATTTGGCCGGATCGTGGAGATCCAGGGATCGCCGCGCGTAATGCAGTTTGCGCTGCGTTACGATTTCTAGGAAGTTAGTACAGTCAGTTTGAAAAGCCGCGGAAGCAGCGGCCGGGGAATGCATCCCCGCCGCCGCCCCGCGGCTTTTTTTTAGGGGAAGCGCCGAATCGGAAGCGTTTGAAGGTCCGACGGACCGGCAGGAAATAAGCCCGACCGTAAGGTCGGGAGAGCAGCGGAAAATAAAACGAGCGCCGCAGGCGCGTCACAAGGAGTGTCGCGCCCTCGGCGCTCATAGCGAATACAACACCTCTCCCGACCTTACTGTCTAATCCGTTCCCTGCCGCCGCTTCGAGGCTCCAACGAATCGTTGCGGCAAACAGCGCGCGACAATGGCCGCCGCTCCGCGGCTTATTTTTTGTTCTGCTCGATGTAGCGGCGAAGCTTTTCCCGATCGGGATGGTCGGGTATCTTTTTGAGGAACTGGTCGTACTCGTTCGCCGCGCGATCCTTCATTCCGGCTGCATTGTAAAGCGCGCCCAACCGGAGGTGGGCATCGGCTTTTCCGACGGGATCAAGCCGTAGAGCCTCCTTCATGTGGACCTCAGCCTTCGAGCCTTTTTTTACCTGAAGGTAGGACTCGCCGAGGTAATATTGGAGATCGGCAGAGTTCGGGTGCTCCTGCACGGCCCGACTGAGCACTTCCACCGCTCCTTCATAGTCCTTGCGTCCCAAACGGACCTTTCCCAAATTCAACTGGGCGGGTAAGAATGCTGCCTTGTGTTGCAGGGCCGCGCGGTATGCGTTCTCCGCTTCCTCCAATTTCCTCTCGTTGAACAAGGATGTCCCAAGCTCGGTCCAGGCCTCGAAATCCTTCGGATCCTTAGCCGTAATCTTTGCCAGAAGAGCCGCGGCCTCTTTGAAATCATTTTTGCCCATCGCCTTCTGCGCTCTCAGAAACGAAGATCGGTTTTCGTCGGGGCGGGCATAAACATCCACATTCTCGGCGAAGCCTGCGCCACGCGACGCGGCAGCATCCTCCTTCCACTCGAGCTCGATATCGCGCCGGATATCCGTGCTCCGTTTCTCCTGCAGCAGGAGCGGAATGCGCACTATTTCCTGCCCCTCCACCTCCACGATCAGGTTGTATTCTCCATTCTTCACCGCGTTGAAACGGTACCGCCCGCCGTTGGGAATGGTAAAGCGGCGCGGATCGCTCCAGGGGACCTGGACAAGGATCACGGTGTATACCTGAGGAACCGTTCCGGCCTTGGACTCATCGGCTTTGAGATCGCCATACAGGCTGTGCCCGTAGCCTTCCTGGGCCGGCATTTCCGCTGGAAAGATGCAAAAAATCAGGACTGCAGACAGTACTACGCTGGTCTTTGTCATGAGAAACCCGGATTCTATTTCTTCTTGGGCGGACCAAAGGTTTTCAAGTTGGCAGGCCCCCCCCAATCGAAGGTTGTCAGATCAAAGTTCTTTACGGTGTTTTCCCGGTCCAGATTCGGTCCCAGATACAGCGCGTGGAAGAGGACGGGCTTTCTGATTACCCTGAAATTCAGCGGTGCATGCTCCAAGCCTTTTGGAATGAATACGATGGTAGTCGAGGTAATGGTGTGCTTCTCCATCTCCGAACCCATCCAAAGGTCTATCTCCGCATCGTAGCTTTTGCACAAGTCCGGCAGTTCCGCGCCGAGGAAAATTAGAAATTCATCATATTTATGAGTGTGGGGAGTCTCCCAGCAAACCGGCGCGGTGAAAACCTGCCATCCTATTGTTGCAGTCGCTCCGGGCAACGCTGAAGCGCCTCGAAAATAGGTCTGCGGACTGGCGATTTCCGGAAACGGAGGGATGCTGTTGAGAGAAACGAAATCATTTGCCTTTGGCGGTTGGCGGTTGTCCTTCAGAAAATATTTTCCATATTTTGTGCCGTCGGTTGACTGGGCAGCCTCCGGAGCCGCAATCAACCCGCCTTGATCCGGAGCCAATGCTTCCCGCAACGAGCCTGCTATAGCTATTCCGCCGGCGCCTGCGGCGATATTCTTAACAAAACCTCTGCGCGTCGTACCGTTTTTTTTGTTTCCGACAAAACCCATGGTCGTTTCTCCTTTTATGCGGATGCTCTTCACAAAAACCGATTCGGATGCTGTCCATCTTAGCACAATGCGGTCAAAGCGACGCAAAGGAATAGCTCAGCAGGATTATCTCGCCTAAGGCCGCATGCTTTTAGCACCAGGAGATCCGAATCTGATGTGTTTTGAGGTCCGAAGGCGCGGCACAACGAGTGTCGCACCTTCGGCGCTCTTGATACAGACACAATCTCTCTCCCGACCTTACGGTCGGGCCGGGCCTATTCCCTACCGCCTCTTCGAGGCTCCAACGGATCGTCACGGCGATAAGCATCGGCCGTAAGGAACGTCGCATCAAAATCGCCGGTTTTATCTTGACAAAGCATCCGCCCGGGTAGAGTTATATCCCGTGGAAAAAGCAGCCGTAATTGCCTGACTATGAACAGATTGACTATTATCCAATTGATCATCGATACCCTGAGGGCAAGGAATTACCTCGAAATCGGCGTCGAAAGAGGAGAGCATTTTTTCAAAATCAGGGCGGAACATAAAGTAGCCGTCGATCCCCGTTTCAAAATCAAACTGCTGCTGAAAGCCAGGAATCTCGGCGATTATTGGCGATCGACATTCATTGAAAAAACCAGCGATAACTTTTTTCTTCAGGACGCTCCTGCACTGTATGCCGCCGAACGGATCGGCGTTGCCTTCATCGACGGGCTGCACACCTATGAGCAATCCCTGCGGGATTTCGAGAATTGCGTCAAGTACCTCGCGCCGGGTGGCGTTGTTTTGATTCATGACTGTAATCCCGTGACGAGAGAGGCGGCAGCTCCCACGCAGTCTCAGAAGGAAATGTTCGCGCTCTATCCCGACCGGCAGAGCGACGAATGGACCGGCGATGTATGGAAAACGCTGCTGCACATCCGCTCCACGGCCGGATACGAGGTTTTCACGCTGGATTGTGATCGTGGACTGTGTGTTGTACGGAAAAAGGAACAGGACCCTCTTTTGCATTTCACCGGGAACGACATTCAGGAGATGACCTACGATAATTTCGATAAAAACAGACCGGCCTTTTTGAATCTGAAAGAGCCGGGATACATACATACGTTCCTAAAATCCTGCAAATCCCTGACCGGATACTGAGGGTTGAGCACAGCAATGTGATTCCATACACGCCGTCATAAATAATTGCGCATAGTGCCCGACGCCAGACAGAAAGAATTCGTCATTTGTGATTGGTGATTTGTCATTTTTTAATTAACAAATCACCATTAACCAATGACAAATGACCGATTCAGTGCGTTTGAATCTGAAAGAGCCGGGATACATACATACGTTCCTAAAATCCTGCAAATCCCTGACCGGATACTGAGGGTTGAGCACAGCAATGTGATTCCATACACGCCGTCATAAATAATTGCGCATAGTGCCCGACGCCAGACAGAAAGAATTCGTCATTTGTGATTGGTGATTTGTCATTTTTTAATTAACAAATCACCATTAACCAATGACAAATGACCGATTCAGTGCGCATGAATATATATCGTTGTGTATAATCCATAAGGAGATCCCCGGCTCTGCCGTTGGATATTTAATTCTCTATTTCCCGGATTTGCCTCATGAATGATCGTTTGGCCGTGCCGCCATCCGGTGTTTCGGTGATTGTATCGATCTACAAAGACATCGAAGCGCTGGACCTGATCCTGGAAGCGCTGGCCGGACAAACCGTGCGGGCTTCCGAAATCGTCGTGTCCGAAGATGGCGAAGACATGAAGGTTCGGCGCTATCTCGAAAGCCAATCCGTGCCTTGCATACATGTCAGCGGCCCCGACGCCGGCTGGACTAAGAATCGGGCATTGAACCGGGCCGTTTGCGCCGCATCGGGCGAATATCTGATTTTCATCGATGGCGATTGCATACCGCACAGCCGGTTTGTGGAAAGCCATCTCGCACTGACCGAAACCCGGATGGTCGTCTCCGGACGGCGCGTGGACATCGGCCCTCGGTATGCGGACCGGTTGATAAAGAGAAGCTTAGGCCTCAAACAGCTCGAGCGCCCGGCCTGGTTTCTGATGCATTATCCCGGTCTGATCCGCGATCGTGCGCGGGCCCTTGAAGACGGGATTTATTTCCGGCCCGGCTCCTGGCTTCAGAAAAAATGGCTGCCGAAACTCAGCAGGATCAGAGGTATTCTGGGATGCAATTTCGCGTGCTGGAAAAACGATCTGCTGAAGATAAACGGATTTGATGAGGATTACGGCTCGCCTGCCGTGGGGGAGGATGCCGATTTAATGTGGCGTTTCGGGCACATAGGAGTCTCGATCAAATCGTGCCGGAACATGGCCATCGTCTATCATTTCCGGCATCCTCTGCGGTTTGACGGCTTCGAGGAAAACATGAAAAAAATGGAGAAGAAAATAGCTTCCGGAAAATACTACTGCGAAAACGGCATTCACAAATCCTGAAAGGCGGCTGCAGGCAGGCTAATCCATCAGCGCCTGATACACCATCGTGATGAAATCATTGTAGAAAATGCGATCGTCCGGGAACTTCTGAGTCAGGAAAATGGCAACGATGCCCTTCTCCGGATCGACGATGAAATGGGTGGCGGCGGCGCCGGACCAGCCGAATTCACCCTTTGAACCGAGATTGCCTCGCCGGACCGGATCCACGAGCACGGAAACGCCAAGCCCGTAGCCCGTTCCGGTGTTGACAGACGATTGTCCCATCCCCATCCAGATCCCGTCGGGAAGATGGTTGGAGCTCATAAGCCGAACCGTTCCGGGCGCCAGCAACCGCACACCGTCCAGCCGGCCGCCGTTTGCCAGCATCTGCGCGAATCGAAGATAGTCTCTCGCACTGGATGTGAGGCTTGAGCCGCCGCCGACTCCCTTGTAGGAACTGGCCGCCGGTTTATCGGCAGGAACCAGCTTGCCGTCTTTCATACCATAGCTTGTCGTCAACCGGGAAAGGTAAAGAGCAGGTATACCCAGGCTGCTGTCCTTCATATCGAGAGGTTTGAAAATCCGTTTGTTTACGAACTCGTCAAACTTCATTCCCGAAAGCCTCTCAACCAGCGCCGCCTGGAGATCGTGCGAAATACTGTAAATCCATTGCGTGCCTGGCTGGTAAAGCAAAGGCAGCCTGGCAACCCGAGTCACTATATCCTGAAGAGTTCCCTCCATCACCTTGGCATCCTGATATGCTTTGTCCACTGGCGTCTGGCCAAAACCATAGCCGAATCCGGCTGTGTGCCGAAAAATGTCGTGCACGGTGGGCTTGCGTTTGGGCGGCTCGACTTTCATCTGATCGCCGCTGCCGGAGACATACACTTGAAGGTCTTTGAACTCGGGGAAATATCTTTCCAGTGGATCGTCAAGCTGGAATTTGCCTTCCTCGTAGAGCATGAGGAGCGCTGTGCTCGTGACCGGTTTGGTCATGGAGTACATGCGGAATAGGCTGTCGTCTTTCATCGGCGTCCCGGCCTCAATGTCCGCCTTGCCATAGACATCAAAGTGCACGATTTTGCCGCGGCGCGCGATCAGCGTAATGACGCCGGCGGTACTGTCCTGATCGACATAGCCGTGCATTTTGGCATTGAGCCTGGCCAGCCGTTCGGTCGAGAAGCCTTCCTTCTCGGGAGCCACTCTGGGGATTTCAGCTGCTCTCGCGGTTGATACTGCCAGCGCTGCGTTCAAGCTCAGCAAGGCCAGGAGACCGAATAGCGCTGAGAATTTATCGAATAAAAACAGTTTTGAATTTTTCATCATTTTCTCCATGGGATTTTTTCCTGGTGCATCAACCGATCCGCGCTGAAATACCGGGATGGCATCATATTACTCCGGTAACCCTTCAAAACACAGCGCCTTATAGCCTGCTTGATTCATGTCAATTTGCAGTTCTGGGCTAATTGCTGAAACTCTTGAGGACGTTCAGGCGTATTTTTACGCGGAGGATAGGTAGAGGATTTGAAGGATCGGACTATGTGCAAGGCAGTTGCTGTGTATTTGTTGCCGCTGATGGTTACATTGGCGTCGATGCCGGTATTAATGCGGGCCGGCAGCATCATACATCCAGTTGGCACTACTATCTTCAAGCCGGAGAAGTGTTGGAACGGATTTACCATTTTGTCGGGACAGGATGGCCGGCTGATCGACATGAATGGGAATCTGGTTCATCTGTGGAAAGGTCCGTTTGGGTTCCCAAACAAAATGTTGCCGGGCGGTCACCTTCTCGTTTCAAGGGGCTCCTGGAAATATGGTCCTGAAGAAGCTGTCGAAATTCAGATCAGGGATTTTAACGACCAGGTCATTTGGAGATTCGACAGATGGCAGGAAGGAAGGGCCAATGAGGGAGAGGGGAAAATGTGGGTGGCCCGCCAACACCACGATATGCAGATAAAGGGCTACCGCATACCCGATTTTTCATTTCAGGATCCTGCCCAGGGCGGCACCCTCCTGGTCCTCGCTCATTATAATGTGAAAAACGACAAGATTAACAAGAACATGGAGCTGCTTGACGACGCGGTCTACGAAGTGGACATGACCACAAACAAGGTTGTCTGGGCGTGGAAGGCAGCCGAGCATGTGGATGAGATGGGTTTTGATAGAGCGGCTTTCAAGGCGATGCAGAACTATTCGAGCGAGCACGGCGGGGCAAGCAACGGATTTGACTGGTTCCACCAGAACAGCGCCAACTATGTGGGCGCCAATAAATGGTTTGATCGGGGAGATGAACGATTTAATCCGAACAACATCATTCTTACAAGCCGTCATGCGGGCATTCTTGCGATCGTTGATCGCAATACCGGAAAGATTGTATGGAGAACGGGGCCCTACTATCGTGATGGAGATGATAAAAAGCTTGGTTGGATTATCGGCCCTCACCATGTTCACATTATTCCCAAGGGATTGCCTGGAGAAGGCAATGTTATGGTCTTTGACAATGGTGGGTATTCGGGATACGGTCCGCCAAATGACATGGCTCCGGACGGCATAATGAATATGCGCCGATATCATTCCCGTGTGCTCGAGTTCAATCCGATCACCAAGGACATCGTCTGGGAATACTCGCCTGCAAGTTTAAAGATCAGCGAACAGCATTTCGGATACAAGGAATTCAGCCCTTTTGTTTCTTCAGCCCAACGCCTGCCAAACGGCAATACGCTGATCACGGAAGGCGCCGATGGTCGCGCATTCGAGGTGACCAGGGATCTCGAGGTCGTATGGGAGTACATTTCCCCTTACGCGGCCTATTGGGATTCTCCGAATGCCGGCAACATGTTGTATCGAGCCTATCGCGTTCCCTATGAATGGGTAGCCCAATTGCCGAAACCCAAGGAAGTGGCTGTGAATCCGAAGCATATTTATATGCTCACGATTCCGGCAGAGGACGGTTCAAGACCCAACTTCGGCCTGGACAGAACGCCTGTTTGGGATGGCAAAAACACCGATTGATCCAAGAAAATGTCCAGAGTAGCGGAGTGGCAGAGCGGCCTCCCGTAACACGACGACATCACCCTGATCGTTGCCAAAGCCGGGTAAGCCGTGCCCGATACCAACCGATGCAGTCCTGGAAACGCTCGTGAAGGCGTATAGCCGCAGAATCACAGATTCTGGCATTTTGGGCAGAAGTAGATACTGCCGCCAAGATAGCTTTCTTTTTTGATCCGGGCTCCACAAGCAGGACAGGGCTTGCCTATGGTATTTTTTGACAGGAGTGTTTTATATCCACCCGGATTCCCATACAGATCCGCTTCCGTATCCCGACCGCCGCCTTTCAGCATTTCAGCCAGAGTGGTTTTTATCGAGCCGAAAAGCTTTTCCCTGCCCGCCTGCGACAAGGCACTCACCTTTTTTCTGGGATGTATTCCGGCTTTGAACAATATGTCCTGAAGAACGCCATTGCCCAATCCGGGGATCCGCTGCTCGGTTGCGAGGAAGGCCTTTGCACTCAATTTCTGAACATCCGGAGATCCGATCATACGGGAAAAGTAGGTTTTGCCGAATCCTCGGGAAAGAGGCGTGGGCTTTTCCTTTGCGATTCTGTAATACTTGTTATCCAACGTCCCTTGAGCAAAGCATCCCAGCCCGCCATACATTTGTACGGTCGCACTCAGTGCAGTACTGTTGGCAAATTCCACCAGAAGCTGGTGCCTTTCGGGGCGCGGTTTGCCTCGACTATGGAAACGCAAACCGACGCCATCAGAAAAAAGCATGATCGAATCTCCCGCATAGATCTCTACCATGCTTCCGCATGCCTGCGCCCTGCTTATAGTCTTTCCAATAAGGAGTTCCGGGTATTTGGCAAAATCTCCGAAATACCAGGTAAGCTTGTGTGGCGTATGTGCCGCGACCACGCCGCTGATCTTGCTTTTCCCGAAAGCTTTTTCTATCTGTCCTGCAATAACGTTGGTTTCCGGCAACTCCATCATCGCTTCACTCCTTGGAATGGTAGCATGGATGCAATAGCTTTCTCTTCATTTTAGCACTTCCTACCCGCCAGTATTCCACACTAAAAGAACACTTTCATGATCGCACATATTTGGATGCGCGGAACTGCGCCTTTCCGCTATGCTATCAAAGATCTATCGTAGCCCGGTCGCGAAACTATTTCTTTGCATAAAGGAGCAACCATGCTTCGAAAAACCGATCCGACTGCCACGACTGCCTGGAAAAAACTGGCAGCTCATTACGAAGTCATGCGGGGCGTTCACATGAGGGACCTTTTTACGGAGGATCCGCAACGCTTCAACCGCTTCTCCATTCGCTTTGGCGAAATCCTTTTGGACTACTCAAAAAACCGGATCACGGCTGAAACGATCCGGTTGCTGATTGATCTTGCCGAGGAGTGCGGCTTACGGGACGCCATTGCAGGCATGTTCGCGGGCGACAGGATCAACGAGACTGAAAACCGCGCGGTTCTGCACACGGCTCTGCGCAACCGCAAAAATGAACCTGTTTACGTTGATGGCAGGGATATCATGCCGGATGTCAACACCGTGCTCGCCAAAATGAAAAACTTCTCGGAGCGGGTGCGGTCCGGCGCATGGAAAGGTTTCACGGGCAAGTCGATTACCGATATCGTCAACGTCGGCATAGGAGGATCAGACCTTGGCCCAGTAATGGTTACGGAATGCCTGCGGCCTTATGCCCGGCCCGGCCTGCGCATTCACTTCGTTTCCAACGTGGACGGTACGCATGTTGCAGAAACGCTGAAACCTCTTGACGCGGAAACCACTCTATTCCTGATTGCGTCCAAGACCTTCACCACCCAGGAAACCATGACCAATGCCTTCACCGCGCGGGAATGGTTTCTGAAGCGCGCCGAGGACCGCGCTCACATAGCCCACCACTTTGCGGCAATCTCCACAAACACAGCAAAGGTCATGGAGTTTGGTATTCGCCCCGAGAGCATGTTTATCTTCTGGGATTGGGTTGGAGGACGCTACTCCCTCTGGTCGGCCATTGGGCTTTCCATCGCCTGTTATGTGGGTTTCGAGCGCTTCGAAGAACTGCTGGCCGGGGCGCATGCCATGGACCGGCATTTCAGCGAATCGGCATTCGAGCAGAATATTCCGGTGATTCTCGGCCTGCTTGGCATCTGGTACACGAATTTCTTCGGGGCCGAATCCGAGACAATATTGCCCTATGACCAGTATATGCACCGTTTCCCGGCATATTTTCAGCAGGGAAACATGGAAAGCAACGGAAAGTCCGTGGACCGTGCCGGATGCCGCGTCAGGTACAATACCGGACCGATCCTTTGGGGCGAACCTGGCACCAACGGCCAGCACGCATTTTACCAGTTGATCCATCAGGGCACCCGGCTTGTACCTGCCGATTTCCTTGCGCCCGCTATTAGCCACAATCCCATTGGGAAGCACCATTCCATTCTGCTGTCGAACTTCTTTGCTCAAACCGAAGCCTTGATGAATGGCAAGACAGCCGAAGTTGTGGAAGCCGAATTGAGCAAGGAAGGTAAGAGCGAAAAGGCTATTGGGCGCCTAAAACCCCACAAGGTGTTCGAGGGAAACAAGCCGACAAACTCGATCCTGTTCCGGCAGATCACACCGACGGTGCTTGGCAGCCTGATCGCCATGTATGAACACAAGATCTACGTCCAGGGAGTGATATGGAACATTTTCAGCTTCGATCAATGGGGCGTAGAACTCGGCAAACAGCTGGCCGACAAAATTCTTCCCGAACTGGATGACGACAGCCCAATCTCGGGCCACGACAGTTCAACCAACGGACTTATCAATGCCTTCAAACAGATGCGAAGGGAACGATGAATCCCTGGCGAAAAGCATTGTCCCGCCAACATTTCCCGCTACAGTTCACCCCACCGCTGCCCGTCAGAGATGCAATGGAAAACTGTCGCGGTAGGAATGCGGGTCGCCCCGCACCCCCCGCACAGATCCGTACGGGCGCTACTAACGCATACGGCTCCTACCTCGGATGTCTGGCGTCAAAACGAACACTTGGAAAAGGATGAAGGATTCGGGGAGCCGGCAACCATCGAATAAACAGAGGGTGAAGTTGCTGCCAGGTAGGCTGGCGTTTCTGACTGCGGCGACGTATGTTTTGCCACCATAATCGCGTCAACCGTTCCCGAAATCTACTAAGACTCCCTGTGTTGCCGGGAATGGCATAATATTGAAAATAGCCTCGGACGACCGATTCAAGCCACTTCCCGGTTTCCACCAGCGGCTCGTGCATCCTCAGTCGAAGCTCCTCCTTCAATGCTTGAAGCTTCGCCCGCATCCGTGGATCCCCTACCCGATGCTCTACAAATTTGATCGTCCATTCGTGCGACATGTTGTCGAAAAAGCCTCGAATGTCTATATCCAGCACCCAGTTCACTCGCTTCCGCGTAATCCCTACCGTTAACGCATCCAGCGCCTGATGCTGACTGCGTTTGGGCCTGAACCCATAGGAGAATCCCAGAAAGTCATTCTCATATATCTCATCGAGAATTGTGACTGCGGCTTGCTGTACGATCTTGTCTTCCAGCGCCGCTATCCCCAACGGCCGTTGCCGTCCGTCCGCTTTCGGTATATATACCCTCCTTGATGGCTGCGCCCGATAGGCTCCACGATGCACTCGGCTGTGCAGATCGGCAAGCCGTTCATCCAGTCCGGTTTCATACTCCTTCCATCTCACCCCATCCACTCCTGCCGCAACTTCCCGCTTCAATGCATAGAAACTCGCTCGCAGAAGTTCCGGTGTCAGATGGTGCAGTAAAGCCGTGAACCGTTCTCCTTTCCTCTCTCGTGCCGCTTGTCGCACACCTGCCAGTCCCTGTGACACGCCTTTCTCCCCTCCCTGCGTCGGGTTCGTGTGGTTCTGACCGATGTTCTCCTTGGTCTGCGCCCTTCCCTCCCCAGCCTCCGCATTCAAACCTTCTCCCATCTGCTCTCCTTTGTTCGGTTGGTTCATCGGTACTACGGCACAGTCCGGCTCCTCCGTCCCGTTCACGCTTGTCGTGCAGCATTTGCCTTCACAAGCCGATCTGCTCCTCTTCAGTGGGCAGATAGTCCGGAGGTCTCCCGGTTCTCGTACATGAAGTTTCCCAGCGTGCCTGGGGTCTTAGACTACGTAGGGCTCCTTGCCTCCTCGCGATTGCGCACGCTTGGATGTTGCCTTCCCCTTGTGTCCACAGGGTCGGCGCCCTAAATTCATTTTTCGAAGCTCAATACCCTGCCCGCCAGTGCCTCTGTTTACGCTTCGCCCGCTGCCTCACGGCAGCCTGCGCAAAACTCGAGGCCGGGATGGTTCGCTACTCCTTTCCCGTAAGACTTTTTCATTCTCTGCTTCATGCCGGTTTATCCCGGCGCACGGACACCCACTTTTTACGGCGACTTGCTTGAGCTTTTCAGCTGTAGCGAAAGCTGTGGACGGAAGCTGTGGCTGCAACGGTGGGTGGGGAAACTGTGGAAACTGTGGACACCCATTTTACGTGGGAGGAGCAAAAAACGCTAAAAAGTGGGTGTCCAGTTTCTTGGTTCTTGGGACACCCATTTTTACTGGCGCCTTCCGCGTTCAATAATGGGTGTCCACGATTTCCCAATGGGTGTCCAATATTTCCCACTATTTCTTTGCTTGCTCAGCTGCATTCCACGATATAATGTATTGAAAAAATTTATATACACAACTAATAGTTGTTTTTGCACTTTTACGTGCTACAATGGATCCAAACAAATAGCCACTTGGTGACTATTTACTGCCAGGAGGCCTTCCGTGCGAACTATAGCCATTGCAAATCAAAAAGGTGGATGCGGTAAGACAATGACTGCCATTAACCTTGCCGCATTTTTGGCCAGGGCAGAAAGAAATGTCCTGGTGATTGATATGGATCCTCAGGGACATGCGACTCTGGGGCTGCAAGCCAATCCCTCCACGCGTAACGGATCAATCACGGACGTGCTGGTGTGGGAACTCAGCGGGCAAAGATTGCGCCTGCCGGATGTAATATGTAACGTATCACCAAATCTGGACCTGGTTCCGGCTGACATCTTATTGAGCACTGCATCGGAAAAGCTGGCAGCCGTATCCGGTCGGGAGGATCGACTGCGGAAAGCTCTCGAAATCGTGCGAGATCACTATCACTACGTGATTGTTGACTGTCCTCCGAATGTCGGCGTGCTGACTTTTAATGCGCTCATGGCCTGTTCCGAGTCGATCATTCCGCTGGATCCAAGCTTTTTCTCTCTTCACGGCATTGGAAAGATGCTGGAAACTATTGATATTCTTGCCCGAAAAAAGAAGCATGAGATTCATGCAAACGCTCTGCTGACTCTTTATGCGGGTCGTTTTGAATTTGCCAAGGAAGTAGCTGCTGATATCAGAGATCACCTGGGAGAAAGGGCTCTAAACACGATAATCCGCTACAGCGTGAAACTGGCCGAGGCTGCGAGCCACGGCATTCCAATCTGCAACTACTGCAAGCGCTGCGCCGGATTTGAGGATTATCAAAACCTGACGGCAGAGATTATCCAGCAGGAGTCGCGGTTTCCTATACCCAAGATCTTGGAGGTGCACAATCGGAAGAGTGTCGCTCTCGAAGGCATACCGGAGGGTATCTCGTTGCCCTCAGCACCAGTTCCCACCGAAAACGGCGTACTTTTTACCCTGAAGGCACCCGAAGCAAAGCACGTTCAGCTGGCGGGAGATTTCAATTCATGGGCTCCAGACAGCAACGAGATGGAATTCAGCAACGGCGTATGGCAAACCATGCTTGCACTTGCACCCGGGCGGTATCGATACCGCTACATAGTTGATGGGCACTGGCAAACGGATCCACTCAATGCTCGCGTGGAGCCCAGTCCCTTTGGAGAACATGATTCCGTGATTGAATTCAGCTGATCACGGTCACAATATTCGGTTAGAGTTCCTTTGCGGAGCTGTCCCAGGACCTAGAGTTGGATTTGCAGAAAAAAGATGTTGCAGGCATCCAATCCGAAAACAATCGCCGAGCCGAAAGGAGGCTGGCCAGGGGCTTGGAGGATGTGTCGCATTTATTTTTGACACAGCCCTCCAACGAACCTGTGGAAAAGGCCGGCGGGAGCGACCTTCTCCCCGAACAAGCTCCAAGCGAATCTGTCCGGCCTCCGATACCCACTCTGCTGAAGTCTTCTCAGGATGTGAATAGGGAATTACTGACATCCCTATTGAGAGATAATACCGCCGTTCTTGAACAAGGGCTGAGGGCGATCGACCAACATGTTCCCTGCGCGCCGTTTGGTTCTATGGATTTGGTCGGTTTGGGCAACCTCGATCAGCTTTGCGTAATCGATGTCGACACACTGGCGAGCGACGTTTCACTTCTCCGAGGCATCGCGCACGTTGATTGGCTTGCTCGTAATATGCCCATAATCAAGCGTATGTATCAGGGACAATCGATAAACTTTTCCATCCCGCCGAGGTTGTTTCTCGTAGCTCCCGGTTTTTCTGCTTTGCTTCAGTGTGTCGTCCAACGCATCATCAGCCCCCGGGTCAGCTGCTTTGAGTATCGCACGGCGACGACACCGGTCGGTGTGGGAATCCTTTTCGAACGCACCTGCACGGGACCGTAACGAGGAAATGGATGCCTCCGGCCATCTGGCAGAGACGGCGGTTTTGAAGCAAATTCTGGACACCCACTTTTAGATTCATTCTATGAGTTCGGCGCCTGATAGACCGGAGGAGCCATACGACTTGCACAAAATGCCGGCGTCCAGGCAAGTAAACTGAGAGCAAGTAAGTATTTACCGGCAAAGCCGGGGGCTTTACGGCTGCTAGCCCCTCAAAGGGGTATGATCGCGGTCAATTCACACACAATAACGTCTGAGCGGCTTCTTGAACCGTAGAATATCGAATAACGAATGCAGAATGTTGAAGTGTTGTTTGCGGTTTGACATTCGTTATTCGATATTTCGCGGCACTATTTGCTTAGCCGCAATCAGAGCATGAAAAAAATACAATCCGGCAATTGTCAATCCTTTACTGCCTCACCGGCAGAGCCGGCGGATCTCCCAAAGGATTAGCCAAAAACGATGTGCCTCCGTCGGCCATACGGATCGGACTCGATCCCGTCACCTAAAGCGAGTTTTCCCACCGCAAATCGTTGCTGCTCTATATGTTACACACGATTCCCGACGCCTTCGCGATGAGGCCTGCGCTTGAATCAGCTGCAGTTCTATTGTTGACGAAGCACCCTTCGGTCCATAGAATCTGAGGGGCTCGCAGCATTTTAATCAACAGGATCGCGGGAAGGAAACGATGGCAACGGTAAATGATAATTTTCTGAAATTGCAGGCGGGATATCTGTTCCCTGAAATAGCCAAACGAAGAAGAGCGTTTCAACAGTCACACCCCGATGTAAAAATCATCAGCATGGG
>JAEAME010001254.1_pt1 | contig 18555 bp, 10 predicted proteins | sample 8958731 | NCBI WGS metagenome assembly JAEAME01 (sample SAMN16933194, study PRJNA681113) | bioreactor sludge metagenome | isolation source: anerobic bioreactor sludge (Control) | place: India:Bengaluru | collected 2018-10-24 | reverse complement strand
AGTGAACTCGACCCTTCCGTAGCGCTCGATGGTGGTCTCGTGGGCCTGCAGGGAGAGCCTCTCCTGGGCGGCGGACGGACCGGCGGCGAGGAGCGCGCACCAGGGGAGCCAGGTCGCGAGCCGCATCGGTCAACCCTCCAGTCCGGTCTTCCGGGGATCGTCGCCCCGGACGCATCCCCGCTACCCGCTTCGCCCTGGCGCGGCCGATGGCCTACGGCTGGTAGAGGTCGAGGTCATCCAGCCACAGGCACCCGGAGCCACCCGATGCGTCCACGAACAGGGCGGCGCGAGTGGCGCCGGCGGGGACCCGGTCGGCCGGCAGCGTCGCCTCCACCCGGGTCCAGTCCGTCGTGCCGAGGGGGATTCGCCCTGGCGCGTCCACCGTCGGCCAGTCCTGACTCGGTCCGTCCCCCTCGGTCCGCGCCAGGCACCACGACCCCAACCAGCCCTCCTCATCGAAGAAGGCGAGGCTGAGGTTCGCGAAGCAGCCGGCGAGGCCGTCGGTCCGCACCCATCCCGCGAGGCGCCAGTCCTTGCCTGCGGCGGGCTCCACGTTCCAGTGCACGAGGCGACGGTCGAAGGGCCCGTCGAGCCGTAGGCTGCCCCGAGCGGCGCAGCCGACCTCGCCATCCCACGCGAAGGGGCTCACGCGCTCGGGCGTCCACTCGCCCACGTCGCCGAGGTCGAAGCCGCCATCGCGAACGAGGTTGGGCGCGCCGGTGGTGATGGGTATCGAGCGCTGGGCGACGTAGGTCCCGAGGAGCCCGAAGGCGCCCGGCGGGAGGGTCGCGCGGACCGTCAGCCTCCCGCTCACCCTCGATGCGCGCCGCCAAGCGCGGACGCGGAGGGCGCCCCCATCGACGGCGGCGGAGACGGGCAACCCCGGGCTGGTCTCGATCGCGACGGAGGCGCCGGCGGGCACGCGGAGGGCCAGGTCGCAGGCGTCCCCCGGGGGCAAGGCAAGCGGGTCAGTCGGGACGTCCAGGCCCCGCTCGCACCGGGCGATGGCCCCCATCTGAGCGCTGCCCTCGACATAGACCGGCCCCCGGGCGAGATCCACGAGGACCTCCCGCGCCGCTCCCCGGACCACCTCGTTGGTGTAGAGGTCCCGCACGATCAGGGGCTCCTCGGGCAGGCAGCCCAGATCCGTGGCGGGCACGGGCTTGCCGGGCTCTCGACGCTCGTCCCAGACGACGGACACCCCGCCCTCGAAGGATACCTGGGTCCGGCTCGGCGTGAGCCTCACGGAACCGAGGGGCTGCCGTCCATCGAGCTGCCTCGCCACCCCCGCGAGGGCCGCGTAGGAGAGCTTGGGCACGAACCCCAGGTAGAGCACGCCGATGCCCGCATCGCCCGTCCACTGGTCCTCGTGGGCGGGGTCGCGCGGGTCGTAGGTGCAGAACCAGAAGGCCTTGGCGCCGGGCCCCGCCGCCAGGGCCTGGGCATAGAGAGCCGCTAGGCGCTCGGCCTGCTGGCGCTCGGAGCACTGGTACCGCTCGGAGTAGCCCTCGCTCTCATCGTAGGCTACGGAGCCGAACTCGTTCACCCAGACGGGCTTGTCGCCCATGCCGGCCTCGGTCAGGAGTTCCCGCCGGCGCTCGATGGCCAGGGCGAAGCCACTGGGCGGAGCGTACGTGTGGAGGGTCGCGATGTCGAACCACCGGCCCGCGTCTAGGCCAGCGAAGCTCCGGAGCCACTGCTCGTAGCCGGCATGGGAGAGACCGAGCACGGTGCAGTCGGGGTCGGCGCCCTTCGCGGCGAGGTAGGAGGCTCGGAGCATGGCGGCATAGTGCTCGCCGTCGTGGCGCGACTCCTCGGGCCACATGAGGTCGGGCTCGTTCCACACCTCCCACGCGTCGATCCGGTCCCGGTAGCGCGTCACGAGGCGGCTCACGTAAGCGGCCCACTCGTCCATGACCGACAACGGCGGCGCGCCACTCACCGTTCCGCCGGTCAGCCACGAGGGAGCGCTCCAGAGCATCGCTTGGTACCGCTGGCCCAAGGAGTCCATCCGCCGCAGGGCCGCGTCGAGGGCTCGGGTGTCTCCCAGGCGAGCCACGGACGGATCCAGTGGACGCCCGCCTGGGCCATCATCGGCGCCTGGTGGGCGTACCACCAGATCTGTTGCTGGAAGAGGTTGATGCCGATGGTGGAGCGGTCGGGGTCGATAGGGATAGGCTCGGGGATCCGGCACACGCGGAGGGTCGCCTCCGCGCCGTCCTCGGCGGTTGCCACGAGCAGGAAGACGCCGAACCGATGGAGGGGCAGCTCCCCCGTGGCGCTCGCCGGCCGGTTCGTCCCATCGAGGCGCACCGCCTGGGCGTGCAGTTCCTCGCCCGTGTCGTAGTCGCTCGCGCGGAGCGTGAACCGCTCGCCGTCACCACGGCCCGACACGAGGGTGACGTGTAGGGGTTCATCGCCGACGAACACGCCCCCCACCCGATCGGTAAGGAGTCGGGGCTCCAGCTCCGTGGCATCGGGGCCGGGCGTGAGCCAGAGGAGGAAGGGACGCCCATCGGCGACCAGGTAGAGCGCCGCTACGTAGCGATCGCCCGTGGTGGCGGGCCCGAGTCGGATGTCCGAGAGCGTGCAGCGCGCGGCATCCCCTACCCAGTCGACCGAGGCCTGGGCGGAGAAGAAGGGCTCGTCGATACGGAAGGAGCGAGCGCCATCGGAGGGCCCGACGGTGCGGAGGATCGCGTGGGTGAGGTCCTCCGGGAACTCGGGATCGCAGAGGAGCCAGCCGAGGCGCAGATCCTCGGGCGCCTCGCCCGGCCACGCGAAGGCCGTGACCGGCCGCTGGAGGGACAGATACTGTCCGAGGGCGTCGTCGAACCGCCACTGGCCTCGCATGAGGTCCAGCAGCTCAACGGTCAACGGCTGGAGGGGCAGTGGCGCCTGCGGGCTCTCGGTGTCCTCCACGGAGGGGGCGGCGAGGATGGCGAGCAGGCAGAGGATTGCGGGCACGGCGATCCCCTTCCAGTGAGGGCGTCTCGACGGGCTTCGACGGCGTCAGGCGCGCGCTTGCCAACGCTCCTACAGCCGCCCGGCCGCCCACAGGATCCCGCGACCCAGGACGGTGCGGAACCCCGGCTCGGCCCATGCCGTCTGGTCGTGGCCCAACTGCAGGCAGAAAACCCGGGTGTCGCCGTGCGGCCGCGTCCAGGCGGTCGTCGCCATGCTCTGGGGATGGTCGACGGTGAGCAGCACGTCGCAGTCCGGGCCGCAGTCGGACATCGTGTAGGTCTCGTCGGTCATCTTCCAGTCCTGGAGCCCCTCGGTGATGGGGTGCGCCGGGTTCGCCACATGGACCGCTATGCGCTGGTCCATGTGGTAGCCGAAGCCGCGTTCGTCGATGCCGCACACCCGGGACCAGAGGCTCAGCTTGGGCCAGGCAAGCAGGGCGTGGTGCAGGACAACGATGCCCTGGCCGCTCGCGGAGAGATCCTCGAGGGCGGCAGCGCAGGCTGGCTCGGGCAGGTCCATGTGCATGTTGTAGAAGACCACCACGTCGTACTTGCCGCGGACCGCGCCCCAGTCGTGGATGAAGTTGTCCAGGTCCTGGGGGTAGGCGTCCACCTCGGGCAGGTCACGGAACAGGCGGTGGAAACTCGGCACATCGAAGGGGTGGCCGCCGGTAACGACGGCGGTGAACACGGGTGAGGCTTGGGGCTGGCTGGCCATGGCGAGTCCTCTCCTGATGCGGCTCGCGTTCGCCGGGAGGGCCGCCTGGACCTGGGCGAGGAGCGCAGCGGCGTACGTGGAAGGGCGGCGGCTAATGGGAAGCCGCCGCCCTTGGGGCAGGGGATGCGATCAGAGTCGGCCGAGCCCGGAGGCGGCACGCCGTCAGGCGTCGGCCACCACGGTGATGGTGATGACCTCGGGTGTGGCGAAGTTGCGTCTCGCGTCTAGGTCATAGAGTTCGAACTCTATCTCCCACTCGCCGGGCTCGTCGGGTAGATCGAAGTCGATCTCGAAGTCATAGCGGTCGCCGGGCTCGACATCGTCCCCGTTCGTGGCCTCGTGCTTCTGCTCGAATGCGCTCTTGCCATCGGAGGCGTTGCCACTCAGTGTGCGCCTGACGCGGACGTCGACGCCCACGCCGCCATCAGCCCAGAAGAGGTCGCCCGTGTTCTCGGCCTTCAGCGTTACCGTGCAGGAAGCACCCGCCTCCTGCTCTTCCTCGAAGTCCACGTCGCTGATGCGGCCCTCGTAGTAGCCCTCGACATCGAGCTCGATGTCCTCCTCGCTGCTGACCTTGCGGCCGCCGACCTCGACCCAGACGACCAGCTCCCACTCGCCTCGCGTGCTGGCGCCGGCGATCTCTAGCTCAACCTGGGCCTCCTTGCCGGCGGCCAGGGCACCGATCTCGGCCTCGTCACTGAAGGTGGTCTGGCCGGCACGGTTGCCGTGGGGGTCCCTTCTGGCGCTGACGAGGACAATGGCGTCATCGGGAAGGTCCTTGCCCGCGTTCTCCACCGTGACCTGGATGGTTCCCCGCTCGTTGACCGCCAGACTCGCTGGAGCACGGTCGATCTCCACCCGTACGGCATACCCTCCCTCGTTCGTCGCGACGACATGTGTCGATGTGCCTGCTTGGCCGAAGGGCCGCTTCTCTACCAGGTCGTAGAGCCGCCACTCCAGCTCCCACTCGCCGTTGTTGGGCGGCGCCGTGAACCGGACCGCGAAGGTGTAGGACTCGCCGGCGTAGACGATGTCCTCGTTCTCGATGGCGTGCCGCCTGTCGAAGGCCGCCTTGCCCTCGGCGGCGCTTCCGGAGAGGGTTCTCTTGACCTTGCTCTCCAGCACCGCCTCGCCGGCGTCCCACTGCACGTCGCCCGTGTTCTCGACCTCGATCTTCATGGTGTACTCGAGACCCGGGATCATCTCCTCGGGCCCGGAGAACTCCGCGAAGGACCCGTAGTAACCGTCCTGAACCTCGACCTCGAACAGAGCGTCCCCGTCGCACTCCCTCCCGCCAGCGACCACCCAGGCGCGGAGCTTCCAGACGCCTCGCTGCTCGGGCGCCTCTATCGTGACCGCGGCGCTGCCGAAGGCCGAGTTCGCCTGGCCGGAGGGGAGGGCCCCGATCTGCTTCCGGGCATAGAAGCCAGTCTGATCGACGTAGTTCCCCAGGGGATCCTCATACGCATCGACGCAGATGAAGGTCGTGTTGGGCCAGTCCTTCGAGCCTGTATTGCGCACGGTTACGTCGAAGGTAGCCGTCGAGTTCGGCGACATGCTGCTGGGCGTGCGGCTCAGCTCGATTTCCGCCGCGTAGTCCTGGCCCCATGCGGAAGCGGCGAGGAGAGTGAAGCCGAACAGGGCGGTTGCTCGCGCGAGTCGTGCCGTCATGGCTGGTCAAGCTCCTCTCAGAACTGGGTGACACGGTCGGCGTGGGCGCCATAGCCCTCGGCGTCCACAGCGGCAGGCACGGGGACGAAGCGCATGTCTATCCTCGGGGCGAAGTTCTGGAGCTGGAGGTCGTCACCGTCCTCAGTGACCTCCAGATCGAAGGTCACATCGAACTCAGGATCGGTGACGACGTTCCCCTCCACGGTGTAGCCGAAGTCCTCTTCGACGGTGTCCAGATCCAGGACCGAGTAGATGGGATTGGCCCCGAACTTGCCGACCAGCGCGCCGCCGCCGGCGCTATCGTCGCCGAACAGGAGGGCGTTCTGGTAGAAGAGGTTGTCGCGGAGGGTGATCGCCGGCATGCGCTCCTCGGGCCAATCGTGCTGCATGGCGCCCCCCGGGTTACGAGCGAAGATGTTGCCCTCGATCAGGAGGCTGTTGGCGCTGGAGCTTTCATCGAGGGTGAGGGCACCCACATTAGACGAGGTGGGGTCGGGGTTGTAGGGCCAGTTCATCAGGAAGGTGTTGCCGACGACACGGACCTCCCTCACGGGGCTGATGCCCGCACCGACTTGGATGGCCTTGATGTTGTTCAGGAAGAGGTTGTTCCTGATCTCCACGACGGCGTTCTCGCTGGCTGGGGTGATGGCCGGATCGAAGACCCCGTGGCCACCGTTCGCGAAGACGTTGTCAGCGATGATGAGCAGGTCGGTCCGCAGGTAGCCGAAGGACAGCATCGGCCAAGAGCGGCTCTGGGCGCGGAGGAAGCTGTTGGTGTCGGCGTCGTAGCCGTTGGAGGGCGAGCCATCGAAGACGAAGCCCGAGACGCTGTACTCCCTGAGCTGGGAGCGCTGCCCCAAGCTGATGAAAGCCCCATTGCGCGTTGGCGATGTCTTCAGCACGGCCCAGTTGTCGAAGGGGGACCTCGCGGCGAAACCGTCATGCCAGCCGCCGATGATTCGGAGGACGCCTTCGGGGTTGCGGATCGAAGGGATCTCCCAGATGCCCTGCCCCGCTTTGCCGTCGTACTCACCCTCCGCCACATGGATGGAGACCTCGCGAGCGCCCCCCTCGTTGAGGAGGTCGGCCGCAGTCTTCATCGCCGCGTGGAGTGTGCTCTCCACACCGTGTCCACCCAGGGCGGCTGCGGCCTCATGGTCTGCCGTGCCTTTGGAGGCCACATAGATGATATCGGCGGAAGCGAGTCCGGCTGTCATGCATAGGAGGATCAGCGCCAGTGCAGACCCATGGGTACGTCCAGGTGGCATTCCATCATCTCCTTGTCTGAAGTGGCACCGTCGGCAGCAGGCCCGAAGCCCACTATTATCCTATTTCGGATTTACTTTACTTGAATATCTGACAGCCTAGCAACCCACACGGGCTATCGCCGTCCTGATGGACCACTCGCGCAAGCGTGGAACAGATAGCACAGAGCGGGGTCTGACTCCGTTCAGGCAAGGGAGTCAGACCCCTCCGCGTAGCACAGAGGACGCATGGCGGCGCCGCCTGGCCCGGCTACTCGACGAGGTCGAAGCGGAGATCAGCGGTGATGCTCGCTCCGAAGGGGACGCCCGTACCCTCGGCGTGGGGCCAGTCCGGCGGCTGCGTGTAGGCCCTGCTGTGAATGCTGGAGCTGAACATGCGACCGTCGGCGAGCTCCAGGATGGCGCAGAACCGCCGGACCTTGAAGTAGTCCGACCCGGGGTTGCTGATCTTGACCACCGTCGTCGGCGTCAGGCCAGCTATGGCCTCGGGTGTAAGCTCCAGCCGGATGGGAGTACCCCAGCGGCCCTGCACCTCGTCCCCGTCATCCCCCGGCATCGGCCCAAGGTTCACGTCGTTCACCCGCAGCTCGCTGAAGTAGGGCTCGGCGCACTGCAGACCCGTCGCCTCGTAGGAGATCCACCCTCGCCGGGCGCCGCGGAGCGTCTCCAGCGTGACGCCTTCGAGCGGGTGCGGCCCCGGGGCATGGAGCAGCTCCACGGGCTCGTCATGTACTGTGACGACCAAGAACGGGGTCGCGCTCCCGATGACCATGTCGGCCCAGCAGGCCCAATCGCCGCCCGAGTTGTCATCAGGGCCGACGTCGGAGATGAGCTTCAGGGAGATCGTCTGGCCCGCCCAGGGGCCCAGGTCAGCCTCCAGAGGCTCCCATCGGTGCTCGGTGACGAGCCGCCGGGCCACCTCCGTCTCGGTTCCCTCGGCATCGACCACGACAAGGATGAAGAGGACGCCATCGCCCGGATCGCTCCCATCCTGCTTGCCCACCAGGCAGCGCAGCCGCGCCAATGGGGCCTCGGGCAGAGCGATATCGTCGTATCGCGCGAAGGAGTACCCGGTAGCGCCCATCCACGGAGGATGCATGAAGACGCTGGACTTGGCCTCCTCATTGCAGGACCGAACGCCCTCGGTTACGTAGGCGCCCGTGTCGCCGGCGTTGGCGCTCTCGCCTTGGCCACGGAGGCCGAAGCCCGCCGTGTAGGTCGCCGGCAGCGGCGCGATCTCCACCGCCCCTCGCTCCCCCTTGACCCACCATGTGTGCCACAGCTCGGAGGACGGGGTGGAGACAGCCAGAGGCAGCTCGCGCACGTACTCTCCCGACTCATCGGGCAGCGGGAACTCCACCGTCACGGCCTCTCCCGTGGGAAGCGCCACCGTCCGTGTCGCCTCACCCAGCCGCACCTCGGCCTCCGTCGGCTCGACGAGTTGGCTCGTGAGCGTCAACCGGAGCGCGTCGCGCCCAGGGTCCGGCGGAGCCAGCTCAACGAGGGCCATGGGCCGGACGAGGAAGTCGATGGTCGCACCCTCGAACTCCACAAAGATGAGCTCGCCGGGAACCGCGTCGCGAGGCACCGTGAAGGGGTGGTCGACGCTCCCGCGGATGGTGACCCGCTCCCCGCCGACGACGGAGGCGCGCTCGCATGCCAGGGCCTGGGCCGGCGGCGCTTTGGGGGTGAGCCGGTAGCTGACCGCGCCCTCGACGGGGGAGACGTGGACCAGCCCTCGCGAGAGCCGCGTCGCTGCTACGCCGAGCTCGTTCCGCTCGAAGTCCAGAGCCACCGCGTCCGCCGCCTGCCCGCCCAGGGCTACCGCGATGTGTCGACAGTCGCCGTACGGGATGACCTCCAGACCGCCCTGTCCATCGGGGATGGCCGAGAAGCTGCCGTCGGAGGCTGCCTTGGCTAGGCGCGTGAAGCCGCCGCGCCCGTCGATGAAGAGGTAGCTCGGCGTGTCCGCGTAGTCCACCCGCTGTCCATCCACCTCGGTGCTCACAACGGCGAACCGCAGCTCCCCACCGTCAATCAGGTAGGCGGCGTAGCCGTTGGGGCAGAGGGTGATCCGGTCGGCCGAGGGTAGCCCCACCGCCTCCAGGAGCGCCGCTGGCGCTTCGGGCGACCAGGACTCCGTGGGGTGCCCGTTCACCAGTGTCACGACGCCGTTGTCGTAGATCGCGCGGACCTGGGAACGCTCGTGGGCGCCGCTGGCGACGGCGCGCGAGGTGTCCTGAAGGGCGCCGTCGGCGCTCGCGTACTGAATGCTCGCCACGCGCTCCGCCGCGTACCGCTCACCCAGGTGCTGGAGCATGAAGTAGCTCCGCGCCTCGCCCACGGCTCCCAGATCCTGGACGAAGTAGCCCGTGTGGCCGAAGGCGACGGTCGCGGCGAGGAAGCGGTCGATCCTGGCGGTCCGCTCCTCGAGGGTGCTGCCCAGGCTCTCGCCGTAGGGGTAGAACATGCTGGGCATGCCCATGCCGAAGCTGGTCCCCAGAGGGTGCATCTTGCGCAGATCGAAGTCGACCAGCCACGGGTTGACCGGCAGACGGCCGCCCTGATCCTGGCCGTAGTTGCCATCGGTGAGGCCGACGTAGGTCCAGTGGGAGTTGCCCTCACTGTAGACGGGTCCATCCCAGGTCGTCTTCTGGTGGAGCATGATCTCGCCATAGGCGTAGTAGGTCGAGCCGAAGGTGGCGGCGCCGGGCGCGCGGGCGTCGAAGTCCGTGAAGTCCCAGGGCTGAACCGCGGTGTGAACGTCGCAGTAGGCGGTGCTCAGGTGGAACTTCTCCTGGATGATCGGTGAGAGCCGGGCCTCGAGCTCCACGGCGCGGGAGGGCTTCAGGTGGTAGCACCGCGGCCAGGCGGGCCGCCACTGGCCGTCGGTCAGCCGGCTCACGAAGTCCTCATCCCAGTGCTCGTTGACGGGCGCGAAGTCGGTGTAGTTGTTGTAGATGCCGTAGCGATAGCCCAGGTCCTGGATGGCTCTAGCGTACCAGGCCTGGGACTCATCGCCGCCTCGGCCCGGCGCCGTGCGAGTCCTGAGCGTGAAGCTCTCGCCCCCGTCGCGCCACCCCGTCTCGTGGTCGGTGATGAGGATGTTCGACATCCCCAGCCTGGCCCGCCCAGCCCAGCGGGCGTAGTCAGCCTGGCGGTCGCCCGCGCCATGGGCGATCCAGACGCGCTCCGCCGTCGCGTCGACCCAAGGCGAGCGCGGGTTAGCGATGTTGGGGAGGACATCCTCGAAGCGCGGCGCCAGGGTAATGAAGAGACGCTCCACGCAGTCGTTCCGCAGACCGTCGGTCCGGGGGATGTAGACGGCGGCGCCGTTGTAGCAGGCGCGGCCAGCGGTGTCGACCTCGTTACGCGCCTCGAGGCGCGAGGCGTTCGATCGGTACCAGTCGGGATAGCCCGCCAGGAACCAGGGCCGCTCGGGCGGACCTAAGACGAGGACGGCGGGCCTGGTGGCGCCGTAGGTGAGGTACGGCAGGGTCACCAGTCGAGGCTGAGTGACTCCGGCTCCGCTCGCCTTGCCGAACCGGACTTCGCCCACCCCGCCGCCCGGGCACAGGACGTCCACGACCAAGGAGCGGTTCCAGACACGGAAGACGTACTCGACCTCGGCCCGAGCGGTCGCCACCGAAACCGACCACCGGGCATGGAGGGCGTCGCCCTCGGTGCGAACCTCGAGGAGTTCCGTGTCCTCCGGCTCCCGCGCGGCACCCGTCGCGGGGTCGATGAGGCATACCCCTCCACCGTCGAGAGGCCGCAGCGGCTCCTCTCCCTCGGCCTGGGCCGTCAGGTCTGATAGGGTCCCCGACTCGGGGCGGTACGTCCACGTCACGGGGGTGTCGTCGACCTGGGTCGTCCAGGTGTAGGCGTCCCCATCGCGGCCCAGGGAGGCCTCGACGATGGGGCCGTCCTCCCCTGGAAGGATGGTCTCTTCGCGCGTCGGGAAGGGGAGCCTGCCAGGTCCGGTGTTGGCGCCGAGGTTCTGGCCAGGAAGGGGCGTCAGGTTCCGCTCGGGCCGCGGTTCGAAGGTCAGGGGCGGCAGGGGCTCGGTGTAGACGGACAGGTTGGCGAGGTAGAGGGCCCTGGGATCCTTGTTCGTGCCGCCGGTGACCTCGACCCGTCGCAACTCGGGCCGCGGGCCCAGCAACTCCACCTGCTCGGTGGTGAGTCGCCGGTGCATGACCCACCACTCCTGCCACCCGACGGACCCCATGGTGACAGCCACATCCGGTCCACCGGGCGAGCCGAAGATCACCGTGAGGGTGACGGGCGGCGTCGAGGCGTCGGGCGCGAAGGCCCAGTTGTTCCCATACACCCACCAGTTCACGCAGTCGAAGGGTCCCGTCACGGGTATGGGAGCCGCAGGGAGCAGCCGAATGGTGGTGGACCCGGGCTCCCTCCGCCGGTATTCGAGCGTCGCCACCCGATCGGCGAAGAGCAGCTGCTCGTCGCTCGCGGTGAGCGTGGCCTCGGCATTGTCACACTCGACGGACCAGCCGGTGACGTCATCGAAGGCGACCAGGGGTTGCCGGGTGTCCGCGGTTCGGCCGGCCCAGACCATCTCGTAGGGGCGCTGGCCTTGGTTGATGACGGAGAGCACGCAGAGGGCGAAGGGGAGCACGGATTCCAGTCTCCTTCCGGTTCAGGGATTGACCGTTCCCCCGTACTCCTCCGCCGGCCTGCCTGGTCGGCACGAGTCGTCGGGCTCACCCGCCCATAGGCGAGGTGAACCTGGGAGGACGCTGGAAGTGAGTGTACAGGTGACCAGACGGGAGGTATGCCTCGGTGTTCCGCGTGATCCTCGTCCTGACCGCCGCGTGGGTGGCCGCGGTTCAGGCTGCGTCTGCAGATGCGCAACTGACCCTGTCCCCGCTAGATCCGCCCGCCAGCGGCCGGAATCTGGCGCCGAACCCGAGCTTCGAGCTTGTGGAGAGCGGGCTGCCCCAGGGCTGGGTCATGCAGGCCCGCAACACCGATGCCCAGGCCGTCCTCGACGAGACGGTGGCGCACGGCGGCCGATGCTCCGTGAAGCTCACGAACGGCACGCCGCTCGGGGCTTTCGGTCGCCTTGCTCTGGTTCAAGACATCCCGGTGGAACCAGATACGTACTACACGCTGAGTTGCAGCTACCGAACCGTTGATGGTGGCCAGGTGTGGGTGGGCGGGGGACGGGACTGGTTCGTTCGGCTGGGGGCTCGCCAGACGCACGGCCGCTGGATGCGGTTCGTGGACAAGCCCTTCCTTACGGCCCCAGATCAGACGACCTTCGAACTCATGGTGGTGACGGAATCGCCAACCGCCGGCGTCTGGATCGATGACATCAAGTTGGAGAAGGGCCGTAGCGCGACCCCCTTCGACTACGAGGATGGTCTGGGACGGCCAGGGATCTGGCTCGACGAAGCGCCACAAGCGTCTCACCACGGCCAACTCCAGATCGAGGGGTTCCTGAGTCTGCCGGAGGATGCGGGCCACGTCTCGGTCCGCGTTCAGGCCAGCCTCAACGGACATCCCATCGCGACCGCGGAGACCCCTGGGTCTGTGCCGGGTGGGCAGAGCCGCCTGAGCTTCGCCTTCCCTCTGAGGCCGTACGCGGAGGGCGCCTGCCAGGTGCGGGCCGAGATGGTGGACGCAGCCGGACGAGTGATCGCCTCGTCGACGCAGTCCCTCGACCTGATCTCGCAGCAGGCCATCGAGCGGCGCCTCCAGTCGGTGAAGGCCCGCGCTGGTCGGCTGCGCGGAGAGCTGGAGCGCATTGGGTCCGATGATGACGGAACTCCCTATCTCCTAGCGGACTTGGCGGTCGTCGGCCGCTTCGTAGACCTTGTTGCCACGGACATCGCACGGGGTCAGTGGGTGCGGGCGAACGTGCGCGTCTCCGACTTGCTCAGTCTGCTCGATGACAGCCTGGCCAGAGTGCGTGACACCGACTCTGTCATGGTCCGTCACCTCCAGGTAGAGTCGGACACCTCCGAGCCTATCCGGTGCGGGTATGGGCTGTTCACCGGTGAACCGGGCGACCTGGAGATGGTCGCCGAGGCCGGCATGAGCAGCGTACTCGTGGAGGTGTCGCCCCATCGGCTGCTACGGTGGGACCGGAAGCTGCGCCCCGAGCGGGTGAGCGACCTTATCGCCACACTGGACGCGGCGGCGGCCGAGGGGCTGACCTTGGATGTGCTCGTCGCGTGGTACGAGCTGCCAGCCTGGATGAGTCGGGACCTGGGCCCGGGGATGGAGCGGAGAGACCGTCAGACGGGGTTCCCCATCCCTGTCGAGGGTGCGCGCGGCGAGGTCGAGGGGTTCATACGGCAGATCGCTCCGGTCGTGGCCTCCCACCCAGCGGTGGGGAGCTTCGTGCTAGCGGACACGGTGCTCCACTATGACATGCCGCGCGCCTTCCAGGTGGGCCCGGACTATGCGCAGTGGCTGTTGGGCCGCTACGGCGACCTCGACGCCGTGGCTCGCGCCCACGGCACTCCCTACACAGACCTCCTGGGAGCGCCGATCCTCCATGACCCCGACCGGCCCGTAGCCACCGGCCGAGCCAGGCTGGACTTCCTGGACTTCGAGCGCGAGCGATGGGCGAACTGGTACGGCTGGATGGCGGGTGTTATCCACGACGCGGCGCCGGGCGCCACGGTGCGGGTGCAGGGAGTGAGTGGCACGGCCCTCGGCGCAGGGCCGCAGGAGGCGATGCTGACCGCCATCCAGTCCGCGCCCGGAGGACCGAGGGCCGCGGAGGTGTTCCCTAGGGGGAGGGGCCACTCCCCATTGGCAGAGGCGGCGCTGCGCGTCGACATCGCCCGCTGCTTCGGTGACGCGGCGCTCGCGGTCCGTGGATTGCCGGTGGCCGCCGAGTGGGCGGACGCCGACGGGTGCGCGGACAGGCTCTACACCGCCTGCTGGCTGACCGCACTTCACGGGGCGGACTCAGTGGCCGTGTGGAAGTGGGGCGACGACTTCGACCGTTGGGACCCCACCCTCGGCGCTCTGATGGAGCGCCCCGCGTCGGCCGTCGCCGTCAGCCGCGTCGCCATTGACCTCGGCGAACTCGCGGCCGAGGTACGTTGTCTGCGGGCCGCGCCGGCGCGCGTGGGGCTGCTCTGCTCCTGGACGTCGATCGGATCCGACCCGTCAGCGTATGGGGCTCTCCTCGACGCCTATGAGGCGCTCAGCTACTCAGGCGAGGCCGTTGACCTCATCAGCGAGAGCGACCTCGCTTCAGGCCGCACGCTACCCTATGACGCGCTCATAGCCCCTGGGGTCGACCGTCTCCCCCTAGCCGCGCACGAGGGTCTGAGGAGCGTCCTTCGCGCTGGTGGCCGGGTGATCGCCGTGGGGCCGGGCTGCCTCTCCCACGAAGAGTTCGGGCACCGTCTGCCGACCCTGCGGCACACGAACCTGATCCGCCTGGCACCGTCGTCCCCAGAGGACCTCAGGCGTATGCTCGCCCCTCGTCTGGCCGCACTGCCCGGTGGTCCGATGATGCGGGTCATTGGCACAGTTTCGGGCGAGGCGCCGTGGGGCGTGGAGTGGCGCGTCGCCGAGGAGGCCGAGGGGCGCTCCACCCTCGTCTCCCTCGTCAACCACACAGACCAGCCGGCGGAGGTCCGTCTGGAGGGGGCCGACGGCATGCGCGTCACGGAGCTGCCGGGACGGACACCCAGGGGGCCCACCGTCCGGCTCGGACCGTGGGACACGGCTGTCCTCCGGGCGAGCCCGTAGTCGCGGGGTCCTGTCAGTCGTCCAGCAGGAAGGCCGCGCCCGCGACCACGACCACGACCGCCGCCGCGCCCGCTGCGGCGCCTCCGGCGATCTTGGCCACGCGGAGCGCCTTCTCGCGCCGCTCGGCGGCCCGTTCGGCGGCCGCTTGGCGCGCCGCCTCACGCACACTCTCGTCATCGGCGCTGATGTACTGGAGTGCCGCCTCGAGATCCCACCCTACCGCCTCGAGGGCCGCCCGGGCCCTGGGCTCGGGCACCACGGCGCGGCGAGACACCTCCATCAGGGCGAAGCCCCGGCGGTCGCGCTCCGTCTCCTCCTCGAGCCGCGCCATGGCGAGGTCCACGTCCCAGCGGACGCGGTCGAGGGTGTTGCGGACCCGCCGCTCCGTGATGCCGTAGAGCTCGGCGATCGCTCGGCACGCCTCGGACCGTTGAGCCTCCCCGAGGGCAGCTTGCCGCTGGCCCGTCGCGGTGAGAGGCCGCTCAGCGCGCCGGCGGACCGCCTCAGCGAAGAGGCGGTTCGAGGCCTGGGCGTCGAGCCCCAGGCTCTCCGCGAGGGCTTTCAGCGAGGCCTTCTCCTCGGCCACGATGACGCCATCCACGAGGGCCATGTCACAGGCCGCCGCGAATCGGGCCTCGGCCACGGCGGCGGCATCGGTGACCTGACTTGACGCGGGGGCCACGGCCGGGCGCGCGGCGGCGGGCCGCGCCGATGGGAGGGTGGGCATACCCAGGAGGGTCCGAGCCACCTCCTCGGCCGAGGGTCGCTGGGCGGGATCGAGGGCGACGAGGCGCGGCACAAGCGAATCCCACGGGGCCGGCAATCCCGGCGGAATGGTGGGGCCCGAGGTCAGGATCTGCCGCATGACGCGGCTCGTCGCCATGTCGTCGTAGGGCAGCCGCCCCGTCAGACACTCGAGCGCCACTATGCCCATGGCGTAGACATCGGAGGCGGGCCCGATGTGCCCATCGACCATCTCGGGCGACATGTAGGCGAGGGTGCCGATCTGCCTGGAGGCCGTGGTCAGCCCCGACTCGACCGCGCGCGCCAGGCCCATGTCGCCGAGCTTCCACTTCCCCGATGCGAGGAGCACGTTCTCGGGCTTGATGTCCCGGTGGACGGCCCCCGAGCGGTGCATGTGGGCGACTCCCTCGGCAACGGAGCCCAGGCATTGGGCCAGCGCCTCGGGGGGCACGGACCCTAGCTCCGTGAGGTCGTCGCGCAGGCTCCTCGCGCACAGCTCCATGACGATGTAGAAGACGCCCTCGAGGGGGCCGCCGGGGATGACGCCACAGAGGCGATAGCCCACGAGGCTGGGGTGCGCGAGCTGGGACATGGCCTGGACCTCGCGCACGAGCTGGCGCCTCGCCTCGGGGTCGGGGGGCGGACAGAGCTTCACCGCCACGTGCCCCACGTAGTCGTCGCCCATCTGCTCGCGCGCGGCGTACACCACGCCGAAGCCGCCCTCGCCCAGGAACTCGTCCAGGATGTAACGGTCGGCGATCCTCTCGCCCGCGAGCCTCCGGCCCAGCAGCATCGCCTCAGCCTCCCTCTCGCCCGATAGCGAGGATGGAGTAGTTGTCGGGCGCGCCACGCGCGAGGACCCGCCCCTCCAGATCGGAGACCAAGCCGGCCAGGCTCGGTCCGTGCTCGCGAATGGCCCACTCGATCTCAGTTCTCGGCACGACGCCGCTGAGGCCGTCCGAGCACAGCAGCAGCAGGTCGGAGGCGGTCACCTCGCGCACCGCCGGCTGCTCGAAGAGGGCCCGATCGTCGGCCCACTTGGGGTCGAACTCCGGCTGGCTTCGCCTGTCGCCGCCCAGGCAGGAGAGGACCGCCGAAGCGCCCGGATGCCCGAGCATCTCCTCTTCGGTGATTCGCCCCTCCTCGTAGGCCAGCTCCGCCACCGAGTGGTCTGAGGTGCGGTACTGCAGCGCGCCTCCGCGGAAGTGGTACAGCCGGCAGTCCCCGGCGTGCAGGTGAAGGCACCATCCGTCGGCATCGACCAGTGCGGCCACGATCGTGCAGCCTGGGTTGCGATCCTGGCGCGTGGCGAGCGCCTTGACCGCCTCGTCGGCCTCTAGCAGGGCGCTTAGCAGGCCGTCGAAGAGGCCGACGCCCAGCGGCCCCGTCAGCCGATCGGGAGCACCGCCCCGCAGGGTCGCTACCGCGAGGCACGCCGCCTCCTCCCCGCCCTCGTGCCCGCCCATGCCATCGGCGACGACGGCGAGGAGCCGAGTGGGCCCCAGATCGACAAGGCCGACGGAGTCTTCATTCCGCTCCCGAACGTGCCCCACCCCGCAGATCCGGGCGTACCGCAGTGGGCCCAAGGCTCCCGCCGCCACGCCGTCAGGCGCTCGCATCGGCGGTCACCTCGAGCTCAACGGCTCCCAGGAGGAGCCGATCCCCGACATGCAGCTCCACCGCCTCGGCGGGTCGGCCCGCGGCTGGCGCGGGGACGGGCACCCCGTTGACGATGGTGCCTGCCGTGCTGCCCAGGTCGCGGAGGAGGCAGCGCCCATCCTCCCAGGAGATGACGGCATGACGACGGGAGACGGTGTAGCGGTCACCCGGCTCCTGGTCGGTGAGGTCGATGTCGACGGTGACCGACGGGGCCGCGCGACCGATGGTGGTCTCCGCCCGGCTCAGCGGGTAGGTCCGGCCGATCTCGCGCCCTCGGCGCACTGCGAGCCGGGCCGAACTCTGCTCCAGGGGGAAGGGGGCCGCCTGCGAGTCCTCGGCACGCGGCGTGCTGCCTCCTCCGAAGCCCACGCCACCGTCACGCCTCTCTGCCATCTTCATCACCTCTCCACTTCCCTGGGGGGCCTCCGTGCCAAGGGCCGCGAGAAGCTCCCCCGTGGCTCGGAGCATCGCCGTGGCGCGCGCGTTCGCGTTGCCCGAGAGGGCGCCCGTCTCGCGAAGCTCCCTCAGTCGCCCCTCGGCGCTCGCCACGACGGCAGGGGAGCCGATCAGCTCGCCCGTGGTTCGGATCCGCTCAAGCAGGTCGCCCGTGCGTCCGGGGTCGCCAGACGCGTTGGCCAGGGCCTGGTAGCGAGCGAGCTCCCACGCCAGGCGGTATCGGTTCGCCTCAGCGTTGACCTGCTGCTGCTCGCGCGGGGCGCCCGTGAAGAGCAGATCGGCCTCAAGGGACGCCGTCTCCTGGCCCGCCCTCAGGTGTGCCCGAAGGACGGCGCGCGAGCCCTCGACACCGAACCGACCCGAGGTGCATATCCGCAGCAGAAAGACGACCTCGTGACCCGACTCCAAGGGGCCCAAAGCGATGGGCGTGACGCCTCCATCCGGCGGCTGGACGGAGAGCTCGGCGTACTCGGGGGCGACGCGGCAGGCCGCCTCGACGCGCACCCCCGAATCGAGAGCCTCCACGTCGAGGGTCGCGGCGGCGTGGGAGACCGAGCGTGCCCTCGCGAAGCGCGCGCTGAGCAGAGCGCCCAGGTCCTCGGGCCGCTCCGCGTGGCAGAAGGCCCCGCGGCCCCGATCGGCGAGGGACTCGAGCACCGAGGTGTTGAAGTCGTCGCCCGATCCGAGGCCCACGGGAGTCAGGGCGATCCCGACCGCGGTGAACGCATCGGCGGTGGCGAGGAGGGGCGAGAGGTCCGCCAGGGGCCCGCCCTGGTCATCGGTGGGGTGGCCGTCGGTAATGAGCAGCACCGTGGCGGGCCTGGGCTCCCCATCCCTGTGTGCCAGCAGATCGCGAACGTGCTCCAGAGCCGGCAGGGTCAGGGTGCAGCCGCCGGGCCTGATTCGGGCGAGGGCTGAGTCTATCTCCTCGGGCCTCAGGGCAGCGCTCGGAGTGAGGGGGACAACGACGGCCGACCGGGTGGCGAAGGCGCAGATGGCGAGCCTGTCCTCCGGGCCCAGAGACCCGGCGGCCAGGCGGCAGGCCTCGCGAGCACGCTCGATCTTGGGCCCCTCCATGGAGCGGGAGGCGTCCACGAGCACGCAAACATCGTGCCCCACGCTCGGGGCGTCCTCGACCGTTACGCCGACCATCAGGCAGGCTGTCAGGGGGGCAGGCGAGGCCGGGCGCGCCGGCCGATCCCATGCCCAACGCAGCTCCATCGCGTGGTCCCCCTTCCCCTCAGGCAGGGCCGCCCGCATCGGTCGCGAGGTCGCCGTTCACGGTGAGCCGGCCGGGCGACCCCTCCATGGCGAGGAGGAGCGTCTCGCCGGGCGC
>JAEAME010001252.1_pt1 | contig 18591 bp, 15 predicted proteins | sample 8958731 | NCBI WGS metagenome assembly JAEAME01 (sample SAMN16933194, study PRJNA681113) | bioreactor sludge metagenome | isolation source: anerobic bioreactor sludge (Control) | place: India:Bengaluru | collected 2018-10-24 | reverse complement strand
TGCCTCTAGCCGCTGGGATTCTCTTCCCGCTCTGGGGATTGCTTCTGAATCCGATGATCGCAAGCGCGGCTATGACCTTCAGTTCCGTATCCGTCATCAGCAACGCGCTCCGCCTCCGAAATCTGGAGCTTTGATTCCAGATTTCAGATTCCAGATTCGAGATTCGAAATTCGAGATTGGGATTGCCGGCGATCTGGAAAACCAACTGCTCAATAAGGCTTGATGCGGTTGGCGCCCTCATCGCCTCGATTATTCCTTGATCCAATCGATCATTTGCCTCGACTTTCAAATCAACGGAACAAATCCGTCATTGACCTTGACGGCTCTAATCTCTAATCTCGAATCTCGAATCACTTCGTCTGCCATACGTAGATGTTCTTCGCGACGTCGGTTTCCAGGGCGATTTCCGTCTCCTCGCATTGCACAACGCAGGCCGGCCATTTCTGGATCATCCGGATGGATGTCCCCGGGGAAATACCAAGTGCGGATAGTTTCAGCAGACGGGAGTGTTCCTTTGTACAGAAATATGCAACGCGGGCGGATTCGCCGACGCGCAGTTGATCGCAGGAAACGACGATGGGTTTGACATCGTCGCGAGCCTGCCTGCAGCATTCGCCTTCGGGAATCGGCTTGTTGTGCGGGCAATAGCGCGGGTGACCCAGAAGAGTGCAGATGGAATTCGTGATTCCTTCGGCCAGAAGGTGTTCATATTCGCAGGCGGCGGCCTCACTGTCCTCGACGTGGGAGCCGAGAACGTCGCAAATCAGCCTCTCTGCGAGACGATGGCGCCGGATAATCATCTCCGCCATCTGGCGGCCTTTGGGCAGCAGTCGCACCCGGGACTGATCCTCGATGGATAATAGCCCCTCGCGGCTCAAATCCTCGATCAGCTGTCCCGCTCCTTTGACCTTTGCATTGCGAATTACATTTTCGACCGTGGCATCGTTCTGCTCCTGGAGCGTCCAAACGGCTTCGAGCACTTCGGTGATCTCTTCCGTTATCCTGTCTTCCATAACTAACTCCCGCGTACTAATGCTTGCTGTCAGGTTGTCAGGTTATTGTTTCAGGTTACAGGTTGCAGGTTACAGGTTGTTAAGTTTCACCTGCAACCTGTAACCTGAAACCTGTAACCTGTAACCTGCAACCTGTAACCTGCAACCTGTAACCTGCAACCTGTAACCTGTAACCTGCAACCTGCAACCTGTAACCTGTAACCTGCAACCTGTAACCTGTAACCTGCAACCTTATATGTGCACGTTGAACGTGCGCAGAATCCAGCTGACGACGGCGCCCACGCAGACCGCAAATGGCACTATGAATCCCGTGATCGCCAGAGCCTTCTTAATCCCCTGTTCTTTGATAATCATGAGGAAGCTGGCGAGGCATGGGACAAAAAGCGTAATCACAACCATGCTGACGACGACCTGCTGGCCGTTCAGCAATCCATCTCTGGCCAGATCGTAGAATCCCGCAGCCCCGTAATCGCGGCGCAGGAATCCCAAAAGAAAGATACCTGCCGTTTGGACCGGCAGGTGCAACATGCCGGAAAGGACCGGTTCCATCCCCGCTTGAATCCATAGCAGCAGGCTTCGGCCGAGCAGGTGTACTTTGTCCAGAATGAACAAAACGAGCGTTCCAATGAGGAAGAGCGGGACGGCCTCCTTGAGATACCACCGAATCCGATACCAGGTTTTGAACGCGACATTTTTGAATTGCGGCATGCGGATCGGCGGAATCTCGAAAATGAATTCGCTCGGCTGCCCGCGCAGAATCCGCGCTGCCAGGAAGCCGACGAGGAGAAGCTGGGAAGCGACCACGGCGAATATCATCAGAGTCGCCTGGAACGAAACGCCGGCCGCGATCCCCAGCATCACACCCAGTTGAGCGGAACAGGGAATGCCGAGCGCCAGAAGCAGAATCGCGATTGTTCTTTCTCTTTTGGAACTGAGTATGCGCGTCGCCATGACGGCCATTGTGCCGCAACCGAAGCCCAGCACCATCGGGAGAACCGCTTTGCCGTTCAATCCCATCCAGCGCATCACGCGATCCGCGAGAATGGAGAGCCGCGGAAGATAACCGCTGTCCTCCAACAGCCCGAAGGCGATAAAAAACGTGCCGACCACGGGCAGAACAATTCCGATGGCGTATGTCAATCCCATGGAAATGAGGCCGTATTTGCCGGCAATCAAGTCCGCCATAAATCCTGAGGGGAGCAGCGACTGCAAATAGGGGATCAGATGTTGGCCGAACAAAACCTTCTCAATCAAGCCGACAAGCGTCTGCGCGCCCGTATAGCCGACAAACTCGTAAAGCATCAGCATGACGCCGATCAAAATCGGTATTCCCGTTATTGCCCGTCGCGTCTGGATGCCCATTCCATAGGCAAAGGTGCGGCTTCTCGAGATCAAAACGCTCAAAGGGACGATTACAGGAGCGATCAGCAGCAGGATATGGATCGCTTCGGCGGTAAGTCCGAATGCAAATCTCTGTTCCGTTTTTTCTCCCAGGAGCACGCTCCGGATCAGGCTCCCTCCAAAGCGGTCTGCGCTCAACGATGCATCGAGTCTTCTCTCGACCGCATCGCGCAGCAGTGCAAAAGGCGTCGGCGTTCCGAACAGGGAGCCGAACTCATTCCAGGCAAATAACACGAGGCCCAGGAACAGCAGACCTACCCAGAATTTGCGAAAGCCTCCCATCTCTTCCGCGAAACGAGTGCGCCTTTTCTTCTTGAATGATGCGACCGCCTTGTCCAGCATCGCGTTGCGTATCTCGCCGATCCTCCTGGCCGGATTCTCGTGAACCGCTGCCTGATATTCCCTCTGCCGCTCTCGCAGTCGAGAGATCGGCTCCTCTCCGAGATGCTGAGCCAGCGTTTTAGTGAGAATTTGGTTGTTCTCGGCGAGCCACTCAACCGACAGGAATGCGGGCGACGCGACTCCATTAAATCCGCGGATAATTTTCTCGCTTCCATAAAGATCGGGGAGTGGATTCCGCGGTTTTTGGGTATTTGCCAGGGCATTCAGAATCTGCTTTCTGCCCTTGCCATAGATCGCGATCGTCTCGACGACGGGAACCGAGAAAAGACTGGAGATGCCCTGAGAGTCGATTTCAATCCCGCGGTCCTCCGCTTCGTCGATCATGTTCAGGACGAGAACCATGGGGACGCCGAATTCCACGAGTTGTGACGTGATCAGCAGCGTACGGCGCAAATTCTTTGCGTCTGCGACCTGGACGATAACGTCCGGTTTTTCCCTCAGCAGTATCTCGCACGCGACCCACTCGTCCTCTGATTGCGGTATCAGGCTGTTGACGCCCGGTGTATCTATGATCTCATAAACGGCCTCGCCGATGCGCATCATTCCACGGGACACCTCCACCGTCGTCCCCGGAAAGTTGGAAACCATCACGTAACTTCCGGTTAATAGCCTGAAAATGACGGACTTGCCGACATTGGGATTTCCAACCAGAACAACTTTTTTTATTTCAGATGCGGAACCGATCGTCACAAAATTGAATTCTTTCCTGAAAACAGATTTCAATCAAGCGCACAATAATACCAGAAGCCCATGCGTTCCCCAAAGAGAACACACAAGCAGATTGCGGAGATTGGCAAAACATGTGTTCAGCCCGCACAAGACAATTCCAAACAGCCTCTATGGCCGCGACTCACATGCAGTTGTTTGTTGCCTTTTAATTGGATTACACTTTTCCCCTATGACCCGGACAATTCTTCATGTGGACATGGACGCCTTCTACGCTTCCGTGGAGCAGCGGGATCATCCAGAATACAGAGGCAAACCTGTCATTGTAGGCTCCGATCCGAAGGACGGAAAAGGCCGCGGCATTGTAGCGACCTGTTCCTATGAAGCGCGGAAATTCGGGATTCATTCGGCGCAGCCGATCTCGCAGGCATGGAAACTCTGTCCCCGCGGCATCTATGTCCGCCCGGACATGGAAAAGTATGCCAGGGTTTCCGTCCTTGTCATGCGAATCCTGATGGACTTCACAGACATGCTCGAGCAGGTCAGCATCGATGAAGCATTTCTGGACGTGACCGGCAGTGAAAAGCTATTCGGTTTCGGAGCGGAAATCGCCTCTTCCATCAAGCGCAGAATTCATGCTGAGCTGCGGCTGACCGCCTCCGTGGGTGTTGCGGGAAATAAGTTCATCGCCAAAATCGCCTCGGACCTGAAAAAACCGGATGGCCTGGTGGTTGTGGAGCCCGGTCTTGAAAAGAAATTCCTGGATCCTCTGCCTGTCGGCAGGCTATGGGGCGTCGGCAGGAAGACAGAGGCTCAACTGAAGGCCATGGGCCTGGTGCGAATAGGGCAGATCGCCGAACTGCGGTTTAGCGAACTTGCCGGGAGGTTCGGAAAAAGCGGAGCGCACCTGTGGCAGCTTGCGCAGGGAATCGATGATCGCCCTGTCGTTCCCGAAGAAGGATTCAAATCCATTGGGCACGAAATCACTTTTGAAAAGGATACCGCCGACTTCCAGTTGCTGGATTCTACGCTGCTGGAGTTGACCGAAAAGGTTGCACATCGCCTGCGGGTGCAGGGCGCCCGTGCTCGAACGATTGCCGTGAAATTCCGCGAGGCGGATTTTTCCACGTTTACCCGGCGCACGACATTGCCCGAATCCGCGGATACGATGGAAAGGATCTTTCCCGCGGCGCGGAAGCTGATGAGGCCGCTGATCCGTAAAGGCGTTCTGGTGCGGCTCATAGGGGTGTATGCGGGTAATCTGGAATTGGGAGCTTGCGGGCAGATTCCCCTGCTCGATCAAGAGCCGCAAAAGGATCGCAAGCTGGCTGCAGCGATGGATGATATCACCAGGCGTTTCGGAGGCCAGGCCATAACCCGCGCCGCGCTGGTATCCCCGAAAAAATCATGAACCGGAAAACAGATATTCGGATTGCTGCCCCTCATTTTCCGGCCCAACGACGCATCGCTTGATGCTATTATCAACAATTTACTTATGGGAGCCCTGGGATGTTCCGGATGATCCTGATGGGATTGCTGTTTCTGCAGGTGGTCTGCGCCTGGGCCGGGGACAACTCTTTTTTTGCAGCAAGGCGCGATGCCCTCATGATAAAGATCGACGGTGGAATCGCTGTGCTGCAGGGAGCCCCCGACACGCGCGCCTACGCCGCATTCCGCCAGGACAATAATTTTTACTACCTGACAGGCGTGGAGGCCCCGGATGCCGTGCTTCTGCTGGATGGATCCAAACGACGGTCCATTCTCTTTCTACCGCCGAGGGATGAAAACACCGAGAAGTGGGAAGGCCCGCGCATGTATCCGGGACCGGAATCGAGCCGCAGGACGGGCATCGACGAAGTGTTGGACCTTTCGCAATTCGGTGCAGAACTGGATAAACGCAAATCCCTGTTCCGTGAACTGTACACGCCCTTTTCTCCCCAGGAAGTTGCCGCAACCAGCCGGGACAGAGCCCTGCAGCATGATCTGGCCCGGCAGAATGATCCTTGGGACGGCAGACCGAGCCGTGAGTCCGCATTCGTGAAGCACCTGCAGGCTGGCGTCGGCCCCGAAATCCAGATCAGGGATCTTTCCCCGATCCTTGACGAAATGCGCCGCGTCAAAGATGCGCAGGAAATCAAACGGCTTCGCGAAGCGGGACGAATCGGCGCGCTCGGATTCAGGGAAGCTATCCGCTCATCCAGACCGGGCAACTATGAATATCAGATCGCGGCCGTGGCGGAATTCATCTTTGCGTGGGAAGGCGCGAGCGGCCCCGCTTTCTTCCCCATAGTCGGTTCCGGACCCAATTCCTGCATCCTGCATTACACTAAGAACAGCCGCAGAACGGAGAGAGGCGACCTGGTCGTGATGGACTTCGGCCCCGAATACCTGCATTACCAGTCCGACATTTCGCGAACATTCCCGGTATCCGGTAAATTCAGCGACGAGCAGGCGGAGGTGTACCGGGTTGTGCTCGAAGCCCAAAAGGCAGCGCTGGCGAAAGTAAAGCCCGGCGCCACTTTCAGCGACCTCAGCGCCGCCGCGAAGGAAGTACTGGAACGATCCGGCTTAGCGCAATACCTGCCGCATGGAGTAAGCCACTATGTCGGCATGTCCACGCATGACGTGGGAAATACCTCGCCTTTTGAACCAGGCGTCGTGATCACTGTGGAGCCCGGTGTGTACATCCCGGAAAAGGATTTGGGAATCCGCATCGAGGATACCGTTCTCGTAACCGGAGACGGATGTGAAATCCTGAGCGGCGGCGTTCCCAAGGAAATCGTGGATATAGAAAAACTGATGTCGGAAAAAGGCATCGCCGAATCAATCAAAGATTGACGAACATGTTTCAACCGTAAATACCGAACTGCAGGTGTTCCATGATTCGCATATACCAGGAAAAAGACAAAGCAAAACTCTTGGCCCGCATGGAAAGCCGGAAGCTCACCGAATCGAGCGAAATAGCCGGCCCGGTGCGGCAAATAATTGCTCAGGTGCGCCGTGAAGGCGACCGCGCGCTGCTGCGGTTCACGGAACGCTTCGATAGGGTGAAGCTCAAGGCGGACCAGTTGCGCGTGCGTACCCCTGCGTTGCGCGTTGCCGCGAAAAAAGCCGATCCGGCACTTGTCCGGGACTTGGAAAAGGCGATTTTCAACATTTACGCATACCACAAGCGCCAGATTCAGCGATCCTGGGAATACGGCAAACGGGGCGTCGTGCTGGGCCAGCGAGTCCTCCCGCTCGACAGCGTCGGAGTGTACGTCCCGGGAGGCAGCGCCGCTTACCCGACCACGGTTTTGATGAACATCATCCCGGCGAAGATCGCCGGCGTTCCGCGCATCGTCGTCGTTACGCCGCCAGGCACGTTCCAGAAGCACCCTGTCATCGCCGCCGCCTTGAATGAATTGAATGCCACGGAGATCTATCTGGTGGGAGGAGCGCAGGCCGTCGCGGCCCTCGCTTACGGCACGGCGACGGTTCCCCGCGTCGACAAGATTGTGGGGCCGGGCAACGCCTATGTTTCGGCGGCGAAGCGTGAGGTCTTCGGGCAGGTGGATATCGACATGATTGCAGGGCCAAGCGAAGTCGTGATCCTGGCAAGCGGGTCGTCCAATCCGCGGTTTATCGCGGCGGATATGCTGTCGCAGGCCGAGCACGATGAGGCCGCCTGTTCCATATGCTTTACTGATTCTCTTCCGCACGCGGTCCTTGTGCAGCGAGAGCTGGAGGCACAACTAAAGGACCTTCCGAGAAAGGAAATCGCGCGCAAATCTCTGGACAATTACGGAGCGATCGTCGTGATGGACAGCTACGTCGAGGCCGCCGAGTGGATCAACGAAATCGCCCCGGAGCACCTGGAAATTTTTTCGAGCATCCCCGCAGCGATGATCGACAGAATCCGGAATGCCGGGTCCATTTTTTACGGCGATTATACTCCCGAAGCGGTCGGGGACTATTTCGCAGGCAGCAACCACGTCCTCCCGACGGCGGGAACGGCGCGCTTTTTCTCGCCGCTCGGCGTGTATCATTTTCAGCGGAAGACCGGCATCATCCGGTATACCAAAGAAGAGCTGTCGCGAACCTGGAAATCGATCGATGCTCTCGCCCGCGCCGAAGGCCTGGATGCCCACGCCCGCTCCGTGACCATCCGCCAGAAATCGAAAAAAACCAAATTGCGCAAGGATATGCAGCCGTGAAGAAAAAACCGTCTCTGCGGGGAGTCAAGCCTCAGGTCGTTAAAGTTCCCGCCTATACACTGCACGCGTACGAGGCAGAGATCAAGCTCAACCAGAATGAAAATCCTTTCGATTTTCCGGAGGACCTTAAGGAGGAGACGTTCCGGCTGTTCCGCCGGCGGCAGTGGTCGCGCTATCCGGATTTTGTGCCGGATTCGCTCCGGCAGCAGCTCTCAGAGTTCGCGGGGTGGCAGAAGGACGGCGTCCTCGTCGGCAATGGCTCCAACGAGTTGCTCCAGGCGACCCTCATGGTTCTGATCAACGGCAGGACGCGGGTCGCCATCCCATCTCCGACATTCACCGTGTACCGGCTGATTTCCACCGTGCTTGGAGCCAAAGTGATTCATATTCCCTTAAATCCGGATATGAGTTACAACGTCGACAAACTCATATCCGTTTCTCGCGAATCGGGGGCCGGAGTGCTTATCGTCAACACGCCCAACAACCCGACCGGATCCGTGCTGAAGGACGATGGGCTGGAAAGAATCCTGCAACAGTTCCCGGGTTTCGTCCTTCTGGACGAAGCCTACTATGAATTCTGGGGACACACCGCGCTGCGATTCCTGAAGAACTATCCGAGGCTCATCATCAGCAGGACCTTTTCCAAGGCCATGGGGATGGCTTCGCTGCGCGTCGGGTATCTGCTTGCCGATCCTGCGATCGCCGAACAGATTTCAAAGGCCAAACTGCCTTACAATGTCAACCAGTTCAGCCTGACGGCAGCAGAGGTGGCCTTGAAGAATATTGAGCGATTCCAGCCCGCGATTGAAGCAGTGCTTAAGGAAAGAGCCCGATTGGGCGGCGAGCTGGCCGAAATCAAAGGATTGAAGGTCTATCCTACAGAAGCCAATTTCTTTCTGGTGGAAGTTGCGGCCAAGCCCCATGCGGTTTTTGAAGACCTGTACCGTCAGGGAATTTTGATTCGAGACGTTTCTTCTTACCCGATGCTTTCGAGCTGCCTGCGGATCAGCGTGGGAACGCCGGCGGAAAACGACAGACTGCTGCTGGCGCTGCGCGCAAGTCTCGCCGCAAGAGCGGCCGGCACAGAGTATCCAGGAGAACCCAGATGAAAGAGCGAACAGCAACCATAAGCCGAACCACGAATGAGACGAATATTGAGCTTTCGCTGAATCTCGACGGAAGCGGCCGGGGGAATATGAGCACGGGCGTTCAGTTTCTGGATCACATGCTCCACATTTTCGCGAAGCACGGACTCTTCGATTTGGACGTTTCGTGCCAGGGAGACCTCGAGGTCGATGCGCACCACTCCGTCGAGGATATCGGCATTTGCCTGGGAATGGCTTTCGAAAAGGCTCTCGGCGATAAAAAGGGTCTGGTACGCTTTGCACATTCCTATTTCCCGATGGACGAAACGCTGGTCCGTGCGGTGGCCGATCTCTCGGGGAGGCCGTACCTGGTCTACAACGTCAAAACGGAACGCGAGCGCGTCGGGAAGCTGGATTCGGAGCTCGTCGAGGAATTCTGGAGAGGCGTCGTTTCGCACGGCCGCATTAACCTCCACATAGAAATGTTGTACGGGCGGAACGCCCATCACATCTTTGAAGCCGTCTTTAAGGCCGCCGCCCGCGCCCTCTGCCTTGCCTCCCGCGCGGACGCGCGGGTTCAGGGCGTGCCGTCCACCAAGGGAGTCATCTAGAGTGGCAGGCAAATTCGAAACGCTCATCATCGATTACGGCATGGGTAATCTCCGCAGCGTGGAGAAGGCCCTGGAGGCCGTGGGAGGGCGCCCGGCAATTTCCGGGGATCCGGAGGCCGTCTTGCGCGCGGACAGGCTTGTCCTTCCAGGCGTCGGCGCATTCGGCGATGCGATGCGCAACCTTCGCCGGAGCGGCCTTGACGGAGCTATCCGGGAAGCCGTGCAGGCCGGCAAACCGCTCCTCGGACTGTGCCTCGGGCTGCAGCTGCTGTTCACGCGAAGCGAGGAATTCGGCCTCCACGCCGGATTGAATCTCATCCCCGGGAACGTCAGGAAACTGGATGAACCGGGATTGCGAGTGCCGCATGTCGGCTGGAATCAGATCGAAGGCAATAGGCCGAATCCACTTCTCGAAAACATACCGGAAGGAAGCTATTTTTATTTCGTGCATTCCTTTTATGTTGAACCGGAACAAGCGGAAGACGCCCTTCGCTGGACGCACTACGGCCGGCGCTTCTGTTCCATAGCCTGCAGAAACAAGGTTTGGGGCGCTCAGTGCCATCCGGAAAAGAGCCAGGATGTCGGCAAGCGTCTTTTGCGCAACTTCCTGGCCATCGTGTGACTTGTTTGCAATTCGGGAGCTGGGGAAGAGGAGTAAAGGGGTAAAAGAAAAAGGGATAAAGAAAAGGATTATGGCACTGCTGTTAGCCCTTTGCCCCTTTGCTCCCCAAACCTGCTCGAGGAGATACGGGAAATGTCGCAGGAATTCGAGGTGATACCGGCCATAGACCTGAAAGGCGGAAAGTGCGTTCGGCTGCGGGAGGGCGTGGCCTCGAGGGCGACAGAGTACAGCAGCGATCCCGTGTCGATGGCTTTGCATTGGGAAGCGCATGGAGCTGCGCGCCTTCATCTTGTGGATCTGGACGGAGCCTTGTCCGGACACGCGCCGCATCTCGATATATCGAAATCAATTATCCAGACCCTGAAAATTCCCGTGCAGTTCGGCGGCGGATTGCGCACGCTGGAGCAGATAGAAAAGATCCTCGAACTCGGCGCAGACAGGGCCATTCTCGGCACGGTTGCGGTGGATCAGCCGGAGATCGTAGAAGAGGCTGCGAAACGCCATCCCGGATCTATAGTTGTCGGGATCGATGCGCGCAACGGCAGGGTTGCTTTGCGCGGATGGGTCGATCAGACGGTTATTACGGCCGTGGATCTTGCGCGGCGCATGAAAAACCTGGGCATAAACCGGGTGATTTACACGGATGTTGCGCGCGATGGAATGCTTTCAGGCGTGAATGTCGAAGAGACCGAAACTCTGTGCCGCGACGCCGGGACCAGGGCGATTGCCAGCGGAGGAGTCTCCAGGATCGAGGATGTGCGGAAGCTATGGGAGAAACGCGCCTCCGGCATCGAGGGCGTGATCCTGGGAAAAGCGCTTTACGACAAAAAAATCGATTTCGCAGATCTGCGGACTCAGATGCGTTCCTGGTAACATCTGCAGATTTCCGATTCCCGATTCACAATTCCCGATAAAAATCCTGTGTGTTGGGAATCAGGAATCAAGAATCGGTAATCAGGAATTGTAAATCGGTAATTATATGTTGGCTAAACGAATCATACCATGCCTGGATGTGCGTGACGGTCGCGTCGTCAAGGGAACTCACTTCGTCAACCTCGTGGATGCAGGGGATCCTGTGGAGACGGCCGCGCGGTATGACAGTGAAAAAGCGGACGAACTGGTCTTTCTCGACATCACAGCCTCTTCGGATCGCCGGGACATTGTCGCGCGGATGGTGCGTGCCGTTGCCGACAGTGTTTTCATTCCATTCACGGTCGGAGGCGGTTTGCGCAGTCTCGATGATATCCAGGCCATTCTGAGGGCAGGTGCGGACAAGGTGTCGCTGAACACTTCCGCCATCGAAAATCCCCTCCTGATAGAGGAAGCCGCGAAAGTATTCGGATCTCAGTGCATCGTGATAGCCATTGACGCGCGCCGCATAAGGTCCTCGGATCCTGAGAATCCCTGCTGGGAAGTCACGACGCATGGAGGCAGGATGACGCGCGACCTTGAGGCCGTTGCCTGGGCCGGGGAAGCTGCCGACAGAGGCGCGGGGGAAATTCTTTTGACGTCGATGGACTGCGACGGCACGCAGGCAGGGTACGACAATGAACTGAACCGCCGTGTGGCGGAATGTGTCCACATTCCGGTAATCGCTTCGGGCGGCTGCGGTTCCCTGCAGCACCTGGCCGACGCGTTTATCGAGGGCAAAGCCAGCGCCGCGCTGGCGGCATCCATCTTTCATTTCGGGCACCACACCATTGCGGAAGCCAAAAGGTATCTGCAGGACCGCGGCATCCCCATGAGGCTGACCGAATAGTCCGGAATGTCAAATATTCAGATAGAGAGAAGGCTATGAAGAAGATTGAAGAGTTGAAATGGGGATCTGCTGGACTGATCCCTGCCGTCGTGCAGGACGCGGTCTCGGGAGAGGTGCTGACCGTTGACTATGTGAGCCCCGAGAGCCTTGCAAAGACGCTGGAAATCAAGGAGACCGTATTCTACAGCCGGAGCCGACAATGCCTCTGGCACAAAGGGGAGACTTCTGGCAACACCCAGCAGGTCGTCAGCATCACGGCAGATTGCGATGCCGACGCCCTTGTCATCCGCGTCAATCCCAAGGGGCCTGCATGCCACACGGGCGCCCGATCCTGTTTTTTCGAAGAAGTTGGATAAATCCGCAAATCGAGATCGCTTGCTTTTGATACCTTCAACAAGTAAGCTCGAATTACGAACGGGGGCTTGCCATGAAAAGATTACTTCTGTTCCCAATCACTTTGTTGGTCGTTTCCGTGAGTTTTTGTCCGGGACAATCCAAATCCACACCTTTTTCTCCGGATCCGGTCTCCAGGGAGGTCATGGAGTCCAATAAAAGGGTCGCGCTGGAATTCTACGACCTGGCAATCAACAAAAAGGATTACGAAGCAGCATCGAAATACATCGGAGCGGATTACAAACAGCACAATCCTCTGGTCGGCGACGGGAAGGAAGGATTCAAGGCATTCCTTGCCATGCTGAAGAAGGATTTTCCGGAAGCTCACAGCGAAGTGAAGCGAGTTTTCGCGGACGGGAATTATGTAATCATTCACGTGCATTCTATCCGGATTCCCGGCACAAGAGGGCGTGCAATTTTCGATTGTTTCCGTTTCGAGGGCGGGAAAATTGTCGAGCATTGGGACGCCATTCAGGAAATCCCTGAGAAGTCTGCGAATGGAAACGGGATGTTTTAGCCGGAGAGCGTTTGGCGGGGCAGTTCGGCATGGCCCGCGGACGTCGATGAATCGGGGGCTGATATGCGGGATGTAATGGGAATCGTGTTAAGTGGCGGGGAGGGACAGCGCTTATATCCGCTTACCAAATACCGCAGCAAACCCGCAGTTCCTCTCGGAGGGAAGTACCGCCTGATCGACATCCCGATCAGCAACTGCTTGAATTCACAGATAAACAGGATTTTCGTTCTGACTCAGTTCAACTCAGCGTCGTTGAACAAACACGTCGTTCAGACCTACAAGTTCGATATGTTTAACGGCGGATTCATCGATATCCTGGCCGCCGAACAGACTCCCGACAATCCTCACTGGTTTCAGGGCACCGCAGACGCAGTCCGGAAAAGCATCAAGCACATCATTCCTTACGAGGACGTTAAATACGTCATTATCCTTTCCGGCGACCAGTTGTACCAGATGGATTTCCGCAACATGATCGATTTTCATGCCCAGACAGGCGCGGATATCACAATCGCAGCGGTCCCCGTTCCCGGCAGCGCGGCAGGCAGCCTGGGGATTATGAAAATCAATCCTGACGGAAAGATTGTTGCGTTCAGAGAAAAGCCGGCTTTCGATGATTTGCCCGAGATACGTTTTGCCGAGCGACCGGACGGATGCGACTATCTCGCCAGCATGGGAATCTATGTTTTCCACAAAGAGTTTCTTGTGAAGCTCCTGATGGAATCAACGGCCCTCGATTTCGGAAAAGACGTTATCCCTCAATCGATACACAAAAGCAGGATGTCAGCCTACATATTCGACGGCTATTGGGAAGACGTCGGGACCATCCGCACATTTTACGAGGCGAACCTGGCGTTGACGGAAACCTCGCCAAAATTCAATTTTTATGATGCGGATAATCCCATTTACACGCATCCGAGGAATCTGCCGGGTTCCAAGCTGAACAATTGCTATATCCATCAGTCGATAGTTTCGGAAGGCTGCATCCTATCCGGCGCAGATGTCAAGCATTCCATAATCGGTCTCAGGAGCCGGATCGGCAGCGGCACAACCATCAAACACTCCGTCATCATGGGAGCCGACCACCTCGAGACGATTGCGCAGTTGGAAGAGAACGCGGCAAAAAGGGTGTCGAATATAGGCATCGGGAATCACTGCACCATCATCAACGCCATTATCGATAAAGATGTCCGGATCGGCGACAATGTCTCGATCATCAACGCGCACAACCTTCAGGAAAAAGACGAAGATTTCTACAGCATCCGCGACGGCATCATCGTCATCCCCAAAGGCGCCTATATAAAAAGCGGAACAGTGATTTAGGTGGCTGTCAGGGATAAAGCCCCGGCCGGCATGCTAAAAACAAAAGCCAAGATATGTGCGGGTTTTATGCCATAGCCCGCATGTTCTTTATTGAACCATATTCCTGTCCGGAAGGCTGATCTTGCGAGTGAAAAAAGCGATCCAATGAACGAGCTATTAGCGGGCGCACATATGTCTATCGCCGGTGGAATGCACCTGGCATTAGAACGGGGCAGAAGAATCGGGTGCAAAACCGTCCAGATCTTTTTGAAGAGCAGCAATCAGTGGAGAGCAAAACCGCTGACGGAAGAGGATCGGGTTTTGTTCGCAGAGACGCGCATGAAAAGCGGCATAAGTCCTGTTTTGGGGCACGACAGCTATCTGATCAACCTGGCGTCTCCCGACCGCGCCCTGCGCCGGAAATCTCTTCACGCCCTCATCGAAGAGATGAATCGCGCCAATTATATGGGGGTGCCCTATCTGATTCTGCACCCGGGGGCCCATCTTGGCGCCGGGATTCGAATGGGCGTACGCCGGGCAGCGGGTGAATTGCGGCATGCCCTGGAATCGGTCGAGTCGCCGATTGCCCTCCTTGTGGAAAATACTGCGGGCCATGGCAGCAGCCTTGGATTCTGTTTTGAGCAGCTGTCCGCAATCCTGGAACTGGCCGGGAACCCAGATCGCATGGGAATCTGCCTCGATACCTGCCACGCCTTTGCGGCCGGCTACGATATGCGCACGGAGGAGGGCTATGATCAAACTATGCGGGAATTCGACCGGCTCATCGGTCTCGATAAAATCCGGGCATTTCACCTCAACGACAGTAAGCGGGACATCGGTTCCCGCATCGACCGCCACACTCACATCGGCAGAGGATGCATCGGTCTTGATGCGTTCCGCTTTCTCGTCAACGACGCTCGTTTCACCGCCATTCCCAAAATACTCGAAACACCGAAGGGCACCGGAACGCGCGAGGATAAACGTAATCTCGCGACGCTCAAAAGACTTCTTGACTAAAGATTCCAGATTTCAGGTTCCAGATTCCAGATGAAAGAAACGGAATTAGTCTGGAATCTGGAATTTGGAATCTGGTATCGGCTTTTCCATACCTCGAATTTTGCTGTGCCGGTATCCGTAAAGGAAGTAGACTGCGAGCCCGATCGCCAGCCATATGCCGAACCTTTCCCATGCCTGTTTTGGCAGTCCCTTCATGATGAACAGGCAGGCTGCAGTGCTTAATAGAGAAACGGGCCATACGAAAGGAACCCTGAAGGATCTTGGGCGATTCGGATCTTTGTAACGAAGCACCAGCACGCCGATCGATACGAGCGCGAAGGCGAACAGAGTGCCGATGTTTGTAAGGTCGTATGTTTCGGCGGCATCGCCGATCAGTGCGGCTGCAGCCACGATTATTCCTGTAAGCAGCGTGGTGGAGCGGGGGATGCGGCGGACGGGATCCACCCTGGCCGCCCATTTGGGCAGCAGGCCGTCGCGCGCCATGGCGAAGAAGATGCGGGGTTGGCCATATTGAAAGACCAGCAGCACGGCTGACATGGAGATAACGGCTCCCAGGGCGACGATCCAGCCGATTCGCTGATATCCGGCCAACTGGAGGGCGTGTGCCAGCGGATCCGCTACGGCCAGGTCGCAGTAGGGGGCCATGCCCGTCAACACGGCGCCCACGATGACGTAAATCAGCGTGCAGATGGCGAGCCCGCCCAGGATGCCGATCGGCAGGTTCCGCTGCGGATTGCGCGTCTCCTCCGCCGCGGTGGAAATGGCGTCAAAACCGATGTAAGCGAAAAAGACGATGGCGGCCCCCTGGTGAATTCCTTTGAATCCATTGGGCATAAACGGGTGATAGTTGCTTGGATTCAGGTGCGTCAGTCCCGCCACAACAAAAAGCCCAAGGGCCAGAAGCTTGATGCCGACAATCAGGTTGTTTGCAGTGGCGCTTTCTCTGGCGCCGCGCAGCAGAAGCCATGTGATCAGTGCGACGATGCCGAACGCAGGAAGGTTTATCAGAATCGGTATTCCGGCAATACGGGGAGCGCTCTCGATAAGACCCTGTATTGCAGGATCCGGGCTGAGAAGGGCCGTGCGGTATCCGGTGGTCATCCACACCGGCATATTTAGGCCGGCCCCGTGGAGCAGGGTATTGAAATAGTCTCCCCAGGAAATTGCGACCGCGATGTTGCCGACAGCGTATTCCAGGATCAGATCCCACCCTATGATCCACGCCACCAGTTCGCCGAGAGAGGCGTAGGAATAGGCATACGCGCTGCCCGCCTGCGGAATCATGGAGGCCAGTTCGGCATAGCACAGGGCGGCCAGAGCGCACGCGGCGCCGAGCAGGATAAACGAAAATACCAGCGCCGGTCCCGCGCCCATCCGGACCACGTTCCCGCTTGCATCCAGTTGGCCTGCGGCAGCGGTGCCGATGGCCCCGAAAATCCCCGCGCCGATGACGGCGCCGATGGAGAGCATGACCAGATCCGGCGCGCCGAGAGAGCGTTTCAGAGCATTCGGCGACGCGTCGCTGCTCTGCAAATCCTCGATGCTTTTCCGCCTGAATAGTTGCATGGCATTAGATCAAAGAGCCTTCAGTTTCGCGTAGCGCTCGATAAGGATTTTCCTGCCGACGCGGCTGAACGTGACGGTGAGTTTTATCTCGTTTCCCGAACGCTCACGGCTGAGGATAATACCATCCCCGAACTGCTCGTGCCGAACACGCGTCCCTGCTTTTAATACGAGCCCGGTTTTCGCCGTTACTTTTCCCGTTGCGCCGGATTGCTCCTGCTGTTGCAGGTATGCCTTGAGTTCAGCAATTGTCTTTGGCTGCTTGAGCGGCGGCTCGCTTTTCGAGGGCCGCTCTTCGCGGTACTTGATGACGGTCCCATACTCTTCTCGACTTTCGTGGAAGCGATTCTGGAATCTCGACCGCTGGTCGTAATACACCTGTTGCTCGCTGTCGAGCCCTTCAACAAGCTCGCGGGGCATCTCGGTCAGGAACCGCGACATATTCGCGGGAGATCCCACATCGGACCCGTAATTTTTTCGAAAAGGAGTCCACGTGATGAAAAGCTTGCGTTTGGCTCGAGTGATGCCGACGTAGCACAGGCGCCGTTCTTCCTCGATATCCTCCGGGGAATTCATCGACTGGGAATGAGGGAAAAGGCCTTCTTCCATGCCTGCCAGAAAAACGACGTCGAACTCCAAGCCTTTGGCGCTGTGCAGGGTCATCAACGCAACTCGCGCCGAAGGATCCATGTGGTCCAATTCCGACGCGAGCGATGCCCGGTCGAGAAATTCCGCAAGCGATTCGCCTTTTTCTTCGGATTCGGCGGCCGCCCGGATCAATTCCTGGATATTAGCCATCCGGTTTTCGGCCTCTTCCGCCGTTTCCTGCTTCCGGAGCATCTCCTCGTACTGAACGTCCGACATCATTTTTTCGAGCAATTTGGCGGTAGTGAGAGAATCCTGTGAGTTGTGCCATCGGTCCAGAAGTTCCTGAAATTTCAGCAATGCCCGGGCGGCCCTGCCGGGCATCTGCGGGTCCCGTGCCTTCTCGCGCAGCACCTGGAGAATGGGAACGCCTTTTTCCAGGGCAGCCCCGGTCAATGTGTTGACCGTGGCGCTGCCGATGCCGCGTGGCGGGGTGTTTAGAATTCGAAGCAGCGCAACGTCGTCTTCCGGATTGAAAACGATCCGCAGGTACGCGAGCAGGTCTTTCACTTCCATCCGCCCGAAGAATGCGACACTCCCAACCACTGCATAGCGGATCCCGTTCTCGGTCAGGACATCCTCGAAATTTCGCGAGAGGAAATTTGTCCGATAAAGTACGGCTATGCGGTATTCGGGATCCTCCCTGATAATTTGTCTGATCTGTCCTGATATCCAGTCCGCTTCTTCGCGGGCCGATTCCTTGCACCGGCAGGTGACGACGTCGCCGCTTTCGTTGTCGGTCCAAAGCGTTTTGCCCTTGCGCTCGACATTGTTTTCGACCACGGATCCCGCGACGCGCAGGATTTTCTGCGTGGAACGGTAATTCTGTTCCAGCCTGATGATTTTCGCGCCCGGAAAATCTTGCTCGAACCTCAGGATGTTTTGAATATCCGCGCCGCGGAATTTGTAGATCGACTGATCCTCGTCTCCGACCACAAAGAGGTTTTTGTGCACCGAAGTGAGTAGCTGCAGCAGTTCGTACTGCGGCCGGTTGGTGTCCTGGTATTCGTCGACCAGGATGTAGCTGTACCAGTCGCCATAATATTTCCTGAGCTCTGGTTCTTTTGTCAGCAAGGCGGCAGATTTCAGGAGGAGGTCGTCGAAGTCGAGCGAGTTGGAGTTTTGCAGGCGGACGTTGTAGTCGCCGTAGAAGCGCTGCAGATCATCTGCCTTTTTCGACGGGAAGCGCAGCGCGAATTTCTCCGGCGAGATCCCGTGATTTTTGGCATAGCTGATCCGGCTGAGGATCTCCCGCGGCGATATATTCGGGTCAGGCTTGCCATTCTCTTCGAGGATCCGCTTGACCAGCCGCGTTTTATAGTCCGCGGCATAGATGGATAAGTCGCGCTTGTATAAGAGGAGATGAATAACCCGGCGGAACACGCGCACGCAAAAATAGTTG
>JAEAME010001251.1_pt1 | contig 18609 bp, 14 predicted proteins | sample 8958731 | NCBI WGS metagenome assembly JAEAME01 (sample SAMN16933194, study PRJNA681113) | bioreactor sludge metagenome | isolation source: anerobic bioreactor sludge (Control) | place: India:Bengaluru | collected 2018-10-24 | reverse complement strand
ATAAATGCCGACTTTATACAAAGTATTGGGTTACCTTTTCCTGCTCATCGGCCTCATTTGAATCATTGCGATTGTCACGGCAGTTGCCAGAGACAATGACGGTGTAACTTTCATAAGTCAGATCCCCGGGCTTGCTTTTCATGCAGTAGCTACATTTCTGGGCATGCTGTTCCTAGGACTGGGACAAAGAGCCCGCAAAGCAGTACCGCAAAAATAGACTCTCCCCGAGATATACAACCACCAGGTTATTCCCGGTGAATACTTGAGCAAGAAACCACAAGATACCGGATAATTATGCCGGGCTGTACGAATGGCAGCCCGGCATGATATTATGTAATAGAATCTTTGTTAGATTTGCCTATGATCCACCGTTCATTACACGACCAGATCTTATATCTGCACCGTTTCCGGCCGAGCCCGGTTCACCGGTAACATCTTACCGGGGATAATTTCCGCGTGTCTTTTTTCTCGTTGATGATGCCCGCCGCGCGGCTGTATTTTCCAGGTTGACCGAGTCGTAAATGTGCGGCAAAATCCAGGATGGAGTAACTTAATAAGAATATGCAATACCGTAATGATATCCGGAACATCGCTATTATCGCACATGTCGACCACGGCAAGACGACACTGGTCGATGCCTTGTTGAAACAAAGCCATATCTTCCGCAACAACCAGGAAGTGGGCGAATTGATCATGGACAGCAATACCCTGGAACGGGAAAAGGGTATCACGATCATGGCAAAAAATACCGCCGTCGAATTCCGCGGTGTAAAGATAAATATCATCGATACCCCGGGACACGCCGATTTCAGCGGCGAGGTGGAGCGAGTCATCAACATGGCCGACGGCTGCCTGCTGCTGGTGGATTCAGTCGAAGGTCCGATGCCGCAGACCGCTTTCGTACTGCGGCATGCCTTCCGTAAAGGTCTGAAACCGATCGTCATTATTAATAAAGTCGACCGTGAGAACGCCCGGGTGGCTGAAGTCCTGAAACTGACCCAGGACCTGTTCCTGGAACTGGCGACCAACGCCGAACAGCTCGATTTTCCGATCGTGTATGCCAGCGGTAAGCACGGCACCGCCAGCCTGGACCCGGTAAATCCAGGCACCGATATCATGCCCATCTTCGATACCATCCTGGAAAAAGTCCCACCGCCCCAAATAGAAGAAGGCTCATTCCAGATGCTGGTTTCCAACCTGGACTATGACACTCATAAAGGCCGGATTGCTATCGGGCGCATCTGGCGGGGGAAAGTTTCCCCGCACGACCAAGTCGTCAGCATCGGGGCTGACGGGGTATCCGCAGAAACCGAGATCGGTGAGGTTTTCACCCATCTCGGATTGAAAAGGATACCGGTTGAAGAAGCCACCGCGGGTGATATCGTGGCTATCACCGGGATTGCGGACGTCAAGATCGGGGATACCATCACCGCCCCCGATGCTCCCGATGCCCTGCCTCGTATCGAGATCGGGGAACCGACCGTCGAGATGAGTTTCAGCGTAAATACTTCACCCTTCGCGGGTAGAGAAGGGCGTTTCAGTACCACCCGGCAGCTCCGCGACCGGTTGTTCCGGGAACTCGAAACGAACCTCAGCCTGCGGGTACAGGAAACCGACAGCCCGGACACCTTCCTGGTCAAGGGGCGGGGAGAACTCCACCTGGCGGTTCTCATCGAGAACATGCGGCGGGAGGGATACGAGTTTGAGGTCTCGCGGCCAGAAGCCATTATCAAAATCGTCGACGGGAAAAAGAAGGAACCGGTGGAACTTCTCAGTGTTGAAGTAAAGGAAACGTATATCGGTATCTTGACTGAAATGCTGGGCAAACGCCAGGCTCAGATGGCCGATGTGAAGCATGACGACCACGGTGGGGTGAAGATGCAGTTCCGCATCCCGACCAAGGGATTGATCGGCTTCCGCAGTGCCTTCCTGACAGCGACGCGGGGGGAGGGTATCATGAGCAGCCTCTTCCTGGGTTTCGAACCCTGGAAAGGAGACCTGGCCTCTATCCGCACCGGGGTGCTGGTAGCAGCGGAAACCGGACCGGCAGTTACCTACGGCTTGAATAATGCCCAGGGGCGGGGCCTGACTTTTGTGGAGCCGGGTACTTTTGTTTACGAGGGGATGATCGTGGGCATGAACCCCCGTACTCAGGACATTGCCGTCAATGTGTGTAAAGAAAAGAAAAAGACCAATATCCGCTCCTCTACTTCGGATATCGCCATCAAGCTGACACCGGCTATCATCATGAGCCTGGAGCAGTCAATCGATTTCATCAATGAGGACGAACTGGTCGAGGTAACTCCGACAAGCATCCGTCTACGCAAAAAAATACTGTCCGAGACGATGCGGTTGCGGGCAATGGCTCGTACCCGGAAAGCCAACGAAGAATAGCATTATAAACTCTTCCTGCAAAACAGGTTTTTTCAAAGGAAAGTATCATCCCCGTAATACCCGGTTCAACTCTGCCGAATGTATCCGCAGCCAGGAGCGATGGTCATGCCAATCCGGGCAGTATTTTTCCACTAATTGCCAGAATTTTTGAGAGTGATTCATATGTTTAAGATGGGCCAGTTCATGAACTACCACATATATGATCACTGGTTCCGGCGCCATGATCAGCCGCCAGTTAAAATTCAGGTTGCGTTGACGGGAACAACTACCCCACAGTGTCTTCTGGCCTTTCATGATGATATGGTTGTAATTTAATCCCATCAACCGGCTGTACTGCGCCGTCAATTGCCGGATCATATATTCCGCCTCAGACCGGTACCATTTCTCCAGGGCTAACTGAAGGCGGCCGTTAACCGGCGGCAGGAAAACCGCCAGGGTTTGCAGGGTGATATCCATGCATACCGTTTCAGAACGCGCAGTGATAATTCTGACTGTAAGTTTTTGTCCCAGGTACGGGATAATATCACCGTCGCTCACGGTACAGGCAGCTGAGGATACCGGGGTAAATTGCACCAGTTTTTCGATCACCCAGCGCTGTTTCTGCTCCAGAAGCTGCCGTGCACGATCGATGTTGTCCCGGCGTGGCAGCACGACCACCAACCCCTTCTCCGGACTGATTTCCAGGCGGGCATACCTGGCACGCGTACTTCTTTTCAGAATATAGTAAACCGGCCGGCTGGCGAGGACGATCTGGTATTTATCTTGTTTTATCATCAATAAATCTACCCGAAACCTGTCCATTTTAAATGGTGCGAAAGCGGCTGTCCACTTATTTACAGTCCGGATACTTTTCTTGATGCCCGCCGTTCTTTGACATCGCTTTCCGGTTTTACTAGACTGTTATTAGTACACTGTTATGTGTATATATAAAGTGGTATCACCCGGGTGCTGGCCACCAACGGTGTTGGTAACCACCTTTGGCAGACCAGCATTTTCGTTATACATACTATCTCCAGGAGTGACTGATGGCAAATAAAGGATTAATTCCACCCGGTTTGGCCTACCTGGCCGATAATATCACAAATAAACACAACCTGTTAGGTGCTGGGAAGGACGCCGGCAGTAAATGGGCAAAGGGCCTTGAGTTGCCGAAAGAGGCAGATACTATCTTCTTCGCCGGGTGCGGTTATCAATATTCCAGCGACCTGGAAACCATGATGTCGCTGATCCGCAAGATGGATAAGGGGGGTATCTCAGATATGGCCATGGGGATGGCCGGCATCACCAAAAAAATCGGGATTGATGCCGCCGGGATGTACCGTAAGGTCATGTCCCGGGGTGGCGAAGAAGATGCAGAGGTCCTCCGGGATGCCGTGAAAGTGCTGCAGAAAATTGGCTTGAAATTCGGTTACCTGGCTGACGAGGAACCCTGCTGCGGCGGCTTGCTGCATTACATGGGGCTGGAAAACGAATTTAAAAAGCACGCCGGGGAGGTATCAACCCACCTTAAAGCGAAAAAAGTGGCACAGATCATCGGTATCGTGCCTTCGTGTACCTTTACCCTGAGAGACCTGATCAGCAAACATACCAACGACGGCCCCCGGGTAAGGCACTTTTCACAGGTAGTTGCAGAGAATCTCTCTTCGCTATCTTTGAAATATCCCGGCACGGTAAAAGTCACTTATCACGACCCCTGTCAGCTGGTGCGTTATATGGGGATCGTAGATGAACCAAGAGCCATTCTAAAGGCCATCCAGGGCATCGAATTCGTCGAGCCGGAATGGACGAAACGTGAGTGGTCCACTTGCTGCGGCGGGGGGGGCGGTTTCGAAGCCGTCTTCCCGGAGATGAGCCAGATACTGGCGGTGAACCGGGCAAAGGAACTGGCGGAGACGGGAGCAGATATCATTGTGACCCACTGCCCCGGCTGCATCATGCAGTTGAAGACTGGTTTGAAAGAGTTGAAAGCCGAGAAAATTGAGGTCCTCGACCTGGCGCAGGTCGTGGCCCGGGCAATGGGGGTCTAAGCAGATGTCCGTTTTTAACGATTATAAAAAAGAAGTCATGGATGCCGCCCATAACGACCGCATCAAGCTAGCCTTGACCCGGGCGATCAAGAGTTACCGCGGCAACATTAACGAAGCTATGAAAAGGTTTCCGCACACCATTAAGCTGGCAGAAGAAGTACGCAGTATCAAAGAACAGGCTACCGGCAACATGGAAAAACTGGTACAGCAAGCCTGTGAATCCATCGAATATAACAAGGGTAAAGCTTATATCGCCAAAACTGTCGATGAAGCCCTGGGTATCGTGGACAAGCTGGTCGGTTCCGGTAAGTTGGTAGTTAAAGGGAAAAGTATGACAGGCGAAGAAGTAGAACTGCGGGAATACCTGGAACACCGCGGCAACGAAGTCTTCGAGACCGACCTGGGAGAGTTCATCATCCAAAAATTAGGCTCCCGCCCCATGCACATCCTTTCGCCAGCCATCCATGTACCTAAGGAAGATGTCGCCAAGCTTTTTTCGAAACTTACCGGAGAACAGTTGCCCTCAGACGATATCCCCAGGCTGGTGGAAGTTGCCCGTAAACTGCTACGGGAAAAGTATTTCCTGGCTGACGTCGGCATGAGCGGCGCCAATGTGGTAGCCGCCGATACCGGTACGCTATTCATCATCGAAAATGAGGGCAATATCCGACTGGCAACAGGAGCGCCGCCTATCCACGTTGCCCTGATCGGTATGGAAAAAGTAGTACCCACCCTATCCGATGCGAACAAGGTATCGGAAGTAACCTGGCGGTATGCCAATTATACCGTCCCTTCTTATGTCAGCCTGATATCCGGGCCAAGCAAGACCGGGGATATTGAAAAGACCATCACTTTCGGCGCCCATGGGCCGAAGGAACTGCATGTGATCTTCCTTGACGGTGGGCGGACCGAACTGGCCAAAGACCCTATTCTTAAACAGGCACTATATTGCCTCCGCTGCGGGGGATGTTTATACGAGTGCCCGGTATTCGGCATCACTGCCGGGCATTTCGGTGACAAGTACTTTGCCGGCTGCGGTATGGTCTGGGCCGGTATGATAAGCAATAAACCGGAAAAAGCCGCTTCCCTGGCTTACACCTGCCTCACCTGCGGCCGCTGCAAGGTCAGATGTCCCATGCAGATAGATACTCCGGCGATGTGCCTGGAATTAAGAAAAAAACTGGTGAATAGTTAGCTTTAATCAGGCATGGCCAGCCCTGTAGCACGGGGCATTGGGGAGTATTTTCCATGCGTGAAATAAATGCCGGGCTAATAAGCGAAACCGTTTCCCGTCTTTTCCAGGAGGCTTGCCTGTACCTGCCTGATGATGTGGTTGCCGCGCTGCAAAAAGCCCGGGCTGCCGAAGAATCACCGGTCGCAGCGGCGACTCTGGACCGGATACTGGAAAACGCCGAAATCGCCAGGAAAGAACAGATACCCCTCTGCCAGGATACTGGGTCGGCCGTGGTATTCCTGGAACTGGGACAGGAGATACATATCGTCGGCGGCGGTCTAAATGAAGCTGTGAATGAAGGAGTACGCCGGGGATACCATGAGGGCTATTTGCGGAAGTCCATGGTCGCACATCCCTATTCTTCCCGCACCAATACCACCGATAATACGCCCGCCGTGATCCATACCGACATTGTCCCCGGCAGCCGGTTGAAAATTACCGTCCTGCCCAAGGGGGGCGGGGCAGAGAATATGACCCGGCTGAAAATGCTGACTCCGGCTGACGGCCGCAACGGGGTAATCGACTTTGTGGTACAAGCCGTGGCCGAGGCAGGCAGTAATCCCTGCCCGCCGGTGATCCTGGGGGTGGGGATCGGGGGAACAGCCGAGAAAGCTGTCCTCTTAGCCAAACAAGCTTTACTTAGAGAAGTGGGCACTCCCAACCGTGATGAAGAAAACGCCGCCCTGGAAAGAGAAATCCTGGAAAAAGTAAACGGGCTGGGGACCGGTGCAATGGGCTACGGCGGCAAGATTACGGCTTTAGCCGTCCACGCCGAAGTCTTTCCTGCCCATATCGCCAGCCTGCCGGTCGCAGTGAATATACAATGCCACAGCGCACGCCGCCGCGAGGCTGTTATATAGCAGCGGCGTAAAGAAGGTCCATATGGTAAAAGAATATGATTATGTCATCATCGGCAGCGGCATCGCCGGGCTTTATACCGCTCTCCTCGCCCGGGAGCACGGGAGTGTACTGGAGATAACTAAAGGAAGTATCGATGAATGCAACACCCGCTTTGCCCAGGGCGGTATCGCAGCTGCTATCGGCACCAATGATTCGCCCCAACTCCACTTCCAGGATACCATCGCCGCCGGAGCCGGCCTGAGTGACGAGGAATCGGTACGCATCCTGGTCACGGAAGCCCCCGACCGTATCATGGAACTGGTAGCACTGGGCGTCCCTTTCGATACCCAGGAGGGGGAAATCGCTTTGACCCGGGAAGCCGCCCATAGCGTGCCCCGCATTCTGCATGCCGGCGGCGACAGCACCGGAGAACATATTGAAACCACGTTGAGTAACCGTGCCCGGGCTTCCGGGATACGGATCCGGGAATATTCCCTGGTCACGGAAATCATCGTACAACAAAACCGCGTGAAAAGTATCATGGTCATGGATACTAAAAGCGACGCAGTGGAAGAGATCGGCTGCCGCTTCCTGGTACTGGCCACCGGCGGTGCAGGGCGGCTATTCCGGTTTAATACCAACCCTGAAGTCGCAACCGGCGACGGCATCTCGCTGGCCTACCAGGCTGGAGCGGAAATTTCCGACATTGAGTTTTTCCAGTTCCACCCCACTGCCCTGCGTATGCCCGGGGTGACCCCTTTCCTGATATCGGAAGCAGTACGGGGCGAAGGGGGGATACTGAGGAATGCTGCTGGCCGGGCTTTCATGCAGGACTATGCCCCGGAACGTGACCTGGCACCGCGTGACATTGTTGCCCGGAGTATTTTGTACGAGATGGAAAAGACGGGCAAAGATAACGTTTTCCTCGATGTGACCCATCTGCCGCTGCGTACCGTGACCACCCGTTTTCCCAATATTTACCGGGTCTGCCTGCAGCAGGGGATCGATATTACTAAGGATATGATCCCGGTCGCCCCGGCCGCCCACTATATGATCGGCGGGGTGCGCACCAATCACTGGGGAGCTACCAACATCAACGGCCTATATGCCTGCGGCGAAACCGCTTGCACCGGTTTGCACGGCGCCAACCGTCTTGCTTCTAATTCGCTCCAGGAAGCGCTGGTTTTCGGGCGGCGTATCGTTCGGCATACTATCGGTGCCGGCGATACTACCTCAGATATCGACGAGCAGGACTATTATCATTGCCAACTAAAGACCCGCCACCCCGCGCCGCCCGCCGTCAGCCCCAGCTTACGCGCCCTCCAGGAACTGCTCTGGGAGAAAGTCGGCATCATCAGGGATGCCAGAGGCTTAAACGAAGCTGCTGATATCCTGGCCGCCTGGGATGAAGGGCTGCTGCCTCCGGTCGACCGGCCTACACATGAATTACACAACCTGGTCATCGCCGGCTGGTTGATGACGGAAGCGGCATTGCTGCGTGAAGAAAGCCGCGGGGCTCATTCCCGCTCTGATTTTCCCGAGCCGTCCCCCAAATGGCAAAAACACCTGGTTTTTACGAAGTGATGCGGGCGGTGCCGGCTTGACACAAATGATTTGCGGATGATAACTTGAGAATTCAGCATGAAAAAATTACTTTCCGGAAATGAAGCTTTTGCCTGGGGGGCATATCATGCCGGGGTTAAAGTAGCCGCAGCTTATCCGGGTACTCCCAGCACCGAGATACTGGAAACCATCGCTCAATTCCACGACGTCTATGCTGAGTGGTCAACCAACGAGAAAGTAGCGATGGAGGTGGGGATGGGGGCGGCTTACGCCGGGGCAAGGGCCCTGGTCTCGATGAAACAGGTCGGGTTGAATGTCGCCCTGGATCCATTCATGGCTGCCGCCACCACCGGTATCAACGGGGGCATGGTCGTCATCAGCGCCGATGACCCCGGCACCCACAGTTCACAGGGAGAACAAGACAACCGGCATATCGCCATGCTGGCGAAAGTACCTATGCTGGAACCCTCCGACAGCCAGGAAGCTTATGAGATCATAGCCCAGGCTTTTGAGATCAGTGAACAATATGACACCCCAGTCATGGTCCGCACCACCACGCGTATTTCACATTCCAAGTCCGTCGTCGAATTAAAAGAAATAAGAACCGAATCGGATAAGGCGATCGCCTTTAATCACGATGTGGCCAAATATGTCATGGTCCCGGCTAATGCCCGCGTCCGCCATGGGGTCATCGAAGAACGGCTGGCGAAATTAACCCGTTATGCTGAGGACTGCCCCTTGAACCGGGTGGAAATAGGCGATACTTCGCTGGGTATTATCACCAGCGGCATCGCATATCAGTATGCCCGGGAAGTATTTCCCCAGGCCTCAATTTTAAAATTGGGTATGACTTACCCGCTGCCGGAAAAACTCATCCGTGACTTTACCGCTAAAGTCGCCCAGGTCTTTATCACTGAAGAGCTTGACCCCTTCCTGCAGATGAATATCCAGGCCATGGGCATTAAGGTCATCGGTAAGGAATTTGTGCCCCGCCTGGGTGAACTGGATATCGATACAGTGACTGCAGCCGGCATTAAAGCCGGTGTCTTACCCGGAGTGAAAGGGGAAACCCGCATCGACCTGACGGCCCTGCCCAAACGGCCGCCGCTGTTGTGTCCCGGCTGTCCCCATACCGGGATTTACCATGTCCTCGCTTCGATCGGCCAGCGCTTAAAAATGCCTCGGGCCAAAGATAAAGCAATTGTTCCTAAACTCACCATTGCCGGCGACGTTGGCTGTTACAGTCTGGGAGCATACCCACCACTTAATGCCATGGACACCTGTGCCTGCATGGGTGCCGGCATCGGCCAGGCCCTGGGCATGGTTAAGGCCGGTATCGGCAGAGATAAAGTAGTCGCCGTTATCGGCGACTCGACTTTTTTACACTCCGGCATTACTCCGCTGGTAGATGCCGTTTATAATCGTGGTGAGATTACCGTCATCATACTGGACAACGGAACCACAGCCATGACCGGCCACCAGGAACACCCAGGGACCGGAATTTCCGCCCAGCGGCAAAGCACACACCCGGTAAGACTGGAGGACCTCGTGCGAGGTATCGGCATCAAAAGGGTAAGTGTGGTTGACGCCCTGAATTATAAAGAACTGCGGGCAGCCGTTAAGGAGTCGCTAGCCGTACCTGAATTGTCAGTTATTATCGTACGTGGTGATTGTGTTACCAAGGTGAAAAAACGGGGCATACCGAATGTAGTAGATGCCAATAAATGCAACGGCTGCGGCACCTGCCTTTCCTTAGGCTGCCCGGCGCTGCAAACCAGTTACGACAAGACCTTCATCGACCCCACTCTTTGTGCCGGAGCACAATGCAGCTTGTGTGCCCAGATTTGCCCCCGGCAAGCGATCAGCCCGAGTTCCGAGGCAAAAGGGATCGCCTCATGAAAACACTGGGAGTACTGGTAACCGGGGTGGGGGGACAGGGTATTATCCTGGCCAGCGATATCATTTGTGAAGCGGCAATCACGGCCGGATATGATGTTAAAAAGACCGATACACTGGGGATGGCGCAGCGGGGCGGTTCGGTCCTCAGCCATGTCCGTATCGGCACCCGCGTTTTTTCTCCATTGATACGTGAAGGTGAAGTCGACCTGTTATTGGCTTTCGAAAAACTGGAAGCCGCCCGGTGGGTGAATTACCTGCACCGGAAATCGGCCGTTATCGTCAATGACTATGCACAACCTCCCCTGTCCGTCAACCTGGGTAATGAGAGATATCCGGAAGATGAAGAAATCAGGACATTATTGAACCGGCGCACGGCTGGAACCTATTTCGTCGAGGGTAACGCTGAAGCTGCCAAAGCCGGCGACAACCGGGCTTTAAATACCTACATGTTAGGCTGCGCTTCATGTTTCCTTCCCATTAAAATTAAAATTTGGGAAGATATGATTACGCAGCGGGTACCTGCCCGATTTCAAGAGATCAATATGACGGCTTTTTCAGCCGGTAGAAAGGAAATGAAGCATGTCAGTGGCCGCTAAGATCAAGACCGGGATGTCCGAAGGTTCCTGGATAAGAAAGATGTTCGAGGAAGGCAATGCTCTGAAGCAAAAATTCGGTGCAGATAACGTCTTCGACCTGTCTCTCGGTAACCCTATCGTCGAGCCGCCGGTTGAATTCCGGCAAGAACTGCAACGCCTGGCGGAAAATCCCCTTCCCGGGATGCACCGTTATATGGAAAATGCCGGGTATGCAGAAACACGGGCTGCGGTGGCGGAACAACTGGCCGCAGAAACGGGCTTGCCGTTATCCGGCGGTGACATCGTGATGACGAGTGGCGCCGCAGGCGCCCTCAACGTCGTCTTGAAGACGATTTTGAATCCCGGCGATGAAGTCATCGTGCTGTCCCCGTTCTTTGTGGAATATCTGAATTATATTGACAACCACGGCGGCGTGAGCAAAATCGTATCCACCGGGCTTGATTTTATGCCTGATATCGGCCGCATCGAAGCGGCGATTACACAAAAAACCAGGGCTATTATCTTAAATTCACCTAATAATCCCACCGGTGTCGTTTATAGTAAAGAAATTCTAAATAAACTGGGGGCATCGGTCCGTAAGAAAGAATTACTACTGGGCTCCGATATATATATTGTCAGCGATGAACCGTACCGCAAAATCATCTATGATGGACTGGTTTACCCCCATGTCCTCCTCATCCATCCCCGGGCGGTCGTGGTAACCTCACATTCGAAAGACCTGGCTTTACCCGGCGAACGCATCGGTTATATTGCCGTCAATCCCGCCTGTAATGAGAAAGAGGATCTTATCAACGGATTTATATTCAGCAACCGTGTCCTGGGTTTCGTCAACGCCCCTGCCCTCATGCAGCAAATCGTGCGGCGGCTGCAGTCGGTCACCGTATCCATTTCCGATTACCAGCGGAAACGGGACTATATCTACCAGCACCTGACTTCCCTGGGTTACACGGTTAATAAACCGCAGGGTGCTTTTTACTTTTTTCCACAGTCACCGGCAGCAGATGAAATTGAATTTGTGCGGGACTTGCAACAACATAAAGTCCTCACGGTGCCCGGGCGCGGGTTCGGCATGGCGGGTTATATCCGCCTCACTTACTGCGTGGACGACCATACTATCGAAGGGGCCATGTCCGGATTCCTGAAGGTAGCGCAAAAGTATAAGTTAAGTAAAAAATAGCAGCACCTGATATACACCTATCCTGACACATCATTCGTCATCATTTCCGGTCATTTTCTTTTATCTATAATTCGAGAAAGTGGTATAATCACCTTCTCTTTGCTTTCGTGGAATAAGCCATCAGCCGGGTGACAAGGATAAAGCGACGATATATGAAAGACTATGTTTCTGAACTGCGGACAAAATCACTGAACGAGCCAGTAGGCCATTTTTTACAGACAACCCTCGTAGAACTCGAACCGGGATATGCCAAAGTCAAGATCAATATCAAGCCTGAATATGTAAATTTCAACGGCCTCGTCTTCGGCGGCATTATTACCTCCGTGATCGATGAAGCATTTGCTTATGCCACCAATTCATTGATCAAACCAAGTTACGCTTCCCAATTGAACGTGCATTTCATCAACGCGCCGGCCGTGGGCGACGAACTGACGGCCGAATGCTGGTTATTGAGATCAGGGAAACGGGTAGGTATTTCCGAAATGACCGTCACCAACCAGGACGATAAACTGATCGCCAAAGCAACCGGGACAACGATCCCGGTAATCCCGGAGACGGCCAGGCCATGACCGAAAATTATCTTAAGATATTGAATTCCGACCCGCGGCCTTGGCTGTTGGAAGATAATAATCCTTCGGTAAGATATCTGGCATTAACCGGATTAATGGGCAAGTCTGTAAAGCATCCCTCGGTAAAAAAAGCTAAACGCGACATCATGAAGACCGGGCCGGTGCCGACGATACTGTTTAAGCAAGCTGACGGCGGCTACTGGGATACGGCGGAAGATTTCTATGTCCGGGCAAAATACCGGGGGACGGTATGGCAGCTGCTGATCCTGGCAAAACTGTTTGCCGATGCCGACGACCTGCAGGTTAGACGAGCCGGAGAATTTGTTCTGGAATGGTCGCAGGACCGGGAAAGCGGCGGTTTTGCCTATCGCGGTAACGGTAAAGGCGGCCTGCATACTGCAGTCCTGCCGTGCCTGACCGGGAATATGCTTTTCAGCCTGGTCCGCCTCGGATTCCTGGATGACCCGAGAATTAAAAGGGGCCTAAATTGGATCGGAAAGAATTTCCGGGCGGATGATGGCGACAATCAACCGCCCGATATTTGGCCTTATGAACGTTTTGAGCAATGTTGGGGCAAACATACCTGTCACATGGGCCTGGTGAAAATGCTCAAGGCTATTACTGAAGTCCCTGAATACAAACGGACCCCGGAGCTCCGCCAGGCGGTGGCAACGGGGGCAGAACACCTGCTTAAGCATCATTTATACAAAAAAAGCCATGATCTTTCCAGCATCGCGAAACCAGCCTGGCTCCAGTTTGGATTCCCCCTCATGTGGAATACCGACATCCTGGAAATGCTCAGTATCTTAACCCGGCTGGGGTACCATGACCAGCGGATGCATGATGCTGTCGACCTGGTGATTTCCAAACAGGATGCCCAGGGAAAATGGAAGCTGGAAACGACTTTCAACGGCCGCTTCCAGGTTAACATTGAAAGTAAAGGCAAACCCAGCAAGTGGGTTACCCTGCACGCCTTAAGAGTACTTAAGGAGTTCTTTGGTTGACATACTTTTTATATCATGGTAAGCTATCCTTTCATAAAATGTTGAACGTGTCGATTCAGGTATTTTTCTTTAACTTCTCCTTTATCGGGCGTCCCGATGGAATCGGGGCGCTCAGGAGGTTATGATATCCGGCCTGGACGAATCGTTATATAGTTTTGAGTCTGCAGCAGGGTACCTCCTGAGTTCGAGGTACCCTGCTTCCGTTATATGGAGCGATGAAAAAAACTAAGGAAAATATGCCAGCAGCCGAAACGGTCACGATACCCCAGTTGATCAAAGCCAACCGGGAAAATTGGGGGCCGCGTACTGCGATGTCCATGAAAAAATTCGGCATCTGGCAGCGTTATAGCTGGAATGACTACTACAACAACATCAAATTGTTTTCTCTGGGGCTGACCGCCTTAGGATTGCAACCCGGCGATGTCGCCTGCATCATCGGCGATAATGAACCGGAATGGTTCTGGGGCGAATTCGCCGTCCAGGCCATCGGGGGCATCGCCACCGGCATCTTTGTCGATGCTATCCCTTCAGAGGTTAAGTATGTCGCCGAGCATTCAGAGGCAGTAATTGCCATTGTCAACGACCAGGAACAAACCGACAAATTCCTGCAGATAAGAAATGAACTGCCTCGACTGAAGAAGATAATTTACTGGGACCCGAAGGGGCTTAAGAATTACGATGACCCGATGCTCATCAGCTTTAATGATGTGATACGCCTGGGGCAGGAAAAGGAAAAAACCCAGCCAGGATCATTCGAACGCAGTATCGATGCCGGTAAAGCCGACGACACGGCCTTCATCTACTACACTTCCGGCACCACCGGTTTGCCTAAAGGAGCCCTACTTACTCACCGCGCCCTGATTACAACCGCGCGTGGTTTTGTCGACCGTTACCCTTTAACTGAAAGGGACAACCTGATCTCAAATTTTCCGGCTGCCTGGGTAGGCGACAGCTTTTTTGCCACTATCCCCCACCTGTTGACCGGAGCCATGTTGAATTTCCCCGAAGAACCGGAGACGATTGCCGAAGATACCCGGGAGATTGGCCCTAATTTTGTTATTTACGGCCCACGGCAGTGGGAAAGCCTGGTCAGCGAGATCCAGGTTAAAATCGTTGACACCAGCCCCATCAAGCGGTTCGTCTATAATCTGCTGCTGCCGGTAGGCCACCAGATGGCTGACTATAATTTTGAAGGCAAAAAGCCAGGTATTTTCTGGCGTGCTTTGTATTTCCTATCGTATTTTTCGTTATTCCGGCCATTAAAGGACCGCCTTGGCCTTAGCCGCGTCCGTTTTGCCGTCACCGGCAGTTCGGTGTTAAGCCTGGATACCTTCCGTCTTATCCATGCCATCGGCGTGGAATTGCGCCAGAATTACGCCAGTACTGAAGCCGGCTTGATATCATGTCACGGCCCCGGGGAAATCGCTTTTGAAAGCGTCGGCCGGCCCGCTCTCGGGACCGAAGTCCGCGTCACCGGCCAGGGCGAATTACTGGTAAGAAGCGACTGTATGTTTAGCGGCTACCTGAAGGACCCGGCAAAAACTAAATCTGCTTTAATCGATGGCTGGCTGCATACCGGCGATGCCGTCAATATCAACGAAAAAGGACACCTGATCTTTATCGACCGCCTCGTCGACATGGGCGAACTGAAGTCCGGCGCCAGGTATGCACCACAATACATCGAAGGCCGTCTCCGTTTCAGCCCTTATATCAAAGATGCTATCGTTATCGGCGGCAAAGAACGGGACTATGTTTCCGCTATCATCAATATCGACTTCAGTATGGTCGGCAAGTGGGCGGAACGGCACCGTATCGCCTATACCACCTTCGTCGATCTGTCACAGAAGAAAGAAGTTGCCGACTTGATCCGCAAAGACCTCGAGCGGGTCAACGGCTATCTACCGGAAACCTCGCATGTTCATAAGTTTGTCCTGCTGCATAAAGAGTTCGACCCCGATGAAGCGGAACTCACCAGGACGAGAAAGATACGCCGTGAATTCGTCGAACAACGGTATAAGAACTTGATCGACGCTATGTACGGCGATGCCGAAAAGGTCGATGTCCAGGCATCCGTCACTTATCGTGACGGGCGCAGTGGGAATGTCACCACCAGTATCCAGGTAAGGAGTCTTTAAGAGAATAACCATGGCTGAATTTCTCCAATTCACGATTACCGGTATCTCCGTAGGCGTAGTGTATGCCCTTATCGGGCTGGGTTTTGCGCTCATCTGGAAATCATCCAGCGTCGCCAACCTCGCCCTCGGCCAGATTGTCCTCATCTCTGCCTGGTTCAATTATTCCATGCTGGTGGATGCCGGTTTACCGCCGTTCATCGGCCTGCCCATGGTTATCGTTTTTGCCATTTTCCTTGGTTGGGTTATCGAACGGGTAGCGCTGCGGCCGCTCATCACCCAACCCATCCTCTCCCTGATCGCCGTCACCCTGGGTATCGGTTATTTCCTGGAAGGCCTGATCACGTTCATCTGGCCATTGAGTACAGCCGGCCTGGGGGACGCCGCCTTTTTCCCTAAATCCGTAGTCAAAATCGGCCCGGCCGTAATCTCGCAGGAATACCTGTGGATCATCGGCATCTGTCTCCTAGTCTTCATCTTACTGACCCTCTTTTTTCAATATCACAAAATGGGTATTGCCATGCGGGCCACGGCAGATGACCAGATGGCCGTCCAGGCTTGCGGCATCCCCGTGACCAGGGTTTTCTCAACATCCTGGATGTTCGCCTGTGTTGTCGCCGCTATCGGCGGCGTCCTCATTTCCAGCATCGGCAGTATTTCCCACGGCCTGGTCGATACCGGGCTCAAAGCTTTTTCCGTCGTTATCCTGGGAGGGTTGGATTCTTTCATTGGTGCGGTAGTTGCCGGCCCTATTATCGGCCTGGCAGAAAGCTACGGCGGCGGATATTTGACCAGGTTCCTGTGGGCTGGTGTCCGGGATATCATTCCCTTTGTCATCATAATAATTGTCATGGTCATCAAACCCTATGGATTATTCGGTGAGAAGCGTATCGAGAGGATATAGCGGATGAGTTTACCTTGTGGAGTTCGTAACCATACCTATGCTGAAGATACCGCCATCGTTCGTACCCGGACGCAGTGGGTATTGCTGTTGGCCTTACTGGTTTTCCTGTTCACCATGCCGGCTTACCTGAACAACTACTGGCTGGGGGTATTTAACCTCATCGGTATTACGCTCATCGCCGCCACGGGCTTAAATGTCCTGATCGGTTACTGCGGGCAGCTCTCCATCGGTCATGCCGGTTTTATCGCTGTCGGTGCCTACACCAGCGCTATTCTCACCACCAGGTTCGATCTGCCCTTCCTTGCCGGTTTGCTTGCCGGGGGGATTATGGCCGGTGTTATCGGTATCATCTTCGGCCTGCCGTCCATCCGTGTTAAGGGTTTCTACCTGGCGATCAGCACGATCGCCGCCCAGTTTATCATTATGTGGGTCATCAGCCAGTGGAGCTGGACCGGCGGCCAGATGGGCATGCAGGTACCGTTCGCCTCCATCGGCGGTTTTGTTTTCAAAAGCGGCCAGAGCCAATTCTACCTCATCATCGGCATCACTGTTTTTTGTATCTTCCTGGCGAAAAACCTGGCCCGCACCCGGGTCGGCCGGGCTTTCATCGCCATCCGGGACAACGATCTGGCAGCGGAAGTAATGGGAATCAACCTGGTATATTACAAACTGCTGGCTTTTTTCATCGGTTGTTTTTTTGCCGGTATCGCCGGCAGCCTGTTTGCCCATTGGAACCTGCAGTTGACTCCGGAGCAATTCAGCTTCACTGACTCCATCCTCTACGTCGGCATGATCATCATCGGCGGACTGGGAACCAGTGTCGGCCCGGTCTTCGGGGTACTCTTGATCCGCCTGTTGCGGGAAATATTGACTAACGGCGTAGTGCCCTATCTTGAAAAATCGATGACCTTCTTGCCGTCAGGGTTTGCCAGCGGCATTACACCGATGGTCTTCGGCCTGGTCATCGTTCTCTTCCTGGTGCTGGAACCGCGGGGAATCGCCCACCGGTGGAATCTCTTTAAGTCGTCTTACCGGCTGTGGCCGTTTTCATATTGAGTAATAAAAGAAGACTATTAAAATTGAGATAAAATAAGGAGCAGTAAGATGAAAGGAAAGACGAAGATCATCTCTCTTATCGGCCTGGCATTACTCATGGTGGTAATACCCTTCCTGAACGCCTGTAACAGCGGCGGCTCGGGAGACAAAACCGGGAAAACCCTGAAACTTGGCATCACCACCCCCACCACCGGCAAGGCCGCAGAAAAAGGCCGGCCGCTGGAGCACGGGCAAAAAGATGCCATTGCCTATGTTAATGCGGAACTCGGCGGCATTGACGGTTACCAGATCGAATATGTCTGGCGTGATAACAACTACGATGCTTCAGCGATGTCTAACATCGTTCGCAACTTCATCGATGCCAAGTGCCTGATGTTCTCCACCTCTTCATCAGCGATGATGACCGCCGCCATGGGGCTCGCCAACCAGTACAGCTTCCCCGGTATGGCTGCCTTTTCCTCCCCCAACCTTTACCGCCCACCCCAACATATTTACGGCCAATTACCGGACTACGGCGATGACTTTTTAGCTTTCATGAAATATTACCTGGACAATATCTGGCAGGGCAGCGGAAAACCTAAAGTAGCGATTCATGCCTTGAATAACTCGACCGGTAAAGGTGCCGTCGATGCCGCCCGTGCTTACGCCGATGAATTGGAGATCGAAGTCCTCTGGGACGGTGCTGTCGGTAAAGCCTTTGAACATAAAGCCGATACGATCTCGGAAGTCGAATCACTGACCCGTATCAAGGCGATGTCACCCGATGTCCTGTATATTTCCAGCACCCCCGCCCCCACCGGCCTGATTATCAAGAATGCCCGTACCCTCGGGCTTGATGTCACCATCGCTTCCGGCCACGCCGGTTATACCTCCGCCCTGGTTGGTATCGCCGGAACCGATGCCGAAGGCGTGTACGGCGTCTTCCCAACCGTCAGTTGGAACGAAGATGTCCCCGGCATGGCTAAACTGGTGGAGTATTGCCAGAAAAATAATCCGACCGATGTCGAAAACGGTGACTATATCACCGGTTGGGCACAAAGTATGATCATGATCGAAATCGTGAGAACCGCCCTGAAGAATTCCAGTTACGACGCCCTGGCCAAGGGTGATGAATCCGCCTGGAAAATCATCGAGGAACAGGGTATCAAAAAACTTGATTATGACGTCGAGGGATTGCATGGCCCGGTAAAATATACCGACGGTGACAACCGGTT
>JAEAME010001250.1_pt1 | contig 18614 bp, 19 predicted proteins | sample 8958731 | NCBI WGS metagenome assembly JAEAME01 (sample SAMN16933194, study PRJNA681113) | bioreactor sludge metagenome | isolation source: anerobic bioreactor sludge (Control) | place: India:Bengaluru | collected 2018-10-24 | reverse complement strand
CGAACTGCCAATCCAGGCTGCAGGAATTGGTATACTGAGTGCATTACCAAAGGGGTTGGTTGAATTGGTTTTTACTGGTATATCCAAAAAGGGAGATAAAGAATGGTAGTGTACGGAGCAATTGGAGCGCTGGTCGTCGCGGCATGTATTATGGCAACTTTGAGAAGCAAGAAGGTCAGCGGCAGTTCTAAAGTCAGTGATTTGAATCTTAAGTAGTTTCCGACTCCCAGGCATTGAACGAAGGAGACACCGATGCTGAGGATCACCTCTCAAGAAAGCGCAAAGACCATATGCCTGAAATTGGAAGGCACGGTAAAAGGTGCTTGGGTCCCGGAGATGGAGAAATGCTGGCGGCAAGTTTCTTCCGGTCGAAACAAGCCTCTTATCGTGGACCTTACGGATGTTGAGTTCGTGGACACGGCAGGAAAGTATCTTCTCGCATTGATGCACGCGCACGGTGCCAGGTTTGTGGCGGTTACTCCCCTTATGACCGAATTGGTGGCGGAAATTTCCGCCGGATTTGATCTGCCCCAATAATCCCTCCTCCAGAGCAGCGCCCTGCTTTCATGGGCGCTGCTTCACTCCTTTCCCCGCAACATCCGAGCAGCCAATCGTTCGGCCGTCCGCATTGTCGGCTGTCGAACGGCTTGGGGAACTTTTTTGCAGGAACTACCGTATCTGTCATATGTGCGGAGGATGAACACAGGCTCCGCGGGAGGAAACAATGAAGTGCAGATACTGCCAGAGAGACATGGCGGACATATCGAATTTCTGTCCTTTTTGCGGTGCGCCGCAGAAAACCCCGTGCTGCAGTTCCTCAGGATTTTCCAAAAGACTGATGCGGTCGGCATCCGACCGAAAGATAGCCGGCGTATGTGGCGGCATCGCGGAGTATATCGGTGTCGACTCGACCTTCGTACGCCTGATCTGGTTGCTTCTCATAATACTTCCTGTCCCGCTGGTGCCGGCATTCCTCGGTTATCTCGCCGCCTGGATAGTCATGCCTCAAGAGCGGTCATATAGTCCGGCGGCGACACAGCAACCGCCCGTCATTATCCCGAACTCAACGCAAACGGGATAAGCCGGCGCGGTGCGGAGGCCGACGCATCGATCCCCGGGGGAAAACCTGCAGCCCGCGATATTTTTGTTGAGTATCAATAAAGGGTATGGGGTGAGCGAGGGGATTCGAACCCCCGGCCGCTGGAGCCACAATCCAGAGCTCTACCAGCTGAGCTACGCTCACCGCATCAAAAGGCAGGCGAAATAATAGCATGCCCAGTCAAGTCACGCCACGATTTAACTTGGTTTATTCCGCAGCTCTTGCTGCGGGCAAAAATCTGCTCGCCAAGCAGCGCTTTGCGCAGCGCGCCTAAAGCCGCCGGTTCTACCAAGGCAACCACCCCATCTTCGGGCCGAAACACGCGGTTCGACGCCGGCGTAAATACCCAGATTGGTTCCCGTCAGCAGCGCATATCTTTCTTCAATCCCGGAATTGATGCGGCGGTGGCCGGCCGGCCCGGTCGGAATGCTCGCCGAACAAACATACGCGTCCCTGAACAATAATCTGCATAAAACCTCCTGTTGCCGCAGGTAAACATTGCGAATCTGCGCGATTTCTCTGAAAATAGCCGTGAATTATGCGAGTCATCGAAAGAGGCGAGTCACTATGATTACGATGAAGTTTGGCGGAACCTCTGTCGGGGATGTCTCCCGCCTGCGGGAAGTCGTTTCCATCGTTCAATCCTATCTGGCAGAGCATCCGGTCGTCGTCGCTTCCGCCATGAGCGGCGTGACCGATGCATTGCTGCAAACGGCGCAACTGGCCGTCGAGCGCAAGAACGACCAGGTCGAAAAAAATATCGCGGCCCTGAGAGAAAAGCATCTCCGGGTTGCCGGCGAGCTGATCCGCCACAGGGAGCGGCGAGACGAGCTGATTCACGGTCATTCCCTTCTCTTTGAAGAACTGTTGAATCTCTACAACGGCGTCGGTCTGCTGAGAGAACTGAGCGTCCGGTCTCTCGATGCAATAGCATCCTTTGGCGAGATTCTTTCCTGCCTGCAGATCGCGGCGATTCTGACCGACAGCGGCGTGGCTGCGCAGTTCGTGGACGCCAGGACGATGATCCGCACTGATGCGCATTTCGGTGAAGCGGCCGTCGATTTTGCCGAAACCAACGAAAGCGTCCGGAGCTTCCTGACGCCGCTCGTGAATGCCGGCGTGGTTCCGGTCGTGACGGGATTCATAGGCAGAACCCGCGACGGGCTGACGACGACGCTGGGGCGCAGCGGATCGGACTACACGGGCTCAATCATCGGCGCGGCGCTGGGCAGCGACGAAATCTGGATCTGGACGGACGTGGACGGGGTGATGACGGCCGATCCCAGGCACGTGAAGGGAGCCATGGTCCTGCCTCAGATCTCCTACCGCGAAGCCGCGGAGATGTCGTATTTCGGCGCCAAGGTCATCCACCCGAAGACTATGCTGCCGGCCATTGAAAACAGCATTCCTATACGAATCAAGAACACCTTCAATCCGTCGCATCCCGGCACGCTGATTTCGCGCGACGCGAATTCCACCGAACGCGTCGTCAAGAACGTCACATCGATCGACAATCTCGGCCTTGTGGCGATCGAGGGAAACGGGATGGTGGGCGTGCCCGGAATTTCGGCGCGCATTTTTTCTGCACTCGCGCGCGTGCGCGTCAATGTCATAATGATTTCGCAGGCTTCGTCCGAACACAACGTGTGCATCGTGATCCCGCAGAAAGACTGCCGCAAAGCCGTCGACGAACTGCGGAGCGAATTCGAGGCCGATATCGCCAGGAGAACTATCGACGACATCAAACTCCAGGACAATATGTCCATTGTGGCCGTGGTGGGCGAAGGAATGCGCGGCGTCCCCGGCATCGCGGGCAAAACATTTTCCGCCGTAGCTCAGGCAAATGTGAATATCATTGCGATCGCTCAGGGCTCGTCCGAGCTGAATATATCCTTGCTCGTGGAGCAGTCCGACGCGCACAAAACCGTCCAGGCCGTCCACGACGCCTTCCACCTGGCGTAAGAAGCCCGCCATAGTACGGCGGCTAAAGAGGCTGTCACTCCATCATGTGGGATTAAGAATAATATTCTAACGGCTGATGAAGTAAGGCAGGAGGAGGGCTGGAATCCAAAGGCAGTGCAGATGGTTTGATCAGTTCCCTTGATAGAAGGGGATGTGCCGCGCGCTTAAAATCCGTGAGAATTTCAAGCCCTGACCCAAGACAGAGTACGCATTTTCGCACCGAAGCAGATTTACTGCTTTGTTGCAAGGTAAGTTCATTTTATTCTTATGGAATTCATAGTTCAAAACGGGACCATCCTTTGTTACGATTTTGAATGATTTTCCACGAAGAACATCAGATAACTCAGACGCGCACTTGGGACCGGCAACAGTCTGGGCAAGCATTTCGCCAATCTGTGCTTTTGTCAGTTTCGTGTACTTAAATCGATGCATCGGTATGTCCATTGGTTTGCCTCCTCTAATATAATGCGTTTGAAAGAATTGGGGCCTTCATTCCTGACAGCTTTGATGTATAAAAGACTTTATCTTTTAGAATGGAGGGACGCCCTTAAGTTCTTAAGTATCTGATTCTGAACAAGGGTATTAGACTGTTTTTTAACCAACTGTTAGGCTATTGGGCTGTTAGGCTAAGACTGAATTCCTGCAAATCTGATTCCGGTTACGGTTGAGGCCCTTCGATTTTCCTCGAGACGTTAGCACATCGAACGGCTCATAGGAAATTGCGTAGAGCGCATGGAGCAAAGAGTAAAACCAATATTCTGGATTCCCCTCCTTCCACCTTCGCCCTTCGACAGGCTCAGGGCTATGGTGGACAGGTCGCGGAGAATGACGAAACTGGATACTAGATACTGGATCAAGATCCCCACCTCGCCTCCCCTTAAAAGGATAGGAAGCATTGGCTGCCGTTTTGGCTTTAGGTCTTCCTATCCAATCCAAGACATCCCGGACAGCCGCCTAAACAACTTCTTATCAAAAGCATTATGTAAACTGCGGAGGTTCAATTTGCCCCATTTATCGAATTCGAGGGTACCTTAATCCAGAAATGAGGCTCTTGAAAGGAATTTGCGGCGCGTCATGCCGCACCTGTATTGCAGAGCGGATTAGCCACCATCGCAATGCAGAGGCTGGATGCAGGGCGGATTCGCTGCTTGCCTCACCAAAAAAAGACAAAGGGTACCATCTTGCTCAATGTCAGGCATTCGCTTTGTCGCGACGCGAAGGAATGACTGTCGCGATGTTGAAGGAAGACAACTGGTGTCCCACTTCCGTAATAGCTTACGGTCTTGAGAAAAAGCCGGAATCCCTTGCCAAATGGGTTCATCCTTACGACTGCTTTGACTATGGCAAATATATCGGGATCGTCTCTGCTCCATTAAAAAGCGCCGCTTTCCTGCCGGATGTTGTGATCACCTACCTCAAGCCGGTGCAGCTACGCGGATTGTTTTTATCCATGAATGTTGAGGATGTCCCGCAAGTCAGCGGTCACTTCTTTCCGCCATCTTGCGGCTGGTCGGTTGTGGAACCAATGAAGACGGGAAAATACTGGGTTGTCATGCCGGATCCTGGAGAATATCAGAGGGCACTCACGATGGAAGGCGACATGATGTTTTCCGTTCCTCAAAGCAAAATGTCCATCCTGATGGCATGCATGAAAAATGCAGTAATGTTTTCCTATCGGGATCACAATATGGTCGTGTTGCCTGATTTCGAGAGACCCGCTTTTTATAAGGATCTTTTTAAAGGCTTGGGATTGGATTAGGTAAAGCTGTTATTTAACTCATTTCTTATTCAGCTAAAAGCTCTTTGACCTTGGCAATGAATTCCGCCTTATCGATCGGTTTGGAGAAAAAGCCTTCGGGAGATGGCACATGGCGGCGATTATCCAGGAACTTTTTAAGGCCGTCGGGATCGCCGCCATAGCCCGTCACCGCCGTAACAATAACCACCGGAATCGATTGCAAAACAGGATCCTCTTTTAGGTCTCGATAAAAGCGCAAACCGGATTCCTCCGGCATGCTGATGTCGAGACAAATCAAATCCGGTTTTTCAGCTCTGACTTGCTCCATCCCTTCCCGGCCGTTGGATGCAGCAGTTGTTTTAAACCCATTGTCTTGAAGCAGGGTTTCCAAATACGTAACAACATGAGGTTCATCATCGACAACCAGAATCTTCTTCATTTCTTTGCGGGTACTTTCAGTCATGATTGCATTATCCTCCAGTAGGATGATGAATTCATTGTCACACAATATTCTCAGTCTTCATTGCGTTTGCCTAAAGCCTCCAGCGCCCGGCGCATTGCCTCGGGGCCGGCATTCTTCAGGCTTTTTTCGAGCTCTTCTTTTAATTGAACTCCCGATTCCGTTTCTTCCTGTTCTTCAAGACCGAGGGCCCGCTTGACGGCCCTCACATAGGCACTGCGAGTCACCGGTTTCTCAAGATAAGTTCCGGGTCCCGATAAAACCTTATTTTCAAAAAGATCGTCCAGATCTCTCTGCCCTAATTCGTCTTTGGCATGAGCGGTGACGATCAGAACCGGAATTCGAGAAAGAGCCGCATCCTTGCGCAATTCATATAGAAGTTTGTGACCGGATTTGCGCGGCATTACCAGATCCAGCGAAATAAAGTCCGGTCGGTTCTGTTTGATGAGGATAAGCGCTTCTTCCCCATCTGAAGCCGTGATTACAGAAAAACCGGCATCTTCGAGAATGATTCGCAGATACTGCCGCACATTCGGCTCATCGTCGACAACGAGAATTGTTTTATCCGCGGGTCGGACCATGATCAATCATTCCTTTCTATCTCCGTATTTTCCTCTTGAGAGGATAGAGTCTGCAACCGGTTGCGGGGAAGTTCAATTCGGAAAACCGACCCCACCCCTTCGGTTGATTCAAAAGATATAGTACCTCCATGCTGCTGCACAATTTTTCGCGTGGTCAGCAGACCCAGGCCGGTTCCCTTCCCCGTATTCTTGGTACTGAAAAATCCCGTGAAGACATTCTTCTTGACCTCATAGTCCATACCCATTCCGTTGTCCGCCACCTCAAATAGGATCCTGCCGTTGACATCCCGAGAGGTTAGCGTAACACAACGACCGGGTTTATCGCTTATTTCACATGCATCCAGTGCGTTTGAGACAAGATTCGTAAGGCATGTATGAATGTCCTGCTCATCCATAGGTGCGTGCGACATTTCTTCCTGGAGGTCGGCAACCAGCGTAATTCCGGCCATCGCTGCCTTTTCCTTGAACAGCGCGACCACATTTCTCGCTATTTGATTCGGATCCGCCGATTGCACTTTCGGGCTTTTGCCCCGGGCAAATTCCAGGAATTCCTTGACGAATGAAGTGATTCGTCCGATGTCTTCCTCGAGCATTTGCCAGCCGGTCCGCATGCGTTCGCTATCCCCTTTCTGCATGCCAGATTTAAAAACGTAGAGGCCGCCTTCAAGGCCCATAAGTACGTTCTTAATCCCATGGGCTAAACCCGCTACCGTTTGACCCACTGCCGCCAATCGTTCCGCTTCCAGGTGCTGCTTCTCCAGAAGCTTAACGGGCGTAATATCGGTCGACATTTCGATAACATAGGGTATGGTGCCATCGGAGCGCACGAGCGGAAGCATGTGGACCAGGTAAAAAGTTGGAGTATTTTCCCTTGAGACGCCCTGTTCTTCCTGAACGCGTGTCTTTCCGTCGGCAAAAACATGAACGGCAGCGCATTCTTTGCAGCTTTCGTTTTTTCCTTTATACACTTCAAAACATGGCTTCTGTCGCCATTCCCCATACGCCGTCTGAAAACTTTGATTGGCTTCAACAATCCGGAACGATCGGTCAATGACGGCTATACGGACCGGCACGTTGTCCCATAACTGTGTTCGTACCCAATCCCGCACATCTTCCGTTTTCATAATGCTAGCCTGTCTGAAGGACCGTATGTCTTCTTATACTACAATTTCTTATCCGGACGCTCCGACGCGTAAGGGCTCAAGCGCCGGAGGTCAGTTCCGTCCACATCTCGATGGCAATTCGCACAATCAGCAAAGCCCTGGCGGAATCGCTGCGGTTCTTCCGCCAGCTTGCGTTCATGGCATGTGATGCAAAGCCCGTGCATGGCATCCATGTATCCTGCCGCCTCTCCTTCCGCATCGGTTTGCTTCCGCTGGATTATGGATTTTTCAGATACTGCATCTTCGTGGCACGAGCCGCAGGCTTTTGCGGTCTTGCGAGTTTTGGCTTTCCCGGCATCTTCATGGCAACGAAGGCAACCGGCGTTTCCATCCAGATGGGCAATATGAGTGGAATGGTTAAACGTATCGGCGGCTAAATACATGTCGCGGTGGCATCGGTAACACGCGGTGTTCCGATCAAGCGGCAGATCTTTGTGGTGGCATTGGATGCACGATTCCTTGCCGCCAAGCTTGTCGCAATGAAACTCATGAGGAAACGCTACCAGCCTGCCGTTCCGATTGCCGTCAATGATCAGGATTAGGACCACGTCAGGATTATTGCTGCGAGCGGACGCCTGTTGACTAAGGCTGAAGCGGTAGGATGGCGCCCTGGCAGCAGAAGGATTCGATATCATCAAGCCATCGACGATCCTGGGAGCAAAAACCGGGGTCCGCACAAAAATGGAACCGCGCCATATATCGCCCGGCAACGCAGCCGCCGCAAACACGGCGCCCAATAGCAATGCCAGCGAGTAACGACGGGCGGCGGCAATCGATTCCGGGGTAAAGATCCGCAGGCTGAGCGGATCGAACCAGGAAGACAATCCGGAGCGCGCATCGGCGCTATCCTCCTCACTTCCTGTCTCGCACACGTTCAAACGCTCCGCGAAAAATAGAAACACCAGCATGGCGGCCGCCACAATTCCGATCGTTACAGCCAGTTCCATCCATGTCGGGAAGTATGAAATTCCATCGGGACGCGCAAAAGCCACGATGCAAAGATTAAAGCGATATCCTATCATGCCCAGCATTGTCAAGCCGGATGCCGCAGCGATACCGGCAGGATTAGATCGGATCCTGCGGAAGGCTAGCAATGAAGCCGGCAGCAAAGACGCCAGTGCGATTTCAAGCAAGAACACCTGCGACTGCCAGGTGTTGCTCAGGACATATCCAAGTTTCCCCCGCAACGCCAAGTCTCCTATCCGGAGCGCGGCATAGAAGAAAAGAACGAAGGAGGCCGCTTTGCCCAGACTGGCAAGCAGATCCACCCGAATCTTATGACCAAAATACCAGGACGAAAACAGCGTTTCGGCCGCGACGGTCATCAACCCCAAACCCACGGCGGAGACAAAGAACAGTACCCATAAAATGGGGCTGTACCAGAGCGGATGAACGCGTTCGGGCGCAATAAGAAACAGAGATCCCAAGGACGACTGGTGAAGCGTGGACAGAACAATTCCGGCTACAACCAGCGGGATCAACGCCTTCCGCAGCGCGGAATGAACTTTCCTCAACAAAGACAGATTCAGTCGCTGATGCTCCAGGATGACGGGACTGAATTCGAGAAACAGAACCGTGAGATACAGCATCACGCATAAGGCGACTTCGAACAAAACCGACCGCGGCTGAGGATAGATAACAGGATGCCAGATATTCAGAGGAATGCCGAGATCGTAGAACAATCCGACGGCGACCGCGACATAGCCCAGAAAAGCAGTGAGAATCGCAGGCCGGGCGAAGGGCTTGAATTTCTTCAAATGAAAAATGTAGACCACCGCGGCAATTACAAATCCGCCGGCTGCCAGCGCAACGCCGCTCATAACATCAAAGGCGATCCATAGTCCCCAGGGCGCGCTGTCGGAAAGGTCCGTAACGGCTCCGAGGCCGCGTACAAAGCGGGCGATCGTCACCGTCATGCAGATTCCAATGAACAGCCACAGGACGGTTTTGAGGGCAATTCTCCTATCTGTCATCGCTCGTTGTCCTTCCGCTCTTCCGTCGTGGACCCTGAAGCTGTGCCGGCAGATAGCTTATTTCTTCTTTCTATCATCCAATAAAGGCCTGACATCAATCCGCCCACGCCTAAAACCAACGCGGGCACCTTGGATATCGCCGACCATGTCAATTCGGGAAGAGGTTGTGTCCCCAAGTCCGGCTTGTATGTTAGAAAAGTGAGCGCTATGTCGGAAATGTAAATTACCGAAGTGCCTCCTACTTCGCTTTCGCCGACAACCGCATGAAGGTACCGACCTGGATTTTCCGTAATGCGTCGATGCGCTTCCTGTATCATCGCATCCCGAGAACCAAAGATCGTGGCTTTTTCCAGACAGGCATCCACGCAGGCTGGCATTTGTCCGGAGTAGATTCTGTCATGGCACATTGTGCATTTTCGAATATACGGCGTGCGGCTTTCCCAATCATATCTGGGAATGCTGTAAGGACAAGCAATCATGCAGTACCGGCATCCGATGCATTTGCTGGAATCATAAAGCACCGGTCCCTCGGCAGTCTTATGCAGAGCTCCGACAATGCATGCCGACACGCAGGCCGGATGGACGCAGTGGCGGCAAAAACGGCGTACATAATGAGTTTTCTCCCACTGGACAACCGTGGTGAAGCGCGTCGACGAAATGTCGTCGATGCTCCGTTTCCATCGACGCGGAAGATCTTTGGCCAGGCGGTTTTCCCGCTTGCAGGCTTCAACGCAGCGTCCGCAACCGTTGCAGAGTGTTGTGTCGTTCAGGATGCCGAATGGAGATATCATATGCGTGCGTCTTCCTTGCCGAGCGCAGCGGCCAATCGGCTTCCCGCATCAGGCGGCCAGTGCCAGCCCAGTTCGGCAATCAGCTGAACTCCCGGCACAAGCACGGCATGGGTCAGTTTTGTGATAGGAATAAGCAGCATAATAAGATTCGCGCTCATCACATGGACGAACAGGACATTCGAATAGGAAAAAGGATTGCAGGCCGGATGCGAAACCAGGAATCCGGAAGCGAAGGGAATTGCTATCAAAACCGGCAAGACATAGTCTCCAAAGCGGGACAAGGCTCTTGTCGCCTTCGCCGACACTCTTTCGATTACCAAAGCAATTGCCGTCAGTATTGCGATAATCGTCAGAACATCCGCTACAGCGTTTGGAATGGCCTTCCATGACACCCCAACATTTTGACGCCACAGCGTGATGTGCCCGGCAAGAAACAGAGGCACGATCAGGATGGCCAAATGAAACAAAATGGATGTCGCGCTGAACAAGGGTACCTGTGCAATCTTGCCGAAGGGGAAGAGCCACAGAAGAGTGCTATGCAGAATTCGGCGAAGAGGCAGATTTTTATCGCCGGCCCGCCGCCAGACTCGATACATTTCCCAAAGAGTCAAACCGATATGGCGCGCCAAGCCCAGGATCATAAAAGAAAATGAGAAAACAAACGCGGGCCCTCGCGCCCATTCCAACCAGCTTTCCATCTCACTCCTTCTTGCTGAAATCGATAGCCTTTAAAAGCAGGTCGTGCAACCCGACGACCTGAACATCTTCCAGTCCGTTGTCTTCGCACACCTCGCGCAATTGTTTTTTACAGTTGGCGCAGGGAGCAACGACAAGCCGGGCGCCCGTTGCGCGTATCTGCTCCGCCTTGCGCCTGCCCATCGGTCCTGTGCGGAAAGCGCGCATTTCATCCATCGAAACCGTGCCGCCACCACCGCCGCAACAGTAGTTCTCCGTTCGGTTAGGAGTCATCTCCACGAAGTCCCGGCAGATGGCTTTCAATATTTCTCTTGGTTCTTCCGTGATTCGTCCCGCGCGGGCGATATTGCAAGGATCGTGATAGGTCACACGCTCAAGATTTTTTTCGTCTCGAAGAGGAATTTTGCCGGCATTCAATTGCTGCCAGGCATACTGGACACAATGAACCACAGGAGGCGCTTCCCGACCGCAAAATGTCGGCAAAAACCACGCGCTTCGCGTCGCATGTCCGCATTCGCCGACCAGCACTTTCCGTCCCCGCAGGCGCCGCACTTCTTTCGCAACATTCCGCGCAATGCGTTCCATCATTCGATCGCTGTAAAACAGCCCGTAATTGATGCCGTCGTAATTGCCGCTGCCGATTGTCCAGGAGCCGTCGGAAATGTGCAGGACTGCGGCATTGCCCATAAGCGTATCGGCTTCCAGAAGGTAATCTGATACCGCGGGAAAAAACACGTATTCGCTGTCTTCTCTATCAACCGGGAACTTGAGATTGACCTGGTAGAGCTCCGCCATCTCCTCCTCTAAAAACTCGCATGTATCCCGAAGGGCGGGAAGCGGAATGGCAGAAGTGTTGCCGACTCCTTCCAGCTGCTCGCGCACCGCTACCACCAGCGCTTTGGGGACTATATCGATCTCAGCCAGCAACCATCGCGCAAGATGCGTTACCAGACCATGATCGATTCCCATGGGACACGTGGATTTGCAGCGCCGGCAGGCCGTGCATCGGTAAAAGGCTTCGGCCATTTCATCAAGATATTCATCCGTGAGAGTGAATTTGTGGCCCAGCTTTGCCTGAACAATGCCGGCGCGGGTAAAATACCGCCGGTATACTTGGAGCAGTAGTTCAGACCGATGACACGGGATGTCTCGCACTTCGCCGGTAGACTGATAGAGTTGACATGATGAAGCGCAACGGCTGCATTTGGCAGAAAGCCGGGAATAAATATCCAGCGGGAGGGCATAATTGGAATGCTTGAGGATTGCTGTAAATGCCTCCAGAAATCGCTGAGGACGATTCCCCGGAACGGAAGTTATTTGCTCGATATAATAACTATGCTTCTTCTCACTTCTCATAAAACCGGCATACCTTTTCTAGTCCATCATTACTGCAACGTTCCTCAAAATATGCAAGCGTTTTTGAACCTGACTCTACGTCGGATAACATCCACAGCTGCTCAATGACACTTTGAGTTGGACGCCAAATAATAAAGGAAAAACAGGAAAAGTGTTATTATTTTGTGACACTTTATATAGACATGTGATATTTTGACGCGCTCATTATCATCGGACATCCTCTTCAAAACAGGTTATTTGGGGGTGATGACAGAGAAGCATGGTTGGTTCCTTATGAGCCCCCTCCATGAAGAATCCGAATCGCCCTTTGGAATCCGGCAAGGAATGTTTCGTTATTTTAGTAAGAAAAAGACAATGCGATTGAAAATGCTTATTGCCCTCATGGCTTGTGGTATTTGTTTTGGAGCGATCACCCCGCTCAATCAGGATAAGCTGGAAAATTATTTGTCAAGTGGCGCTCCTTTTGACTTCATTCCCCTGAATTGTCAAATTGCAGAAATACTCCATTGGACTAAAGCTTCGTCCGTATCCCCATTTCGGAATCTAGATCGAATATTCTCCTGCCGATACACTACTTAACGCTGGCCTCCTGGGCTTGGAAAAAAATCTTTACTGCTTCGGGACTAATGGATAGGCATTTCAAACTGCCTTTTCGATTGCGAATCTTCCCGGACAGCCGCCTAAACAACTTCTTATCAAAAGCATTATGTAAACTGCGGAGGTTCAATTTGCCCCATTTATCGAATTCGATGCTACTTTAATCCAGAATTGAGGCTCTTGAAAGGAATTTGCGGCGCGTCGGGCCGCACCTGTATTGCGGTCTTTGAATCGATCCGAGATCTCATGTCCCCCGCATCCTCTTAATGTAGACAACCGAACAGGGTCTACCAACAGCTCATCCCCCAACTCGACCGTCTGGCGCATCCGTAGTGTGTCCGAGGCCGGCAATGCTTTTAGCGCGGAGCGGCTCTTAACCCAAATCCTCCGGTTCTGCCGGAAGATACCGGCTCTCCAAAACCGACACTGTCTCTGCCCGATCGATGTGCCACTGCAATTGAGTCAGCCAGCGCAAGAATCGCATGTCATGGCTGACGAGCAACAGTCCGCATGGACAGTCGGCAAGCGCATCTTCCAGGCATTCAATTGAAGGGAGATCGAAGTGGTTGGTTGGCTCATCCATAATAATGAGGTACGGCTGTTGCGCGATGCCCATACCCAACAGCAGCTTTCTCAGCTCCCCCGGACTTGGCTCAACGCTATCCATAAGTCCGGCGGGTCGCGAGCCAAGCCGACTGACTACGGTCATTATCCTTCCCAGCATTTCGGAGGGCTGCTGCCGTGCTTCCTCCAAAATTTTACAGGAAGACGGCAGATCAATCTCCTGGGGCAAATAGGTCAATCGCTCGGGCGGCAGATCGAGGATGTCCAGGATGCGGCGAATCAGCGTGCTTTTGCCGGATCCGTTTGCGCCGGTGATGGCGATGCGGTCTGCTGGACGCATGATCAGGTCGGGATGCTGCAGCATCCGGCGGCTGCCGAGCGGGATTGCGCCGTAGCCAGGATCACACTGTCCGCCATTGGAGGAGTATCCTTTCCCATCTGACATCGCGCGTATCGTGAACATAGAGGCTATTTCCGTTTGGGTTTCACAGGAGGGTCAACACAGTTTGCTTCCACATAACGCTCGATGATCTCCTGTCTGGGAGGATCGAAATTCCGTACGTAAGACGCTCCAATCACAAATCCGGCCAACAGCGCCGCTATAGCAGCGCTGATCAATACTTTCCAGTAGGCACTCTTGAATTTGACCGATAGATCCTCAGATGCGCTTCTGGCGATTCCTGCGATTCTTGCGGAGCCCTCAATCGTATTACGCAACTTTGCAATTGCCTCCTGGGCCTCTGCCGCCGAGCACTGGTAGGCCTCCCCGATATTGCTTGCCGTTGTGCTGAATTCTGAATGGGCGCTCCTTATCTGTTCTGCCAGGAATCGAGAAGGAGGAGAAGAAAGCAGGAGGGCGATAGGCAGTTGGGAGATGAGGGGGAGGGCTTGCGAACCTCTCAAATGAACCAATCCAGTCACAACACTTCCCTGGTCAACATACAGCATATTGATTCATAGAACAAAAGACGGCCTCTTGGAATCCCGCTATGATACCGAGTCTCCTTAGGGAGTCTTTTGGCTTCGGCAACAAATGTTTTTTGTTAACCGCTTGTTAACCCAGGGGATTTTTTTGATTTGGCTTGTTGCTGTAAGTCTTTTGTTTTGTGGTACGCCCAGCAGGACTCGAACCTGCGACCCTCTGCTTAGAAGGCAGATGCTCTATCCACCTGAGCTATGGGCGCATGCCTTTGCCGTTAATTTAGCATTTCAGCAGGCAGTTTCAAAGGCAGTTCTGTATGCTTCAGGAAGCTATGAACAGGCGTCAATCTCCGAAACTCGTCCCCACGTAGCGCGCGCTCTCGATCCAGGGATGATCCAGCGGAACCGTCTTGATGCTACCGACCACCTGATCCAAGGGCACCGGTTCGGCCTTGTCTCCCCGGGCCGCCAGCATGACGCCGTACACGCCTTCATGGATCAAGGCTGCGCACGCCGTTCCCAGGCGTGTCGCGAGAATGCGGTCGTATGCCGAGGGCGTGCCCCCGCGCTGGAGATACCCGAGAATCGTCACGCGCGACTCGAGCCGCGTCAGGGCCTCCAACTGATGCGCCAGGTTCAGCGTATTCCCCCCGTGGGTTGAATCCGAGAGCATCGAGTCCATCCGGAGCTTCCTGTCCGGCTTCTTCCCGGCCTTTGATTTCCTGCCCTTATCGCTCTTCCCTTTCGCCGCAACTGCTTCCACTGGAACAGCGCCTTCCGCCACCGCAACAATGCTGAAGTGCTTTCCGCCGCGATTTCTGCTCAAAATGGCTTTTGCCACCTTCTCCACGCTGTATGGGATCTCGGGAATCAGTATCACATCCGCCCCTCCGGCGACGCCGGCACCGAGCGCAAGCCATCCTGCGCGGTGTCCCATGGCTTCGACCAGCACGATGCGGTGATGGCTGTGTGCCGTGCTGTGAAGCCGGTCTATGGCCTCCGTGGCAATCCCCAACGCCGTATTGAAGCCAAACGAAACGTCGGTCAAAACGACGTCGTTGTCGATGGTCTTCGGCAGCGTAATGATATTCAGCCCTTTCTGCATCAGGCGGTATGCGTTCTTCTGCGTGCCCCCACCGCCGATGCAGACAAGCACGTCGAGATGGTTTCGGTGATAATTGTCGACGATGGCATCGGTCATATCCATGTATTTTCCGCCGACGAGCATGCGGTGCGGCTTGTCCCGGCTGGTCCCGAGAATCGTTCCGCCCAGGGTGAGGATGCCGGAGAGCGCCTGCTCGTCCAGGTCCATCGTGCGGTTTTCCATCAATCCCCGAAATCCGTCGCGGAATCCGATCAGCTCCATGCGGAAATTTTCATGAGCCGCCTTGCCGATGCCCCGCAGCACCGCATTTAGCCCCGGGCTGTCGCCGCCCGCCGTCAGAACACCAACCTGTTTATTCATCGGGAAAACCTCCACTGCCTGCTAGAACAGAAGGCGTGTGCGGATATTGCTGCCCAGCTTTTCGATCTGCATTCCGATTTTGCGTGAAACGCTTCGTTCCACGTCTATGATCAGATAGCCGACGCCGTTGCGCGTGTTGTAGGATTGTGCCTTGATGTTCACCTTCATGCCGGCGATGAGGCCGTTGATGCGGCTCAGCACTCCCGGAACGTCCGTGTGGATGTTCAGGATGCGATAGCTGTTTTCCATGGGCGGCAGGTGAACTTCCGGAAGGTTTGCGCAGCCTTCGGAGCTTCCGCTTTCCATGTAGGCAATCAGCGCATCCGAGACTTCCAGCCCGATATTGCGCTGCGCTTCCTCAGTGCTTCCCCCGATGTGTGGCGTCAGGATTACATTGTCCAGTCCCTGCAGCTCCGAGTCGAAAGGATCCTTGCCGGAATTCGGCTCGCGCGGGAAAACGTCCACCGCGGCTCCCGCCAGGTGCCTGCTCGTCAGTGCGCTCCGCAAGGCGGCGATATCCACGACCGATCCGCGGCTCAGGTTCAGCAGGTAGCTGCCTTCCGGCATCAGACTCAACTGTTCGCGACCGATCATCCCCCTCGTCAGAGGAGTATCGGGAACGTGCATTGTGATAAAGTCCGAGCTTTTCAGCAGTTCCTCCAGGCTCGATACCTGTCGCGCATTTCCGAGCGGAAGCTTTTTAACAATGTCGTGGAATACCACCTTCATACCCAGAGACTCGGCCAAGAGCCCCACCTGCGGCCCGATGTGTCCATAGCCCACAATGCCGATGGTCTTGCGCCGCACTTCCACACATCCCTTGGCCGACTTCTCCCAACGCCCACCGTGCAGTTCCATCGAGCGCTGCGCCGCGCGGCGCGCCAACATGATAACCTCCGCAATCGTCAATTCCGCAACGCTGCGCGTATTGCTGAACGGAGCGTTGAATACGGCGACGCCTCGCCGGCTCGCCGCACCCATATCCACCTGGTCCGTCCCGATGCAAAAACAACCGATCGCGACAAGCTGAGGCGCCGACTCCAGCACCCTGTCGGTGATGTGCGTTTTGGATCGGATGCCCAGAACCTGGAAGCCAGGCAGAAGTTTTATCAACTGCTCTTCCGTAAGAGCACCCGAATGCTTCTCGATGCGCTCAAAGTTTCGCGAGCGAAAGCCTTCTTCCGCCGTCGGATGGATATTTTCAAGAAGCAAGACGTTGATCGGTTGTCTCACATCCTGCTCTTCGGCCGGCTTCCTTCTCGAAACTTTTGACCGGGACTTTGGTGTTTTGTTTTTCATTCGGGGACACCCGCCAAGATGTTATTTGAGCTTGATCTGCATGCACAGGTTCATCGTCGGAGTCACTTCGTCAAAGATTGCCAGCATCGATTCGATCAGATCCACTCCCGTGGATGATCGAACATCCTTTTCCGGCATCGGGTAATACACCTGAAATCCGGCCCACTCGTCCGGCGGCGCGGTTTCCAGCGCTTTCTTAAGGCTGGACATGCTTGGGAATTTGCCTTTGCCGATCGTCAGACTGTTTTCCCAGTTTCCCGCCTCGACTCGAAATCCCTCCCTTTGCACCAAGCGCTTCAGCTCATGGGCCATCGATCCCGAAGGCTTAAGGCTTTTGAGGAGACGATGCCAATCCCAGTCGGGCTTCAATCCGATCTTGGGGAAATTGGCCGGCGGCCGTATCATCCCGCGCTCCACGGAAAAACCGCATTTGAAAAGTCGCTCGTCGGTGTCGACGGTCAGGTAAAACTTGGAGCAGCCGAAGCTGACTTTTGAGGAAATGGGCTTGGCGTCTCGGTTGGCCCGGGGCAGAAACCCGATCCATTGCCAGTAAACGCCGCGTCCGTATCGTTCGGTGACGAACGATTCCCGGTACCGGGCTTCAAGCGCGAGCTTTAAAATACGCGTAATCCGCTGGTTTTCCTCCAGATTCCCAACATGGATTCCTTTTTGAAAGTCCAGGTATTCCGGCAGGAATCCGATTGCCGATCGAGGAAATGGCCGTACAATTTGCTTTTTGGTGTTCATGGCGCGACTAGAATAGCATGCCGGGAATTAAAATCGTCCGGGAATTTGAGAAGAGGCCGGCGGCGTTGCGAATTGAGAAGCGCAACCATTTGAGAAGAAAGACGGCATCTCAATTACAGCCGCTCTTCTATCTCACTCACTTCATCGGGAGACAAAGGACGCGATGCGGCGCGAACGTTTATCACCACTTGCTCCGGCTTCGTTGCACCGGCGATAACGCTGGAAACCAAAGGTTTGGACAGGAGCCAGCCGATGGCAACCTCCGGCATCGCGCATCCCCTATCAGCGCAGAACCTTCTGAGATGCTCGAGCGTGTTCCAGTTCGCTTCCGTATCATACCTGCGGCCTAAATCCTTCCATGACGCGAATCGCGTCCCCTCAGCGGGCGCAAAGCCCCGCCGGTACTTTCCCGTCAGCATGCCGCCTGCGAGCGGGAAAAACGGCAACAATCCGAGCCTATATTTATCCAACATCGGCAACAGTTCCCCTTCGATTGACCGCGCGAGGAGGCTGTATTGGTCCTGGCACGTAACAAAAGAACTAAGATTCATTGCCGAAGATGCAGCGAGGGCTTCCTCTACCTGTTGAGCCGAAAAATTCGAGCAGCCGATGCAGCGCACCTTGCCTTGTCGAACCAGATCGTCCAGGGCGCGGAGCGTCTCATCGATCGGCGTGAGAGGATCGGGCTCATGTATCTGATAGAGATCAATCCAGTCCGTCTGAAGCCGCCTCAGGCTCGATTCCACCTCCGACATGATGTAATCCCGCGCGGCGCCTTTCATCTCGCCGGCATCATCCATGGGTTTGCCGAACTTTGTTGCCAGGACAATGCTCTTTCGTCTCGCACCCAATACCCTGCCCAGTATCGTTTCGGAGCCGCCGCGGTTGCCGTAGATGTCCGCGGTATCGAACAGCGTAACTCCTTGATCATATGCGCAATCGATTACCTTGCCCGATTCCCTGAGATCGAGGAGCATGCCGAAGTTGTTGCATCCCAATCCGACTTCGGAAACAAGCAGATCTGATTTGCCGAGCTTTCGAGTTTTCATAAGCAAATATTGTCCCCAGTCACGGAATTCCGGCAACGCGGAAACTCCGGTGTGGGGGCTGAGGCCCGCACTCACACGTAGGATCGCACTTCAATCCGGCCCTTAACCCGCATTTCTCACGGGCTTTCTACTGCGGCGGCGGATCCGGGCATG
>JAEAME010001249.1_pt1 | contig 18631 bp, 15 predicted proteins | sample 8958731 | NCBI WGS metagenome assembly JAEAME01 (sample SAMN16933194, study PRJNA681113) | bioreactor sludge metagenome | isolation source: anerobic bioreactor sludge (Control) | place: India:Bengaluru | collected 2018-10-24 | reverse complement strand
CCCGATAACCAGTTGAATCTATTCGACATTTAACGGGACAGTAGTGATTCCAGATTCCAAATTCCAGATTCCAGATTAGCTGGTCGAGTGTCGGAAGGGAGTCGGAAATCAGGAATCGGTTTTTGCCGTGAGACGCGTCAGGCGATGCTGGAAGCGCGCGTGCCATTGCCGGTATTTGCGGGCGGGCAGGCGGCCGGCGCGGAAGGATTCCTGAAGGCGGGCAAGGGCTTCGCGCGAAAGAGACGCGGCCTTCTGCGGCATGGATGCGCGATGCTCATAGTAGATGGCAAGCTGCTCGTAAGCTTTGAATCCTTCGGCCGGATCCTCGAGAAGTTTTTCCCACAGTGCATTCGACAATTCGTAGTTCCTCTCCCGCTTCGCCAGGAACGCCAGTTCTCTGCGCGCAAACTGCTCCGCAACCGGGGGCAGGCCTTCCTCCAGTGCCCTCTGATACATGAGTCCGGCTGCGGCTTCCTGCCCGCGCCGCTGCAGCATGCGTGAAATCCCGAAAAGCTCTCCGGCGCCGCAGCCGCTGTTTTCAGGATTTTCGAGCATGTCCGAAATCCGCAGCGCGAGTGAAGCAAGCCCGCAGATATCCATCTGATTGTGATGAAAGACCTCAGCAATCGCTTCGGGGGAACATCCCCGGATAAAGTCAAAATACCTCTGCGGAATGGTTTCCGAAGGGATGTCCTCCCCGCGGTCAAAGTGCAGTATGTGTTTCTCAAGCTGCGTCAGTGCCACTGATTCGAGACGCAGGCGCCAGATCCGGCGGGCAGGGTGAAGCAGATCCAAATGAGCCGCGGGTTCCGGCAAGGATCCCAAACGTGTCATCAGAGAGCGAGTCTGCAGCAGCGGCCAGTCGAAACTCTTGCCGTTGAAGGTCACCAGCACGCGTTTTCGACGCAGGCATTCCATTACATCAAGCAGCAGCGACGGCTCTTCTCCGTGATGGCGCATGAAGAACTGCTCTACGACAAATCCGCCCTCTTCCCACCATCCCAGGCCGATCAGAAATGCATACGTCCCTGTGCCGCCCGCCAGTCCCGTTGTTTCCGTATCCAAAAACAGCCAATCGCCGACGTCGCAAATTGAATCCGGAGAACCGGGCGCGACAAGCTTCAATGCCCGCGGACTCACCGCTTCCGCCCGCGGTTGAGAAAACAGCCGGCGCACACGCAGGTGCTCGCCCAGCCTGTTGTTATGTATTTCTCCTCCAAGTAATTGCTTCAGGAGCTCGGAATTCGAGTTTTCCACTGGAACCCGGTCGTTTCCCGACAGTCGAGTCCGCGGCCGCAACGCCGCCACCTTCGAAAGCCTCTCCTCCAACTCACCCATCTTCTTATTCTCGAATCTCGAATCTCGAATCTCGAATCGACAATCGCTCCAATATCGCCAACGCCGCTTCCTTCGCCCTTTCCCCGGTCTCGCCTGCCGGTCCAACGCAGGAGGGGCACCCTTTCTCACACTGGCAGCCGGCGATCAGTTCCCGCGTTCTCCGGATCAACAGATCGTGAAGATGAAACAGGGGTTCGCTCAAGCCTATGCCGCCCGGATAGGCGTCGTACAGATACAGCGTCGGCTCAAAAAAGTCGCCCTCGGAGGATTCAGGAATCCCCGGCCATTCGCGCGGATCCTCACCCGCTTCCAGGGCTCCTTCGCCGATCGTCGCTCCCAGATCCATGCGGTCGCACATCAGCAAAAGGCTCGCGACGGACTCAAGCGCATACAGCAATCCCGACAGCCCATTCTGACGTTCCGAGATGGTAAAAGGAAGCGCGTCCACCAGCTCCCTGCCGAGCGTGATCCAGAACGCGGTCGTATGCATTTCGTTTTCAGGCAGCTCGAGCTTGCCGGACCCCACGTTTTCCAGCGCGTAGAATTTGATCTTCTTGAAGCCGACGACCTGCGAACGCACCTGAACATCCCCGTGCGATTTGGTGGCCGGCCCGGCGACCGCAACCGTTTCCTCGGCTTTGAGCTTTTGAACCTGCGTATATCGAATCGCCTGGGTAAAGTAGTCGACATCGACTCTCCGGACATAGGCTTTGCGCTGCTCAAACTCGAGCCGCTCGACGTGGTATTGCTGGGCGCCATGCATATAAATGGCCTTTGGGTGAACGGTGGTAAGGGCGCTTGAAAAATCCACTTCGCCGATCACTTCGGGCTGATCCGTTTCGTCGATGATTACAAAATTATCCGAGGTGACGGAACGAAGGCTTATCGTGTCGGCCGGGTATGCTTCCTGCGTCCAATAGTAGAATTCCCCGCTGCGGTGCAGATACCCGGCTTCGGCCAGGCGCTCGCACAACAGCCCGAGATCCACATCTCCGAAGGTTTCCCCCGGTCCGAGAGGCAACTCGAATGCCGCACACTTCAAATGGTTGATCAGGATTTCCAGGTTGTCCGGCTGGATGTAGGCGTGTTCCGGAGAACCGGAAAAGAAATACTCCGGGTGCTTGACGATAAACTGATCCAGCGGACGCGAGGACGCAACCAGTACGGCACAGGAACTCCCTTTCCGTCTGCCCGCGCGGCCCGCGCGCTGCCAGGTGGAAGCGATCGTGCCGGGATAACCGGCCATGACAGCCACATCCAGCGATCCGATATCGATGCCGAGTTCGAGCGCGTTGGTCGCGACCACGGCCCGGATCTGCCCGCTGCGCAATCCGCGCTCAATCTCCCTCCTTTCGGTCGGAAGGTACCCTCCGCGGTACCCTTTGACGATTTCCGGCGAACCGGGCGGCTGCGGATTGTCCTGCTTCAAGTAGGTCAAAAGCACTTCAGTGTGCAGCCGGCTGTTGGCGAAAACGATAGCCTGCAGACCACGCTTGAGAAACTCCCGGGCAATGCGCCAGGTTTCGTTGATATAGCTGCGGCGAATGCCCAGGAACCGGTTCACCACCGGCGGATTGTAAAAGACAAAATATTTTTCGGCAGAAGGCGCGCCGTTTCCGGACAGGACATCCACGCCGGAGCCTATGAGCCGACCGGCAAGCTCTCCGGGATTGGCGATCGTCGCCGATGAAAATATGAACTGAGGCTCCCTGCCGTAGAAGCGGGTGATGCGCCTTAGTCTGCGCAACACGTTGGCCAGGTGGCTGCCGAAAACCCCCCTGTACGTGTGCAGCTCATCGATGACGACATATTGCAGATTTTCGAACAGGCGCGTCCATTTCGTGTGGTGCGGAAGGATGCCCGTGTGCAGCATGTCCGGATTTGTGAGGACGATGTGCCCGCGCTGTCGAATGGATTGCCGCGCGTCCGAAGGGGTATCGCCGTCATAGGTGAAGACGCCGAAAGTGTCTCCCAGTTTGTTTCCGAGATCCTGCAGTTCCGCAAGCTGGTCCTGGGCCAGCGCCTTTGTGGGAAAGATGTACAGCGCCCGCGTATCGGGATTCTCGAGAACGGCGTTCAGGACAGGAAGGTTGTAGCAGAGCGTTTTACCGGATGCCGTCGGCGTCACTATTACCGTGTTGTCGCCGCGATGCACGCGTTCCGCCGCCACCGCCTGATGGGAGTAAAGCTGTTCGATGCCCTTGGCTCGGTACGCCCGCGCCAGTTCAGGGCGAATCCACTCCGGCATCGGCACCCACTCGGCTTCACGCGCCGGGAAGCGATGCACCGCCGTGATTACTTCGTTGGCCGGATCGCTCGGCGCCAGCTCCTTAATCGCGTTGTGAACCTCAACGGAAACTTCGCCTCGTCTGGCAGGATGAGTAGTCATACAATTCACCTTTTATTCACCTTTGGCGCAGTCTAGCACGAGTGGGGGAAAGGGTAAAGAGGGATGAGTGAGTAAAAGAGGGGCAAAGGGCATAGTCGGGATTGGAAGCACAGGCGGCTTTTATCTCCTCAGAGCGCGCTACTGAAGCTGCGATGAGGCCGCAGGTTTCTTTCTCGATTTTTTCTGCGTGTACAACTCTCTGTCCGCGATTTCGACCGGATGATCCAGGCCGCCGGGATCCGCGTTCGCCGCAGTGCCGTGGCAAACGGAAATTTTTATCCCCACTGCCGCAGTTGGCTGCAAATCATGTTCCGCACCGGCGTGCTGTCATCGACGAGGAGAATATTGAGCTTCGTGCCGCCATCAAATGTTTATCATCCGCAAAACCGATGGGGGCAGCAATGCAACCATTCTGCCCACAGGAGGAAATCCACAGTGCTCCAGATCGATGGCGCATGCGCCTCCCTTTTTCAGATCGAGAAAATGTTCCGGAGATCCCCAGACTATTTCCCCGGCAATTTCGCCCAGAGAAGGCTGGTGGCCCACGAGCATGAGGCCTTCAAGTTTCCTTTCATGGGATGCGATGGCTTGATACACATCCCTGCGGCTGCCGGAGGGAGCCAGAGCCTTGAGAATTTCCAGGCGAGCGTGTTTCTGCCTAAATGTATCTACAAGGATTTCAGCAGTTTGCAGCGCACGGGGGAGCGGGCTGGACAATATGAGCTGCGGAATATACTCCAGGCCGAGAAGCCCTGCGGCGGACTGCCGCATTTTTCGAATTCCTTCTGCCGTTAAAGGCCTGTCATCATCCGGCATTCCGGGGGTTTCGTGCGGAGCGGCTATCGCATGTCTGACAATATACAGTCTCATATGCTTTCCGCTCCGTATCTATATCATTGGAGGGATATACTATCAAAAAGAAAGTAAGCATTACTCCGGCGAAACCGGTGAACTATAATTTGTGAGCCGCTCAATGCGGTTTGAGCAGAATCATGGGTGTCGGGATCGCGGTTGATGTCGGGAAACGAAAAACCGCATCGACGGCGAATCCGATTGCAATTCCAATAGCCATTGTGGCGGACGCGCGTCGGGCTCAATCCGGTGACGGATATCTTCAATGGTAAGGGGCGTCGACAAAAGAAACGAGTCGAACAGATATGACAGCATCCAACAATCTCCTGCTGGCGGCCATCGATATCGGGTCAAGCGCAATCCGGATGGATATTGCCGAGATCCGCACTGACGGCACAATACGCGTGCTGGATTCTTTGAAAAAGGGTGTGCAACTCGGCCGCGAGGCGTTCACCGAGGGGCACCTCAGCCAGGAAACGATCCGTGCGGCCTGTGACGCCCTTCGGGATTTTAAAAAGGTTATGGATACATACGGCGTCGTGCGGTACCGGGCCGTGGCGACCAGCGCCGTGCGCGAGTCCAGCAACAGGGAAACCTTCCTCGACCGGCTGCTGATGAGCACCGGGCTGGACGTGGAAATCATCGACGGGCCGGAAGAAAACCGCCTGACGCTCACGGCCGTGATGGATTCCCTTCGCGGGGAAACGGACATCGGCAAGGCCAAAAGCCTCCTCGTGGAAGTAGGCGGAGGGAGCACGGATATCGCCCTTTTCAGCGGTGGAGAACTGCAGCAGACCGGCACCTTCCCGTTGGGCTCGGTCCGTCTTCGCGCCGGGGTTTCGGGGGGAGCAGGAAAAATTGAGCAACAGGTCCGACTGATTAAAAAGCAGATCACGGGTTTCATATCCAACCTGAAGCGTGAAATGGAACTCCGCGACGCCGTATACTGCATCGCCCTGGGAGGCGACGTGCGTTTTGCCGCCAAGGTATTGGACAACGCGAACCAGAGCGCGCGGCTTTCCATTATTTCCAAAGATTCATTCCTTGATTTCGCGGATTCCCTCTCCAGGCTGAACGTCGACGACCTGGTACAAAAATACTCGATCCCTTACCTGGATGCGGAAACCCTGGTGCCGGCGGTTCTGACCTACACGCAGCTCCTGAAGGAAACTCAGGCCCAGAATATCATCATCAGCGACGCAAGCATTCGCGCGGGAATTTTGCAGGACCTGGCGCCTGCAGAGCAGGGCACGCGGCGCAAAAGGCTGGTAAACCAGATCCTTTCTGCCGCTCGCACGATGGGGCGGAAATACCATTACGATGAAAGCCACGCCGAACGCGTGCGGGAGCTTTCGGTGCGGCTTTTTGACGAACTCAAGACCGAGCAGCGGATGACGGACACTCACCGCCTCTACCTCGAAGTCGCGGCGCTGCTGCACGACATTGGACTCTTCGTCGGTTCGCGCAGCCACCATAAGCACAGTTATTATTTGATCTCCTCCTCGGAGCTCTTTGGACTGCGCAAACGGGAACTGGAACTGATCGCGAATATCGCCCGCTATCACAGGCGGGCGATGCCCCAGCGTTCCCACGTCGCTTACGTATCACTGGACCGCGATGAGCGAATGATCGTTTCAAAGCTCTCGGCCATCCTCAGGGTGGCCAATGCGCTGGACAAGGATCACCTGCAGAAAACGATGGATCTGAAGATAAGCCGCGAAGGGGATCAGCTGGTGTTGACCGCTGCAAACGTTTCAGACCTGACCATGGGGCGGCTTGCGTTGGCCAGCCGCAGCGATTTCTTTACGGAGGTCTTCGGGAAAAAGGTCATTCTGCGAGAGGCGGACAGGACGGAATGAGCCCACGGAAAACAGGCAATTATCTGAATCGCGAAACGAGCTGGCTTGAGTTCAATCGACGTGTCCTGGAAGAGGCGCAGGACTCGCACAATCCTCTCCTGGAACGCCTTCGTTTCTATTGCATTTTTCGCTCGAACCTCGATGAGTTTTTCATGGTAAGAGTCGCTTCCCTGCGGCACCTGATCGAGGAAGGCGACAATCAGCCGGACCCTTCGGGCCTCACTCCTTCCGAGCAGCTTGCCGCAATATTCTCCCGGGTGCGCGAAGAATACGATGCGAGCGGCCTTCTTTACAGCGACACATTGCTGCCGGCCCTCGAAAAGGAAAACATTTTTGTCCGCACGCTCGATCAGCTCAGGCCTGAAAACGCGAAATACCTGGATGCATATTTTGAAAAGGAGATTTACCCCGTCCTTACTCCCATCGCAGTGGATGATTCACATCCCATGCCCTGGCTGCCGAGCCTGACTTTCAACCTTGCGGTTCTGCTGGAACCGCAGAAACAAAAGGGAGAAGACTTGCGTATGGCTGTGGTCCAGGTGCCCGGCAGATTTCCGGGACTGCTCCGGCTCCCGGACGGCGGTGCTCTCGAGCTTTGCTGGACAAGCGATGCCGTCCGAAGCAGACTGTCGAGCCTGTTTGGGGGATATCGCATCCTTGAAACCGCCGGATTCCGGCTCACCCGCGATTCCGAGATGGACATGGATGACGATGGGCGGGACGATTATGTCGGCATGCTTGAATCGGAGCTCAAAAAGCGCCGGAGAGCCAAGCCGATTCGCCTGGAGCATGAGCCCATGTCGCCGGAATTTCTCTCCAGGGTTCAAAAAGCCCTGGATGTGCCCGACGACGCGCTGTTCCCCGCAAAAGGTCCGCTGGATCCCAAGCCTCTGTTCACGCTGGCGGATATGCCGGGCTACGAGCGTTTGCGCCATAAGCCTCAGCCTCCGCTGCTCAGGCCGGATTTCACTCAAGATCAGAGCGTTTTCGCCATCCTCCGAGAGCGCGATCTGTTGTTGCATCACCCCTACGACTCCTACGAGCCGGTAGTGCGGTTTATAGAGGAAGCGGCCGAAGACCCGGACGTGCTGGCGATCAAACAAACCCTGTACCGCACGAGCGGCAAGGAATCGCCCATGGTGCAGGCTTTGATGCGGGCCGCCGAGAGCGGCAAGCAGGTAACCGTCCTCATCGAGCTGACGGCCCGCTTCGACGAAGAACGCAATATCAGCTGGGCGAGGGATCTCGAGGAGGCGGGAGCTCATGTGCTGTACGGCCTGGCAGGATTGAAAGTGCATGCCAAAATCGCGCTTGTCGTGCGCCGTGAATCCTCGGGCATCGCCAGATACGTGCATCTGGGCACAGGCAACTACAATGAGAAAACCGCGCGTCTTTACACGGATTTCGGCCTGATGACCTCGGCGGAGGATTTCGGCAGCGACGCTTCCGCGTTTTTCAACACCATTACGGGCTACTCGGAACCTCCGCTGTTCAACAGGCTGGTGATGGCGCCCGTAGGTATGAGGGAAAAGATCCTGATGCTCATCCGGCGGGAAGCCGACGGGGCGCGCAACGGTCAGGGCGCGGAAATTCTGCTGAAAATGAATTCTCTCGTGGACCCGAAGATCATCCAGGAACTGTATGCGGCCAGCAAGGCGGGAGTTCGCATCCAGATGAATGTGCGCGGCATTTGCTGCCTGCGTCCCGGGATTCCCGGAACGAGCGACAACATCCGCGTCGTATCCATCGTCGACCGCTACCTCGAGCACAGCCGGGTATTCGTTTTCAACAACGGAGGAGATCCCGAAGTGTATCTCTCGAGCGCAGACTGGATGCCCCGGAACATGGACCGGAGAGTGGAGCTGATGTTCCCGGTCCAACAGAAGAATCTGAAGGAGCATGTCGTCGGAATCGTGCGCGCCCAGCTTGCCGACAACCAGAAAACCCGCGTGCTGAAACAGGACGGCACATACGAAAGAGTAGCCCCCGGACGCGCGGAATCCCTGCGCGTCCAGGAATACCTGTATCAGAAAAACGCCGAGGAGCAGGAGCGCGTCCGGTCGCTGACGCCCGTCCGCTTCACGCCAATTCAGGGGAGGGATTGATGAGGTCGAAGAACAAAAGGGCCGAAACGTCAAGAGCGGTCGTGCTCGGCGTGGATATCGGTGGAACAAATACGAAATTGGGTTTTGTGGACCGCAAAGGAAGATGCCTGTCGAGTTCCTCCATGCCCACGGATTCGCAGCAACCCGCCGGCAGGTTCTTTAAGCGCCTGCGGAAAAACGCCGACGATTTGTTTCGAGGCCTGAACGGCAAATATGCGCTGACGGGCGTCGGAATCGGGGCGCCCAACGCCAACTACCGCAAAGGCACCATCGAGCATCCTCCAAACCTCGGCTGGGAATTTGTGGATGTCAGGGCGGAACTGCGAAAGCTGTTCAATGTCCCGTCGGCCGTGACCAACGACGCCAACGCCGCTGCCCTCGGGGAAGGGCTGTTCGGCGCGGCCCGTGGAATGCGGGATTTCATAGTGATCACTCTGGGAACGGGACTCGGGAGCGGCATCGTCGCAAACGGCGAATTGGTTTACGGCGCGGACGGATTTGCCGGCGAAATCGGCCACACGACTGTGGATCCGAACGGCCGTGTGTGCGGCTGCGGGCGCCGGGGCTGTTTGGAAGCGTATTGCTCTGCGACGGGATTGTGCAGAACGGTGCAGGAATTCATCTGCAACACCATGGAGCCCAGCGAGCTCCGCAAGGTGAGTTACGAAGACCTGACAGCTCAAATGGTCTCGGAAGCGGCGATGCGAGGAGACGGGCTGGCGCTGCAGGCTTTCAAATCCTGCGGCCGAACGCTCGGGCTGAAGCTGGCGGATTCTGTAGCCCACCTGAGCCCTGAAGCCATTATCATTTCAGGCGGGATGGCGTCCGCGGGCGAACTGATCTTTGAGCCGACGCGGAGCTCGCTGGAAGAGCACGTTTTCCCGATCTTCCGAAACAAGGTCAGGATCATCCCGTCCCAATTGACGGAAAGCAACGCCGCCGTGCTCGGGGCCGGCGCATTAATCTGGAACGTAATGGAAAAATAAATCAAAAGCTCGCCACGAATTTCACGAATGATCACTAAATTTGGGCCTGTCAATGGGCGGGCCTCCGGCCTCGAGTGAGTGCCTGAGCTGGGAGGGAGAGCTTCGCTCTTCTCCCCAGCTCAGGCACTCACTCGGGCAGCGCGAAGCGCTGCCGCCCATTTACCTGTTTTTGTGTAATTTGTGTAATTTGTTGCTTGTTTTTGTCCGTGAAATGCAGGGATCTGTCAGACGCATTACACTAGCCCGTATTATTCATGAAGCTTCTACTGCGGCGGCGGATCCGGGCATGTCTACGGCGTTGCGCTCGGTCAGATTCCTCGACGTACTGTCGAGTACGCCTGCGGAATCCTCCGTTCGCGCGCCTTGTATCCATACCCGTCTGCGCCGCCTCGCTACAAACCTTCATGAATAATCCGGGCTAGAACGGCCAGAAGTTGTTGTCGTGCCAGACCTGTTCTTTCAGGTCCTCGTTGAGTTTATGCAGCAGGCGGAAGTGAGTCCGCTCCCAGTCCGCCAGCATCTGATACATTTGTTTTTCGTTCGGATCTTCCGCTTCGTTTGCTCTTCCCTGATATACCTCGACGGCGCGGCTCTCAAAATCGATGGCGGCGGAGATGGCGGCAGACTCAAATTCTGCGGCGGAAATTTCCTTTTTTACCCTTTCGCTCAGGATCAGCAAAGCATCCGCATCGTTTGCGGGATTTTGCATCGCGTTTCCGGAAAACCTGCCGCTCTTTTCATACTCGGCAAACTCCCTGGAGAGAAAATCGATATGCGAGTCCTCTTCTTCGGCCATCATTGTAAAGATTTTGCGCACGGCGTCGCTCTCGGTCTGGCGGGCCGTCATGCTGTAAAACGCCTTGCCTCTGCGTTCCAGCAATATCGCCGTTTTCAGGATGTCTTCCGCTGATTTTGGCATACGTTCTCTCTTCCCGGGTTCATGGTAAGAAAAACACCCCGACCCTTAGTCTGTATCAGCTATTTTACGACCCGGTGAAGGCTATTTGCCATATCCAAGTGTTTGCTTTTGCCTTTTTCTGTTGTGCCGACGGGAATCAATCGACTGCTCCTCAGCCTCGGGCTTGGGCAGCAGCCAAGGCAGAGCGGCTCAGCGGCGAATATTGGGATCAGTATCGGTGCTTTGATTTTCGCGATCAAGGCCAAAAAACCGATACCGATTCCGATACCGACCCCGACGCCGAAAAGATTTTACAATTCGATGCAAAGTTGACAAAGGCACGCCAGAGCGGCTAAGCGTGTCAGAACCGCACGGCCCGAAGCGGTGGATTTGGCCCGAATCAAGTCTCCATTCCCGGTCCACAGTCACGGCTTCTGCGGGAAATGATGGAGATTTTTCAGGGGGAATACGCTATACAATGGCGGCCGGGACATTTGTCCAGGATGAGCGGCCCGCTTTGTGGGGGGAAACGTCGATGAGCATTGAGCAGAACAAAAAGGTTGTCAGGGATTTCTATGAAGTCGTGTTTCGCGATCATGACCTGTCTGCAGTAAGCCGCTTCATGCACGACGATTACATTCAGCACAATCCGGATGCGGACCAGGGAAGCAGGGGATTCATCGAGTTTCACAAAGGATTTTTCGCCGCGATTCCCGACTTTCATGCCGGGATCATTCAAATGGTGGCCGAGGACGATCTTGTCTACGTATACAACAGAATCACGGGGACGCATACGGGCGAAGGATTTCTGGACCACAAGCCCACGGGCAACAGGATAGAGTTCGATGCCGTGGATATGTTCCGGCTTCGGGACGGGAAGCTATGCGAACATTGGGACGTAGCCGATACGCGTGCCCTATTCACCCAGGTCGGCGCGATCCAAAAGATCGGGAAATAGACCATACATATATTTCCTCAGCTAATTGAACTGCAGAATGTCGAACGGTGAACGATGAATTTCGAAGTATTGTCTGCGGTTCGATATTCGATATTCGATATTTCGCAGCACTATACTCTCAGCTGCCATCATGGCATTGAGAAAGGCGCCTCCCCGGCATTTTTCAAACTTAACTTCTTCACAAGCAAAGCCGCTGGATCCTCCAACAGCATGAGTGTTGATCCTGTATCGCATCCTATGGAGTTCCCGCACCGGACTTGGCCTTGCCCAACAGATCGGACATGCTTTTCCGATAATTCTCAAATGCGGCGCGCCCGGTTTTGGTAAGGCGTGTGATCGTAAGCGGAACCTTGCCGCGGTAGGTCTTCTCTATTTCCACATAGCCCGCCTGTTCCAGTTTCGCAAGGTGGCTCGACAGGTTGCCCTTGGTCAGCTCGCTCTCCCGAAGCAGGTAGAGAAAGTCGGCCTCCTTGACGCCGTGCAGCAGCGCCACGATCAGCAGCCGTGCCGGCTCGTGAATGACTCGATCCAGTTCGCTCAAGATTCATTGCCCCCTGGAAGCGGAACGCTTCGGACAAAGGCGCGCAACCGCCAGGTACCTCCGAGTACGAAGGCCAGCCCGATCGCGATGAAAAACCATGAGATTGCCGACCATTCCAGCCTTAGAGGGTAAAGCGCGGCGCCGAGAACCAGGGAATACAGCGAATACCATATAAAATGACGCATCCCCGGCCGCTGGGATACGACGAACAAGCCAAGGGCCATCACCACGCCGAACGCCGGGCCGGAGAGGTCGGCTATGGTTTTAACCCTTGCAGAAAGCACAAACAGGACTGCCACTATCGCGCCGGACAGTCCGCTCACCAAAGCAGTGAGCAGCTTTTTCGATCGTGCCTGCTCGAGGAATTTCACATAACCGGCCCGAGGATACGTATATTTGTTCTTTAGCGCCTTTATGGCCCAATTGGCAATCAGGCTGGAGACCAACAGCACGACCATGGGAAGCCACGCGAGGACATCCGCATATCGGGAATTGCGGGGAATAAAGTCGCGCGACAAGAGTCCGGCCCCCCAAAGGACAAACGCGCCGCCCATGACAATTTCCGGAATCCCATCCACATCCCAGTAACGTTTGGACCTCCCTTCGATCTCAGTCAAATCCGGATATTCCATATCATCCTCCATCTATGCATACTAGTTTGTGTTGCAAACTAGTATGCGTCTATATAGCCCTTGTGTCAAGGAAAATTTTACATTCGATCCATGCGCGGCTGCGTTGCCCCCCGGAAAGCCGTCTGCAATCCGCTGCAATTGGAAACTGAGGTTCAGAACGAATTATAAAATGGCAGTGTGGCCGGATGAGCTTTTTGGTGATGACAGGCAAGGTTTTTACGGTTTATAGTTTCCGCTGCCGACACCCGGACACGAAACATCTTTGTGCTATCACCGGGATCACTATAAAACCTGCAAAAGGAACGGAGGGCGGAACGATGAAACGGAGCATGACATTGATTGCTGTAGCTGGCATTTGTGTGGTTCTTGTGGTCTCTCTGGTATTGGGCATCGCTCAGGATAAAAGCGCGAAGCCGGCAAAGAAGGCCTTTATCCCTTCTCCCATATTTTCTCCCCCCTATCCGCCGCTGCCGCATCATTTCAGCGACCTGAAAACCATTCAAATCCTGTGCCAGGCGCCGAAGGGGGCGATCAAACGGGCGGTGATGCCTCCGCTCGAAGCTGTCGGCGACGCCGACTCGTTCGTTCTGCTGTTGGGTTGGACAGGGGATGTGGAAAAGGGAGGATATAACGTCCACGAGATCGCGATTAATGCTCCGGTCCGATGGAAAGGCCAGAACGGCAATACAACCCTGATCGAGTACATCGACAGCGATATGGGGCTTCTCGCCGGCCGGGAACCCTTCGGATGGCCCAAGAAAATGGCGGATATAACCTGGACTCAGACGGCAACGGGCTGGACGATCACGGCCAAGAAGCTGAAAGACCAGGGCAGCATTCCGCTGATGAAAATCGAGTACACCATATCCAAATCAACTCCGGCGGTGAAGTGGCCGGATATGGGTCCCATCATGCTGGTAAGGCGCACGCCCAATGCCTCGCTTTCAACCCCGGCCATAGGCGAGCTTATTTGCCTTGGCTGCAACGCTCCCAAACCTAAAGCCGGCACGCCGCTGGAAATCCCGGCCGGGCCGAAAGACTCGAAAGGTTTCGCCACGGTTCAGTTCTTTGACGGCCCCCACGATCCGCTGACGTTCTTTGGCCCGTCAAAAGTGCTCGATGCGAAAATGAGCGTCATGGATGGCAGTATGGGAGGCCCCGGACTGGGCTTGGGTGAAGTGTTGGCCAAGTGGGAGGAATAATCGCCCGGATCTGAAAGTTTTTTTATTCGTAGCGCAGTGCCTCGATGGAATCGAGACGTGAGGCCTTGATTGCGGGCAGGAGCCCGGCGATCAGGCCAACTGTTTCGAGCATGAGGCTTGAAGTCAGAATCGATGCGGCCGTGATCTGCAGGTGAATATCCCCCGTGCCGCTGGTGTCCTGGAAAAGCGGGCCCATAAAAAATATCGCCGGCTGATTTGCCTTGCGTAGGGCAAAAGAAAACGTGGATAAAGCATAAATCGACAACATAAAATAGAGGGAATGACGGTGGTGAGGGAAGGGGGAACCGGGAAAATGAAATTAAAAACGGCTTTGACGCTATCCGCAGTTATCCTCTGGGTGTGTGCCGCTCCAGCGAAGGAAGAAGGCAAAGCCGGCGGCGCGTCCGCTCGTCCCAATATCCTGCTTGTTATCTCCGATGATATCGGGATGGATGCTACCAGCGACATGTATCCCGGCCTGATTGAGGATCTTGTCAAGAAATACGGGCCTTCGGGTCTCAACCACTCCGACTACAAAAGAATCGACGGCAAGCCGGCTTCCACACCCGTTCTGGACAGGTTTTCCCGCCAGGGAATGCGGTTCGCCAACGTCTGGGCTCATCCATTCTGTTCGCCCACACGCGCGGCGATTCTTACCGGGCTATATGCAGCCAAAACCAAGGTCACCACATACGCGGATGCACTCTCACCGAAACATACGAGTTTTGTCCGGATACTCAAGGATGAAGCCGGTTACAGCACCGCCATATTCGGCAAATGGCATATGGCCGGTCTGCCGGGAAAGCCCGCGGATTATCCCGGCATGAAGCCGAAACAGGCGGGATTCGATCTTTTCAAGGGAAACATGCATGCCGCCATCAACTCTTACTGGGACTACGACTACCAAGTGCAGGACAACCTGACTCCGGCAGATCAGTGGCGAACCGAGCCGATGCCGAAAAAATCCCTGCCCGGCATTGCTGCAACGAACTATGCGCCGGTGGTCAAAGTCGCCGACGCCATCGAGTGGATCACGGCGCGGGAAAAAGAGAATCCGGACAGACCGTGGTTTGTCTGGCTGGCCTTCAATCTCGCGCACACCACGATCAGGCAGCAGCCGAGCGCCATGGCGGTGCCGAATGCCGACACGCTGGATCCGGCAAGCTATAAGGAGATGAAGGATTGCGGCGGCACATTCGGATCGAACAATGCAGGTTCCTGCAGCGGCGAAGCGCTCATGCGGGCCATGACAAATTCCCTGGACACGATTTTCGGCAAGCTGCTGGATGCCGTGGACGCCCTGGATCGCAACACCTACATCATTTTCATAGGCGACAACGGCACTCCCATGTACGGCAGGCCAAACCTGGATTTCATCGACAACATGTACATAACCCGGAAAAGCCGCGGGAAAGGGACTGCCTATGAAAGCGGCGCCCTGGTACCGGCGGTCATCAGGGGGCCCAAAATATCGGCCAATACACAGAATAAGGGATTTGCGCATGTCCTGGACCTTTTCTCCACCATCCTGGAACTGGCGAAACTCACTCCACCGAAACAGGTTCCCAATAGTGACGGAACCGGCGCCGTGAGCCTTGATTCCATGTCCCTGGCCCCGATTCTCTTTAACAAGGCGAAAGCCTTGCGCGATCCGAACACGGGCTACATACTGACGGAAACCAAAAACCTCATGACAGGCGGCACCAGGATGGTTGGGGCCCAGAATGCCACCTATAAAGTCGTCTGTACTGAAAGCCCCGGCAATTGCCTTTTCTACAACCTGGTCAGTGATCCGCTGGAAGAATATCCTCTCGCCAAACCCGACACTTGCACACCGTATGCAAACGGAAAGTGGACGCCCGCAGATCCTCGATGGCACTATTGCCGGCTGACGGATATTGTCGCCAAAGACTCTTTTCTATCGATAGACAAAGGCCCGGAAGACAGGAAATAGTGGATATCGACAGAAGGAATGAAGCGGAGGCCTTCTTCAGGCGGCTGTCAGAAGAGGGCCTCTCCGATCAACAACTGTTTGACCGCATCATGCAGGATCCCGAAGCGTTTGAGCATGCGCTTTCAACAAGGAAGCTGCATGAATTGGTCCCCGAACTGGCCGCCTTCGAAGAAAATCCCCGGGAGAAAGACCCGAATATATACCGTCCTATACCCGTAATGCGGCACATGCTCGAGTCCATCAGGCAAGCGTTTGGCTGGGTACGCAGTTTCGGCGTCGAAGAATACGCGGGTGACGAGCCGAAACGCTGCGCCCTGCTATGGATCAACACCGCCCTTCTGTTTCATGATCAGGGGGAAATCGCGATCCTTAAAGGAACGAGCCTGCCTCTCTGGTACCACTACTCGGTCGAATGGGACAAAAAGAGACGAAGGAGCATACTTCGCGAAACCTATCCGTTTTTTGGCGCGGATACTCCGGAAGCAAGAAGTTATATCAATCATCTGAAACACCCCGAAATCTCTGCGGCGCTGGCAGCCGTTCCACTTTCGCGCCTGGGCTGGGATGCCCGTTCCATCAAGATTGTGCAATTTCTCATCCGAAATCATTCCGCCCTGATCGAAAAGGCGACCTATGGCCGTCTCAAGGACGGAAGGATTTTCCACAAGGATTTATACGAAGATATTTCTTCCGTTCATGCGGAAACAGGCGTCGCCAAGGAAGATCTATTGAAGATGCTTCAGGTGGTTCAAATCATGGACGCCAAAGCCATAAAGCCGGGCATGGCGGAAATTCCGCAGGAAACGATGATGCGGGTCTGGATGGCGTACAGCTACATGCATAACATTCTTATGGCCAGCCGTTCGCCGCGGCGATTCAAGGCGTTTCAGTACTGCAGAAAAATCTTCGGCGGGATACGCAAGCAGATGCCTTTCGGAACGCCGTTCAGCGAAAGCTTCAAGGAATTGCTGCGGCGGATTGAGACCGCCGGCAACGGCCTCGACGCTGAAGACAGAAGATTGCTCGAACAGGAGCTTGAGTATTTCGAGAGATTCGAAATCATCAGGGAAGATCATATTTATATCAACAACCAATTCAATAGGCTGCTTCATCTCATTGAGCGGAGATCGGGCAAGGAACTGCCTGCGAGCGACAAAGCCATTCTGATGCAAGCCTACAAAATTGCCTACCGGTCCCATGACGGGCAGTTTCGCCGCGCGGCCAAGATAATCCCCACCGGAGACACACGCCGCAAATACATCGAGCATCCCATAGGGGTCGCGAAAATCATGGTCGAGTCATTCGGGATAACGGATCCCCTCGTGCTCGCCACCGTGCTGTTTCACGACGTATTGGAGGATACTGAAATAGACGCGGAGGATATCCTGGCGGCATTTAGAAATGAAGACGCAAAGGGGCGCATACTCAGTGCGACCAAAATGCTGACCAAGCCGGAGTCGAGAAAAAAAATAAAATCAAAGCTGCACAGAGACCTGGAATACCTTGCCTATGTAGCCCGAATCCTGACCGGCGGCGAAAAACTTCTGAACGACCGGGAATTATTCGCCTGGCTTCGTTTTGTTCTACCGCGAACCAAGGCCGCCGACAAAATTCACAACCGCCGCTCGCTGAAGGCCCGAAAACCGGAAGGGCGGATCAAGGAGATATGCAGAAACGGGAATACTCTGGTGATGCTCATGGAGTCCTCCAACCTCACCCCGGAAGAAAAGCTGAAGGTGCTGGCCGAATTCGACTGGAGTTTCTTCGAGATATTCAGCCCGCTGGATTTCACAAAGGATGAAAACGCAAAAAGATTCCAGGCAGCCCTTTTCACATTCATGCAATTTTTCCGGGAGGAATTGAGGGCAAATGACGCAATGCCGAGGGAAAAGCGGGATGCGCTGAAGGAGTTGGACGACAGGCTTCTGGCGCTGCCTCAGCTTCTGAACGATCCGGGCGCAATTTCGGAAAATCTGAGGAGCATCGAGACGACATTGCCTCGCTTTTGCCCGGAAATGGGTTTGGACGATCGGCAGGCAGCGGCAGTTGCGGATGAATTTACATGCTTTTTATTCGACGTTTCGGAGATTCACTGGATAAGCGATGAGAGCAAGCGGAAGATCATAGGATTTCAGGATGTTGTTCGCCGGTACAAGCATAAAATTGGTTCGGCGAACTGGGCACCGGAAACAGCGGCCATGGTGGACGGCCTTGCACGGTATGCCCAGGGATATGACAATGTCCCGCCGCCGATTATCAAGTGGGGCGGACTGCCGGATATTTTCGAGCTGCTGTCAAAGACGCCTTTGGTGCAGCGAAGGTATGGCCGGTCCCTGACCATGAAGAAGCGGGAACTGGTGGCGCGTCTTCTTCCCCGGGTGGCGATGCTGCCTTTGAAAAACATCTTTTGGTTCGAAAACAATGAAATAAAAAGCGTGGACAGAGCCGCAGTTGAAAACGAAATCGGCGGATTCAGTGTCGGTCATCAGTCGGGCAGGATTGCCATTTCGATCCATCGCCTCCGGTTGTATCTCTCCGGTGCACCGAGTTAGCCAATTTGTTACCGAACGCGGATCCCTGACCATTGAGTTTACCCCCAATACGCCGGGACCGCCGACAGGAGGTATATCCTTCATAAACGAAGGAAATTATGTAAATGACATCTGGGTTCCGGGCCGCCGGCTCAATGGGGATGAAAACGCCCAGGGCCAGCGGTTCACCCTGCGTGATTCCTCAAAGATTTATCGCGTCAAACCGTACCGATATCGATAAGAGGATTAATCAGATAAAATTATGGCTGGGAGACAGGGATTCGAACCCCGATCAGATGGTCCAGAGCCACCCGTCTTACCATTAGACGATCTCCCAGCGCTCGGCGTCATTTTAGGAAAACAGGCGGCCAGATTCAAGGCCAAAG
>JAEAME010001240.1_pt1 | contig 18645 bp, 20 predicted proteins | sample 8958731 | NCBI WGS metagenome assembly JAEAME01 (sample SAMN16933194, study PRJNA681113) | bioreactor sludge metagenome | isolation source: anerobic bioreactor sludge (Control) | place: India:Bengaluru | collected 2018-10-24 | reverse complement strand
TTGCCCAGCGTATCGCGCACCTTTGGCCTATACGCTTCCACATCATACAGCGCCGTCACGTCCACCTTCTTCTTCGCCGCTATGACCATTTCAAGAGGCACCGTCGTATAGCTCGCCTGCTGGAGCGCCACCATACGCCCGCTATGGCCCATAGTGATCTGATCGAGCGCGAGGCTCCCGTATGAAACAGCCACCATCCTGTCCAGCGAATCAGGCGCACCTGAACGCATGATATAGGCAAGCTGCTGGTAAATGGTATTGATGCCGGTCCTCACCCTGATCTCTTCGGCAATCGCCGAGCCTATACCGCCTAATTTTTTATGCCCATACGCGTCTTCTATCCCTCTCTCAAATACCGTTCCCCCGATGGGATGGGCCCCTTCGGAAATAGTCAAGACGGCATAATTTGAAGGATTCTCAGAACGGTCTTTGACAAGATAATTGATAAGCTTCTCTGTATCGAAAGGAACTTCGGAAATAGCCGCCCGGTCAACATCCGCAAGATAAGCGGCAAAAAGAGAAGTCTCTCCTGAATTTCTGCCGAAAAGTTCCACAACAAGGATACGTTCATGGGAACCGGCTGTCGTGCGAAGGGCATTAATAGCGTCAACAGAGCGGGTCACTGCCGTCGAAAAACCAATGCAAAAATCAGTGCCGAAAACGTCGTTGTCCATCGTCTTCGGGATCGCGACAATCTGCACGCCTTCTTTATGGAGACGGCAGGCATAACTCAGCGTATCATCCCCTCCAATGGGGATAATCGCGTCCAGGGAAAGAAAACTGATTACCTTCAAAACATGGCTGGTGCAGTCAATTTTTTCATTTTCCTTCGTTACACGGTCTTCCTGTATTACGCAATCAGGCACCTCAGCGGGATTTACGTTACCCGGATTTGTCCGCGATGTGTGGAGGATTGTCCCACCTGTTCTGTCAATGGTACGGACACGATCCGGGTTGAGCGGCATGGTAAATTTTTCAACAGTGGACTGGTCACCGGGGGCAATATACATGAATCCCCCCCACCCTCTGCGGATGCCGATTACTTCAATGTTGTTTGAATGCGCGCGCTGCACCACGGCCTTAATTGCAACATTTAGTCCTGGCACATCGCCTCCACCGGTTAATATACCGATTCTTTTTTTCCTGGACATCCGGCACCTCCTTTGTCCCGGTAAACTGGCTTATGGATGAAACTTCAGAGGAATAGCATCATAGATTCATATATAGCCGCAAAGAATAGTATTGTCAAGACAGGTCTGAGTGGGGATTTCTATTGCAATTTTAAGCAACCTGTGAAATGTTTATGATATATGCGGCCCAAAATTTACATAACACAGAGAATTCCGCTGCCTCCTATCGACCTCGTCAGTGAGTCATGCGATGTGATTTTCCATGAAGGGAAAGAAGCGCCATCACAGGAAGAATTATTAAACAACATTGCTGATAAGGATGGCACTATCTGTCTGGTGCGTGACAAAATTAACAGGGAAGTCATCGACAGGGCGATAAATCTCAAAGTTATCAGCACCATGAGCGCCGGTTTTGAGCATATCGATGTGGCCTATGCCACGGAAAAAGGCATATATGTATGCTACGCTCCGGACGGGCTTATCGATGCCACGGCAGACCTCACCTTTTCGCTCCTCCTTGCTGCGGCACGGCGCATTGCCGAATCAGATCGACTTATACGGGAAAGAAAATGGAAGATATCCTGGTCCCCCCTTTTCATGATAGGGAAACCCGTCTGGGGAGCCACCCTTGGGATCATCGGCCTCGGAAAAATAGGAAAAGCTGTGGCAAGGAGGGCACATGGATTTAATATGCGTGTGCTCTATTACGACCCTCTCCGTCTTTCGTCCGGTGAGGAAAGAGAATTGGGTGTGATTTTTTGCCATCTTGAGGACCTCCTGAAGGAATCTGATTTTGTAAGCATCCATGTCCCCGTCACTGATAAAACACGCCATTTTATGAACGAGAAACGCTTGAAGCTCATGAAACCCTCGGCAATTCTCATTAACGCGTCCAGAGGGGCTACGGTCGATGAGGCCGCGTTGATCAAGGCCCTGAAAGAAAAATGGATAGCGGGCGCGGCCCTTGATGTCTATGAGAAAGAACCGGTCGATGACGATAATCCCCTCCTCGAACTGGACAATGTTGTTCTCGTGCCCCATATCGGCAGCGCTACCATAGAATCACGGACAAAAATGGCGGAAATGGCCGTCCTCAATCTCCTTTCTGTCCTGAACGGCGAACGGCCTCCCCGTCTCCTTAATCCCGATGTAATAGCAATTCGACCGCTTTCAAAAGTAAAGATGCTAACAAATGATACTATTTGACCGTCTCATAACTTTTCTTCTTGAAATTGAGCGGAGATTACGAGAGAATAAAATTATATACGAACGAACAGTGTTAACCTGATGGTGTTTAAGAGGGTAAGTATTTATGGTTGAGATCAAAGGATCAATTGTGAATGGTTCAATTCGTGCCATTAAAGTAAGAGACGGTGAAAACGTTTATAACAACATAATATCCCGATTAGATGATCAAACAAGGAGATTATTTGAGAATCCAATATCTGATGCTGAGTGGTTTCCATTAGACCTATATTTGAAATTTCTCGAAGAAGATATAAAATTAACGGCAAATGGCAATGAACAGGCATTAAAACCCCGGTCAGGGTCTTTAAATGAAAGGTATATTAAGGAGGTCTTTGGAAGTTTCATTACATATGAACCTCCTGAGTTCTTTATCAGACACCACTCAATTCTACATCACGCCTATTTCAGGGGCGTTTCAATGAAAATGAGCTTTGATGAGCCGAATAAGGCAATAATCACGTATATCGGTTTTGAAAAACAACACAAGCTTATCGCGCCAACCATCATCGGATATTATGAAAAGGTATTGGAAGTGTCAGGAGCGGAGAATATCAATATTAAATATCTGACCTCCATCGAAGAAGAAAAGGGTTATTGCGAACTGGAAATCACGTGGACAGTGAAATAATGTAACATTAAATACGCTGTAATCTATGCTTTTTTTATTTGTACTTTAAGGCAAACCTTCCCGATATCTTTAGTCCTGGTGCGCTTATAAAAAACCTCCGCCGCTGATAAAGAATGGCGCGAAAAAAAACGGGTAGTATTGAAAGAAATTTGTATTTCTATTGATTTTCCTGTGTGGTAAAATCTATGCGAAAAAACCATATTGACATACGGCAAGCCGAAAGGAGGATGGCATGCGGGTAATAAATCACATTGAAGGCACTGACAAAGGGGAATTGCTAATCTACACCCTCAGTACCTGCGTCTGGTGCAAGAAAACAAGGGCTTTCCTCGATAGTCTGGGCGTTGGTTATGACTTCGTTGAAGTAGATCTTCTCCCTGATGAAGAAAAGGATAAAGCACTGACAGAAATGAAACACTTCAATTCACAGTGCTCTTTTCCAACCCTTGTGATAAACAACAAGAAATGTGTTGTCGGGTATGATGAAACAAAGATAAAGAAAATACTCGGCCTATGAGCAGCGAAGAAAATCCGACTAACCAGGAAATCGATCTTCTCTATGAAAAACTAAAACAGGAAACCACCGCGGGATATAATCTGAATCCTGACACAGAATTTATGAAAGCCCTTATTGCCGGCCTTATCGTCAATGAAAAGCGCTACGGTTACGGCTCATGCCCATGCAGGCTCGCAGCAGGAAAAAAAGACAAAGACCTCGACATCATCTGCCCCTGTGATTATCGTGATACCGATCTCTCACAGTTTGGCTCTTGCTATTGTGCTCTTTACGTGTCAGAAGAGGTTATAGAAGGTACAAAGAAATTGTCATCCATTCCGGAAAGAAGACCGCCACAACAGCCTGTTACAAAGAAAGACGAAGTATCGAAGGCTCGTATTGATGGCCTCGCTTATCCTGTCTGGAGATGCAAGGTTTGCGGATACTTATGCGCCCGAGGAGAACCGCCCAATGTTTGCCCCATCTGCAAAGCAAAAAAGGAGCGATTTGAACAATTCATATGATAAAATGGACCCTGTTGACAGGGCAATCCTTAATACGATTCAGGAAGAATTTCCGCTGACAACAAAACCGTTCGAGGTAATCGGGAAGCAAGTCGGGATCACTGAAAAAGAAGCGCTGGACCGCATTAAAACACTCACAGAAAAAGGGTACATCAGGAGAATCGGCCTTATCCTGGAGCGTAAAAAACTTGGATACGCGAGTCTTCTCTGCGGCGCTCACGTAAATAAAAATATGATTGAAGCGGTAGCTGACACAATCAACAAAGAACCCGGTGTTACCCATAATTACGAACGTGACGGTGAACTTAATCTCTGGTTTACAGTAACAATGAAGAAAATGAACGATATCGATAAATTCATAACAAATCTTGAAAAGACCTTCCCAATCAAGGTATATAAATTCCCTGAGAAAAGGACTTTTAAGATCAAAACGTATTTTCCATTATGAACACTGTAAATGAAAGAGAAACGTCAAATTACATATATCAGGGAATTTATACTGTGAGCAAAGCGAACATGAAGGGGTGGCTCCGCGAGCTAATGCTCGTGGAGGGGGCGACGTGAGCCCCATTAATAGTTTCCCTGAGAAAAGGACATTCAAGATTAAAACATTTTTTCCAGTATGAAATTTTAGCTTAAGTTGTTCAAACCGTTTAAACTGTTTGAACTGCTTGAGCTGTTTAAACAATTTATAAAAGCAGGTAAATATGACCGACAACTCCGAACTCCGAACTCCGAACTCCGAACAGGGGACCCGCAAGCGGATTTTCCTCGTTGACGGCAACTCTTACCTCTACAGGGCATTCTACGCGACACCTCATCTTTCCAATTCCCGGGGCATACCAACGAATGCTATATACGCTTTCATCAGTATGATCAAAAAACTCAGAAACACGGAAGTCCCGAATATACTCGTTATTGTTTTTGACTCTAAAGTGCCTTCTTTCCGGGAAGCAATTTCAAAGGAATACAAGGCGCAGAGGCCGCCCATGCCGGGAAATCTTATCGCTCAGGTCCCCTACGTAAAAGGGATTGTGGAGGCTATGGGTCTTCCAGTGCTCGAGAAAGAAGGGTATGAAGCCGACGACATCATCGGTACAATCGTAGAACATCTTAAAAATCATGACGACATGGAAACTTATATTGTTACCAGCGATAAGGATATGATGCAGCTTATCTCACCCACGGTATGCATCTACGATTCCATGAAGAATCAGATCATCAGAGAACCGGAAGTCATTACAAAGCTGGGGGTTAAGCCGTCCCTTGTTATCGATTATCTTGCCCTTTGCGGCGANCAAAGCTGGGGGTTAAGCCGTCCCTTGTTATCGATTATCTTGCCCTTTGCGGCGACACATCGGACAACATCCCGGGTGTACCCGGTATTGGTGAAAAGACAGCCCGCGAGCTTCTGACCACCATAGGCTCCATGGATGATATCTATCGAAGGATCGACGAAATAAAAAGAACGTCTGTGAGAGAAAAACTTCTCGCGGGAAAAGAGCTGGGCGAGATGAGCCGGAAACTCGCCACCATAAAGGTTGATGTTCCCATAGATGTCAGCATTGAAACGCTCACTGCAAATAACGAAGATCCTCAGACATTACGAAAGATATACCGGGAGCTCGAATTCACTTCACTGTACAGGGAAATACAGGGAGAGAACAATACAAAGAAGGAATGGCACAAAAAAGAACTGTTACAACTGAATATGAAACACATTGCCATCCTGACGTCTTTTCAGGGCAAAAATGCCGGCACCTTCCAACTCGATGCTTTTGCCGCATCCGATGGGGAGGGTGTATTCTTTTCTCAAAATGAAAATGATTTCTTTGAAATTATTAACCACGCTGAAGAAATTATCACTCATAATCTGAAACCGCTCCTCATACTAATGAAAAATCCCAAAATCCAAATTCCAAATTCCAAACTTGAAACAACGCGTTTCTTCGACACCATGCTCGCGTCTTATCTGGCAAATCCCCTGAGAAAAGATTACGGGATTGGCTCCATCATCGAAGAACATCTCGATATTGCGCTGACATTACAGAATGCTCAATCAACCCTGACAGAATGTGTCCCCTACCTTTTTGAGTTAAAAGACACGCTTATCAAGGCAATGGGGTCTCTTGATCTCATGAGTCTTTTTACCGATATTGAATTGCCTCTTGTTTCAGTGCTCGCCGATATGGAACGATATGGCGTAAAGGTGGAGCGCAAAATCCTCTCTGAATTGTCGAGGGATTTTGACGGAAGGCTGACGGGAATAGTTAAAGAGATATACGCGATGTCCGGAGAACCGTTCAACATCAACTCTCCCCAGCAATTATCGAAAGTGCTTTTCGACTCGCTGGGCCTGCAGCCGGTGAAGAAGACAAAGACCGGTTTTTCAACTGATACGGAAGTCCTCGAAACCCTTTCTCTCCAGCACCCACTTCCAAGAAAAATCCTCGAATACAGAACGTTCACCAAACTGAAAAACACTTATATCGATGTACTACCGACTCTCATCAATCCTCATACGGGAAGAATACATACTACCTTCAATCAGATGGTCGTCTCAACAGGGAGGTTATCGAGCTCTGATCCCAACCTGCAAAACATCCCGATCCGCGGGGAAGAAGGCATGAAGATACGACAGGCCTTTGTGCCTGAAGAAGGCTTTACGCTTATTTCTTCAGATTATTCCCAGATCGAGCTTCGCGTCCTCGCGCACATATCAAAAGATCCTCTCCTCATCGAGACATTTCTGCGAAATGAGGATGTCCATTCCACGGTCGCGCAAAATATCTTCGGAGTGAGCGCCGGAGCCGTTACGCAGGATATGCGCAGGACAGCAAAGGTTATTAACTTCGGCATCATATACGGCATGAGCGCCTTTGGATTATCGAAAGAACTGGGGATTTCACAGAAAGAAGCCCAGCAGTATATCGACGGTTATTTCGCGAGACACACGGGCGTGAAAAATTACATAGATAGTATTGTTGAAGAAGCAAGGATAAACGGATTCGTGAAAACGCTCTTCGGAAGAATACGCTTTATACCGGAAGTCAATAATCCCGATCAAATGGTGCGTCAGCTCGGCCAGAGGACGGCAATGAACACGCCGATTCAGGGGACAGCGGCAGATATTATCAAAATGGCGATGATCAATATTAGCACGAAGCTTAAGCTAAAGGGGTTTACATCGAGGCTTATTCTATCCATTCATGACGAACTGGTTTTTGAGGTGAAAAAAGACGAGATTACCGAAATGGAAACACTCATAAAGGAAGAGATGGAGCACGTCATCACACTTGATGTGCCGCTTAAGGTTTCATTGGGCAGGGGGCCTAACTGGGCAGCCGCACATGAATAATGTCAGATCGTCTGCATTTGCATACCTTTGTTGCCTCCTCGTCGTGAATCCTCAACGTACTTTTAGTACGCTTCCGGTTCCCTCCTCGGAGTCGTCGCGGTCTGCTTTTGTATACGACCTGACATAATACGAACTAACAATGATGCAATATAATGTGACATATAAAAGCATGTTCGGGATGGCGTTGGTTCTATCTATTATCGCTTTTTTCCTGATCGGAACGGGAATTTTATATCAAAAGCCTTTTCTGTTTATATTTGGCATTGTATTTGTCGCATTGCTTTTTGCGATTCGATACAGACTAAAAGTTGTCGTCGATAATGAGCAGATTGCATATACCGGTTTATTTACGACGAAAGTCATTAAGTTTGCGGATATCATCCACACAGGATGGTTGTTTGAGCATGGACATTCGAAAGACAGATTCTTTGGTTCTTTTGTTTATGAGATACTTTCAAAAAATAACTGCATCAAGATCAACTTCAGGTTATTCTCACTGGATTTGATGAAAAGTGTAATAGATACATTAGAAAATCTATCGAAAAAACTTCCACCGATAATGAGTGATATTTAAGAGCGGGATTTCCTGAAAGATTTATTGTTGACCTTGTTGCCTTGGCCGGACGGACCGGAAAGGATCGAGAGTAGTTCAGCGCAGAGCACAAAAACAAATACAGAGAAATAGACCCAGAGGAAAAAGGCGATAAAAGCGCCGTAAGCGCCGAAAAAAGCAGTATACTTCCCGAGGGAAAGAATAAAATATTTGAAAAGATATTTCCCCCCGTACCATATAACCACACCAGGAATCGTTGATATAAGAAGAAGCTTTTTGTCTTTCACCGGTGTAAGCAGATAATAGAGAAGGTAAAAAAAGATAAAGACAAGGCACATCATGAAAAAAGAGAAAAGAGAAACAATGGATGTTCTCGTTACGATATCTCCAAGGACCTTGATGAATTTCGCCTGAAGCATGAAAGAAACAACAAAACCGAAAAAGAGAAGGGTCTGGAGAATTGAAAAAAAGAGCGTCATGAGCAGTTCTTCCCACTTTCCTTTAATGAATCCCTTAGGCTTCTGGCCGAATATAAGATGAAATGAAGGACGTATCACAGCAAATAATCTCATCGTGAAAAAGAGCAGGAAGGCAAGACCAAGTGGTCCCGATAATGTCTTTGTAACTGCAATAATATTCAGTTCACTGAGGACTTTATTTACTATGACAGCATCATAAGGCGCGGGAATAGCGCTTCGAACGAACGTCTCAAGATAGCTGGCGGGATTGCTGAGATCAACGACATAACCCAGAACACAGATGGAGAATAGTGTAAAGGGAATAAAGGTGAAGAGTACATAGAAAGAAATGGATGAAACAATGACATTCCCACGGTCCTGTTGATATTTCTTGAAGAGTGTCTTAGCGATACCGAATATTGACATGCTCTTTTTCATGGTCAATCCTGAATAATGCTATTATTCATTTTTTCACTCTTTAACAGGGCGCATCGCACCTTGTGGCCCGGTGAGACTTCAACGAAATCTACCTCTCCTTCCTTACATGATTGCATCACTCTTGGGCATCGGGAGGCAAAGCGGCACCCTGGCGGTGGATCAACAGGCGACGGGGGATCGCCGGGCAAAGGGCTGAAACCGCGGCGCATGGCAGGATCAAGAGACGGTATGGAGGCGAAAAGGGCCTGTGTGTAAGGGTGCATCGGGTTCGCGAAAAGCTCCTCTGTGGGGGCCTCCTCCATGATCTTGCCTACGTACATGACGGCGATCTTCTCGGCAATATGACGCACCACAGAAAGGTCATGGGCAACAAAGAGATACGAGAGGGAAAATTCCCTTTGGAGGTCTTCAAGCAGGTTTATAATCTGCGCCTGAATCGAGACATCCAGGGCTGAAACAGGTTCATCGCAAACCAGAAAAGAGGGGTTCACGGCAAGCGCCCTGGCAATACCTATCCTCTGTCGCTGTCCGCCTGAGAACTCGTGCGGATATCTGGAAGCGGCCTCTTCAGGAAGCCCCACGATCCCCAGAAGTTCTTTTATTCTCTTTTCTGTAAACGATTCCCCCATAATGACAAGCCCTTCCCCGACAATATCCTTGACAGTCATGCTCGGATTGAGAGAGCCAAAGGGATCCTGAAAAACCATTTGGATTCTTCTTCTGTAGGGCTTGAGTCGTCTGGCGCTCAGGCGCGCTATGTCCTCGTTGTCGATGAGAACCTGCCCGCCATTGGGTTTGAGAAGCCTTGCTATGCATTTACCTACCGTTGTCTTACCACAACCCGACTCACCAACAAGTCCTAAAGTTTCACCGGAAGATACGGAAAAAGAAACGCCATCCACTGCCCTTACATGGCCCACCGTGCGGCGCATAAAGCCTTTCCGGACGGGAAAGAACATCCTGAGGTCTCTTGCCTCCAGAATCATGCTTGCCCTCCCACACGTACCCAGCAGGCGCAGGTATGCGCGTCAGCAATAGCCATAAGTGTCGGTTCTTCCTCCCTGCATTTTGGTATTGCTAGCGGGCAACGTGTATGGAATCTGCAGCCCGAAGGGAACGCGAACGCGGAAGGGACCGTCCCTGATATTGTATAGAGCTTGGAGCCCCGGGCGATTCTCCCCGGCAAGCTTTTGAAGAGACCTTCCGTGTAGGGGTGCGCAAAGGAAGAGAAAACCGATGCGCAGGGGCCCATCTCAACAATCTTTCCCGCGTACATGACGGCTACCTCGTCAGCCATTTCCGCGATAATGCCGAGATCGTGGGTGATAAGCAGCAGAGCAGTGCCTGTCTCTTCCTGCATTTCCTTTATAAGTCTGAGGATCCCGGCCTGTATAGTCACATCCAGTGCTGTTGTGGGTTCGTCGGCAATCAGCAGATCCGGTTTGAGACAGAGGGCCATTGCGATCATTACCCGCTGTTTCATGCCTCCCGAGAGCTGGTGCGGGTACTGGAAAAATCGCTGGCGCGGTACCGGTATGCCTACTTTGGAAAGATATTCAATGGCTATTTCGTTGGCGCGTGCGCGGTCGATATCCGAATGTAAGCGAACAGCCTCAGCAACTTGCGTACCGATGGTGAAAACAGGATTGAGACTTGTCATGGGTTCCTGAAAAATCATTGAGGCGAGTTTCCCCCGCACTGAGCGCATGTTCACATCCGAAAGGGAAAGGATATCCTCACCGGAAAGCGTGATACGGCCGGTCATGATTTTACCCGGGGGCGTGGGAACAAGCCTCAGTATTGATAGCGCTGTAACCGACTTTCCGCACCCCGATTCTCCGACGAGGCCTAAAGTCTTTTTTCTCCCGACGGAGAAAGAGACTCCGTCAACCGCCCTGGCGATGCCTTCACCGGTGAAAAAGTGCGTTCGAAGATTTTCTATCTTCAGTACTTCTTCCATGTCATCCCTTCCTCAAGCGTGGATCGAGGGCATCCCTGAGCGCGTCGGCAAAAAGATTAAAAGCCAACACGAGAACAAAGAGAAAAGCCGATGCCGTTGTCAGGTTCCACCAGATACCGTTGGCAAGTTCCCTGTCCGCCGTCATGATCATCTGCCCCCAGCTTCCTGTGCCGGGTTCAACACCGACATTAATGTAGGTAAGGACTGTTTCGGACATGACAAGCGCCGAGAAATCGAGCGTCATTTCGATGACCACCAGATACATCACATTGGGCAGGATGTACCTTGCCAGTAAACGGAGATCACTTGCTCCCAACGCGCGGGCGGCTTCCACGTATTCCATGCTCTTTACCTTCAGGGTCTCTCCTCTAATGAGGCGGCACAAGCCCACCCACATGGTGACACCAAGAGCAAGACAAAGCTGCCACAATCCCCGGTCCAGTACCATGAGCATGGCGATGAGCAGAAGAATGCTCGGGATGGAAGAGAGAACCTGATACATATATTGGATGAAGTCATCGATCCAACCCCCATAGTAACCGGCCATGAGGCCGAAGATAATGGCGAGGAACGTCGCTATGAGCAACGGCACAATACCGATGATAAAGGCTGTGCGGACGCCTTTCAGGGCGTTATAGAGCACGTCTTCACCGAGATTGTTTGTACCCAGAAGGTGGCGGGATTTCAGGGGGAACACAGTGCGGTTAAGCGTGCCTGTTTTTGCCAGAGGCGGAGAATAGCATTTTTCTACATCTTTTTGGAAGATGGCATCGATAACGGTACGGTCCCATTTTGTTCCTTTTATATCTTGCCGGGGCAAAGGTATGACATCGAGAACCGCAATGAGCGCGAAGAGACAGATGACACAAAATCCCAGGACAGCGAGCTTGTCCCTCTTGATTCTTTTTATCGCTATATTGAGGTGTGATTCAGCCACGCGTCATCCTTTCTCGAAGGTAATCCGCGGATCCACCAGCGTATAACTGATGTCCGTCAGTATGCTCCCCGCGATGTAGAGCAGAGAATAAATGTAAACGAGAGTTCTGATAACAGGATAATCATGATTGTTGATAGCGTTGAGCATAAGATTGCCCATGCCCGGTATGCCGAAATACATCTCCAGGAGGAGACTGCCGGTAATAAGAAAAGGGATGGACTGAACGGCTGTAGTAAGGATGGGGATCATGGCATTCTTGAGAACATGTTTGAAGAGTATTCCGCCCTCGCTCACTCCTTTTGCCATAGCAGTTCTTACATAGTCGGAACGGACTTCATTGAGCATAATTGTGCGGTAGAAACGCACGCCACCGCCAAGGCCCGACGCCACCGCCAGTATGACGGGTAAGAGCACAAATTTCCAGGCCCCCGCGCCAAAGTCGTAACCGTAGACAGGAAAATACCTGAAGACAACCCCCAGGAGATATTGTCCTACGATGATATAGATCAGTGTGGCAACGCTCATGAGAATGACGCAGACAAAGAGCGCGAGCCTGTCCACGTATGTGCCCCGGTAGTAAGCAATGAAAAGGGAGATAGGTAACGTCACGAGAATGGAAAGCAGGAAAGCGGGTATGGTGATCGTCAGTGAAGGACCGATTTTCTGTTTCAGGAGATCGCTCACTTTTTCATGAAGGTAGTCTGACTCCGGGAATTGGAAAAGGATAAGCTCCTTCATGTGATTCCAGAATCGGCTGTCGAAGGGGTGTGTACGACCATCTTTACCCAACTCAAAGTTGAAAAACATGGGCTTGTCCATACCATGGGCGCTAACCCATGCCTTGATCTGGGTCTGGGTTGGATTTTTGCCGAGTTGCTTTCTTGCTACCGACTCAGGCGAAGCAAAAACATTGAAGAGCAAAAAAGTAACGACACAGACGCCGAGAACAGTTGGCACAGCAAGCAAAATTCTGCGAATGATGTAGCGGGCCAAACTATTTTCTCCTTTTTACATAAGTGATGATCATGACAGGAACACAAATGAGGATCAGGAGAAAAACCCCGTACGCAAGCATCCTCAAATTGGGCCTGTTTTCGGCCTGCCGATAGGCATTCCTGAGTCCCGGATCAACACGGTGATATTTCCTGTAGTTTCCGGAAATGCTGTGGGCCTTGCCGTTCTTATACCATGCATGCCGCAGCACATAGGAAGGAGAGTGAAAGTTAAATATCCAGGGACATTCCTCGATGACGATCTCTACCATCCTGCGGATTACTTCCTGCCTTTTCGGTGTATCTTCCATTGTCTTCATCTGTTCGTAAAGCCTGTCATATTCAGGATTGGAAAAAGCCGAGCTATTCGGATTCGGAGGCGCGTTCGGTCCATAGAGCAATTGCAGAAAATTTTCCGGATCGGGGTAATCTGCCACCCAGCCTCCGGATGTCATCTGAAAGGTCCCTTTGTGGGTTCTCTCCAGATATTGTGAAAAGGTGTTTACCTGGAGCTTCATTTTGATACCCAGCGATTCGAAACAGCGCATGTCAAAAATGGCCGTTTCGCGGGCCCGTGTCGAATCGGACCCGATATCATAGGTAAGCTCAAGCTGCTTACCAGTATTTCTGTCTATCCCGCCCGGATAGCCGGCCTGCGCGAGAAGCTCCTTTGCCCTTTCCAGGTTATGGACACTGTAAGGGCTTTTTAGTTTCGGATCATAGCCGAAGATGCCGGGCGGCAAGGGCCCCTGAGCGTCAATGGCGCGCCCGTTCATGAATATTTCATTGTAGAGGCTTGTGTCATAGGCAACAGACAGGGCCTGGCGGAGAAGCTTGTTTTTGCCTAACACAGGATCGCGCATATTAAATGCCAGAAAGTAGGTGGAAAGATCACTGGCTATTTCCAGCGAAACACCTTTCTTTATAAAATCCCCCGAAAGCTCAAGGTTTTTCGTTACGACACGGTCAAACTGTTCTTGCGGTACTCCGGAAGCATCCAGATATCCCTGAAGAAAGAGAAGCCACACAGGCTGCCCCGCGGATATGATGGTATACCAGACCTCATCGAGGAAGGGCAGTTTCTTGCCCGCATCATCAAGGAGGCCCTTTTCGCGGTCTCCGGGAGCCCCGGTCGACGGGTAGAGTTCGGTTCTAAAGGAAGAGCTTCTCTCGAGGACAATTCTGTGTTGTCTTTCCCATGATTTGAGCTTGTAGGCTCCGGTCCCCACGGGATGACGCGCAAAACCGTCCCTTCCCGGCGCATTGTAGTATTCCACTGCTTCGCGGGCCACCGGTGCCGTATAGGGCATACTCATAACATAGATAAAAGCGGGAAGAGGTTCTGTCAGCGTAATTTTCAATGTACGGTCATCAATGGCTTTGAGTCCTTCGATTCCTTCCGAGTAATCCGCCCTGCCTTTTGCCGCGGCCTTCTTGAAGAACGCGTCTATACCCTTTATCTTTCCCGCTACAAGCCAGTAACCCGTTGATTGCACGGCAGGGTCAGCCAGCCTCTTAATAGCGTAGATGACATCATGGACTGTCACGGGCCGTCCCTTGCCTCCGGGGAAACAGGGATCATCCTGAAAATAAATATCATCTCTCAATGTAAAGAAGTATTCCATCCTTTGCACTTTTTTTCTTATTCCATTTTCTATGACATCTTCAGAAAAAATGCGCCGCACGGGATAGTCTGTTGCGAGCGCCGGTACCACTCTATAGGGTCTGTCGAGATACGCATTTTGATAGAGGGCATCGTAGATCTGCGTCAACACTTCTGCTGATGTAGTATCTGAGACCTGCGCCGGATCCAATGTTCGCGGGTCCTCTCCAAGCGCCGTATAGCCGATCATTTTACCGCCATCCGGCGGATAGGGATTGTTCCCGCATGCAAAAAGTGTAACAATGCAGAAAGCACAGATAAGAACTTTTTTCCCGGGCATGACCATGAATTGCGGTTATTCTAACAAACAGGATTATTAAAGTAAAGAAGGGCTTGAAAAACAAAAAGGTCCGGAATATTTTATTAAAGTGGTTAATAGCAAGAATTGTGAATGTCACCTGCTATGTAGATTAGATTGTCAAGCCCCAAGAAGAGTATCTTTCCTTTTCCACCTCCCCTTTTGTACGTCAGTTAAGTATCCCTCAGCCTGCTATTCGTGGTCGGTCCTCATTGGGACCGCCGACATGATTCTTATCCGGTGTAACTGAATTGCCGCATTCTACGACACGTAATCCTCACTCAGTCACAAGGTGAAGTCCGCGGTCAATTCGAAAACACAAGGGATTCTTAGTTTCATCGGTTTTCCCTGTCCAAAAGGTTTTGCATTGTTCATGCCGCCATTCGGTATGGCGTGTTATCGAGAAGCATACGTCTGATAATGAGTGTGAATTTTCTCGCAATTGCTATAGTGGCCCTTTTCCCTCCTCTTGCGTTCTTGAGCTTGAGGTACTTCAATCGGATGACAGGATCTTTCGTGATGAATATCCAGGTACTCTCCACGAGATAGGTCCTCACCCTCGTATTGCCACACCGTGTGATTCGACCCTGGCGCGTTTTTTCGCCTGTGGAGTATTCGGAAGGAGTGAGCCCGATGAATGAGGCAAGCTCTTCGGCACTTTTAAATCTCGATATGTCCTGCAGTTCCACAAGAATCTCTATGGCAGTCAACCTTCCTATCCCGGGAGCGGTACAGAGGAGTTTTATCCTGTCGTGGTATTTTTTGTCACGGCACAAGCGAGCAACCTTTCTGTTGATCCGGGCAACCTGCCGGGTAAGATACTCGTAAAGATCGATCAGGAGGTAAAAAGATTCTCTAAGGTAATCGGTAGCAAAGGTTAAGGTTCTTAGCCATTCGATATATCTAAGGCTCCAGTAAGGAGTTGTGGAGAAAGGTGAGACGATGCCGTAGAAGAGGAGTTTGCTCTTAATCTGACGGGCCACATCTTTTCGATGATCAACAATCTGTCGGCGTGTCCGCAAGAGATCACGGTGTTCCCGCTCTTCCGGAGTAAGCACGTATACTTGTTTAAGCATATTGCTCTCAAGGAGCCTGGCAAGCTTTCGGCTGTCTCTCTTGTCCGTTTTCACCCTGCTTCCCGATTCAATTGGTATCAGGGAGGGGGGAACAACCATCGCCTCGATGTTGTCCTCAGAGAGCTTATCGGAGAGCCAGAAGCCGAAGGGCCCCGCCTCATATGCTACCTTCATCTGGCAACCCTGGTAACGCTCCAGCAATCTCTTCAATGATTGGTATTGTCCCGGGATACGGCCGTTGAAGATTTCTTCTCCCTCCGTGCGCACGGTAACCTGCCAACTCTCTTTATGTACGTCAATTCCCACATAGATTCTCTTACCGACAACAGATGCTCTCTCCGCTGTTCTCATTGTGAACCTCCTTTTTTTTGAAGAGTATATCAATACCCTTCAGAGGGGTCACAATCTATCATAGTATCTACAACTAAATGCTAAACACGCCACCTAAAAAATAAGAGTAAGTATTATCATTGGAAAGTGGTCATGGTGTGCCATGGAAGGTATTTTGCATCGTCTTGAAAACCTGTACACAATGGATAGCGTGGTTAAAAAAGGAGGGGAGACAGATGAAGGAGGGGGAAACATGGGTTTATCCGGTCCGGCTAAAGAAGGGCGTTGAATATTCCTTTTCTGCCGCTTGTTCAAGAAGAACAGCGAGTCTCAAATGTTCACTATGCGACAATCATGAAAGACTCCTTTGCAAAAGTGAAACCGGAATGAACCATTTATGTGCCAAACTCGAAGAGGACGGCCTTTGCAGATTCACGATTATGCGGGAGGGGAGGAGGTACAACTCCAGGCCCGAGAAGGTAACCATAACGGTCAAAAAGCCTTAGATTCCGATCCGTATCCTTGCCCGTCTTGAGGTGTAGCTATATCGCACGTAAGGCTGATAAATACCTGGCAGGCTCGTGATCTTCTCGTGGAGTCGATATTGAAGCTTTGCAAAGCTGTTTTTTAGTACGTACATGTTTGTATCCGATAAATGTGGGCGGGACGTTTGTTACATGATCGTTTCCGTAGACGTATCTGAGACTGCCCGGCATTAATTGGTTGAATCTTTTTACAAATGCATGAGCACCGACCCTTGGGGAACCAAACGTAATGCAGGCAATATCTTTGCCCGGTAAATTATTCTTTAGATCGCCGGAACATATTGTTGCCAGGGCACCTCCCAGAGAATGGCCTGTCACTATGATTTCATCAGATTGCTGAATAAGTTCATGATTATGAATAAAATCCCTCACCTTTTCGTATTGTCCAATCATTCCCGTATATGCCTCAACATGTTTCCCGAACCAGCTCTCTGGCATATCGGTTCTCCAGAATTGCACATTGTCTAAAATATCCTGCCATCCTTCGGTGCCGCAGAAGATCAGCAATGTTAGTGTACCGTAATTTCCTATCTGTCCGGCAACTTCCTCTCTGGAAAAATCATTAACATTAGTCAACAGATCTAAATCTTCCTCCCCAAAAGTTCCTTTGTACGAATTTATACATGCCTGGCAGCATACAATAGATAGCTCATTTGTAAGTTCCATCGATTATCCTCCATGATTTAGGATCGAGATGGCCCGAAATCATATTAATTCCTTAACAATACTTTATCTTTACCAAAAAATCATGCAATGCTAATGAAGCGACACTAAACATCAGCACGAAGATACCGCTCGTAAGTACATGTAGCCAAGTACACTTAATGAGTCTTACTGGGTACATGCCTGATGAGATACAAATGAATAACGGATCTCTCTAATTCGTCGACACAATGGCAAAACCAAATACAGAATTGGATAACTATCTCCCCAATACAATCTATTACTTTTCTACATAACAGGCAATCTTGTTTTTGTCAATGTAAATCGGGAGTCAAATATGGCTGAGATTATATGCCATATTCAATGATATGGTGCAGACATCGAAGCTCCAAGATTGTTGACCATGTTGCGAATTACCATCTGCAATCTTCATAGTTTCGGAAAAACTTGCTTGGTGAGGATTGCAGGAAGTTATTGATAACGCAAGAGGTGCGGCCTAATCTGCACAGTGATCCAATAGGTTGAAATATTCTTCGCTGGTGTGGAATGCTATGGTGCCATACAAAATAAAGAAGGTATTTCCTAACAGGTATTAAGAAATATATTGACCTGTGGGATACTTTCGTTTAGTATGGTTTTCTATTTTGTCAGAATATATGAACCAGTACCAACGGCAATGAGATCGTTTTGATCATTATGCAGTTCAATCCGTGTAACAACAACTTTATTTCCTGTTCTCAACGTATAGGCAGTAACAACAAACCGGTTACCAAGACCTGGACGTAAAAAATCAACACGCAAGTCTATAGTACTCATCCTCAAAGACCTCTCAAGTTTTGCTTCTAAGCTCTCACTATGCGTCTTCTTTTGAATATCCATTGCCGCTGCCAAGCCACCTGTAGCATCAAGAACAGTCGAAATAACCCCTCCATGCAACATTCCCAGTTCGTAGTGCCCTTTCAGTTCATCCCGCATTTCAAATACGGTTTTTACACAGTCAGGACGTATCGATTCTACTTTAAGGCCCAGTACTTTATTGAATGGGACTTTCTCGAATATTTCATTAATGGCAGAAACAAATTCTTCATCGTTTATGGGACTATTCATTATCTCTCCTTCATGAGCGATTAACTATATATAACCATGTTACAGCACTTCGATTATATCTTCAGTAAGGAGATCTGTCAATGTTCACGGACCGCTCAATTTTTTCTTGCAAATAAAAAGCGTATCATTTCCTTATTGATTGCCACTTGTAATCTTGTACTCTGTTCAGAAATCCATTTTTGTTGATTTCAGGAAGACATTGGTGAAGTTTCCTGAGGACAATTTATTCCAAAGTGATCAA
>JAEAME010001248.1_pt1 | contig 18646 bp, 16 predicted proteins | sample 8958731 | NCBI WGS metagenome assembly JAEAME01 (sample SAMN16933194, study PRJNA681113) | bioreactor sludge metagenome | isolation source: anerobic bioreactor sludge (Control) | place: India:Bengaluru | collected 2018-10-24 | reverse complement strand
GACTTTTCCAATGAAGTTATTAACAAAAATTGTGGAAAACCTGTGCACAAGTTGAGGAAGTGATGAATGTGCAAGTTGATTTTATTGAGGTCTACGTAATCTGCACGGTGTTATTCGTGAACCAAATTATCTAATAATTTCAATTGTTGTTCAGTGGAATAACCAAAAGATGCTAACTCCAGAGTCTTGTTGTGTAGTTTTTTTACATCAACGTTTTCAGCAGTTTAGATTGCCTCAAAAATGAACTCTTCAAAATAGCCTTGTTGTAAGGCGTTTATAAATGAAGTTAGTTGTGTTTTTTTAAAGTAACGTACCAAACATCTGTCGCAAATATTATAAGTTTGTTTTTATTGAAGTTAGTCGCTTTGGTAATATTTATAAGAAGAGATTGAATGAAAAGGTTGTCATTGAAAACAACTATACAGCGAAAACCGCCGTATTAAGCTTGACAATAGCCGTAATATTTCATATTCTTATAACCCTCAGGGCCGTTAACTCAGGTTGGTAGAGTATCTGCCTTTTAAGCAGAGAGTCGCAAGTTCAAGTCTTGCACGGCCCAAAAATATGTCCCCATCGTCTAGCCTGGCCTAGGACATCGGCCTTTCAAGCCGGCAACGGGGGTTCGAATCCCCCTGGGGACGCTCTCTTTATCTGGTCCTTCCTTTCAGTTCTTCTTCGCAACTATCAATGAGATTTTGCATGTCCTCAAGTTCTTTTCTGCCAGCCTCAACAAAAGCTTCCAACTCTTCTAGTGTCATTCCCTGCAGTTCACCGACAGTTGGAAAACGGTCAAGATTTAACAAGGTGTTGCAAGTTAGTTTTTTCATGGGCAAGACCTTTTGAATATCCCTTTCTGAAGCATGTAAGTTTCAAGGCACATGTAAACTGATACCATTTATTAGGGCTATTCTGACGTATTGTTGGGCTTGATAGGAATTGTTAACTAAACCTCTTTATTTTGTTTTTGTCCTTGTTATGAATTAGCCCCTTCAAAAACTGCTCAAGTTCTCCATCGATTATGCTCACAAAAGTTTTTACCTGTTCAGAGTCCTTGCCCTTAATTTTTCTTGCGACAGGGCGTCGAACAGGTGGTCCTAGCAGTCTGCTAAATCCCCCTCTTGTCATAACTTACCCCCTTTAGAGCTAAAGGTGCAGATAGAAATAAGTATATCGGCTATTTTTGTTCTGTCAAGGTGTAAAAGCCGAGCGCAATCGATTCACCCAATCACTTCTTTTTCTGTGATGATGAAGCTGGACAGACGATTTTATCTATTATTTCCCCCATAGAGTCTGGTGGTATAGGCTCCCATCCTACCGATGGCTGTTGCTCGATAATAAATTTGTTAAGTATCCCCCCGTCAGAGGAATAGTCGGTATATGCCAACACCCGATACTCTCTCTTGACGCAATTAATTTCCTGTAATTCCTGCACGTAACCCAGTTTGTCATAATTATCAACAGACAGCTTGCTTTTAATCCTTTCTTGAATTCTCTCTTTTTTTCCCTCAGAGGAATAGATTCCTTTTATCCATATTTTTGCGATGCCTGTTGTAAGTTTTGTAATGGTATCAGGATCATAGAACAATTCGTTGCCGAGTCTGTCTTTCCCTATGGACAGCCACTCTGCTCCATGTGCCTGAGACACAAGAAAAAACAATAAGACCACGAAGGATAGAAAAAATATTTTTCTCACAAAATACCCTTTATTCAATTTGTATAATTATTTCATAGTCTCAAACCATACCTAAGTCAACCATAAGCAATTGATTGGTTGTCTGGCCGGGGACAGGTTTAAGTGTGATTCTTTAAACAAGAATCACCCGTGTTTTTCTATTAATCTTTGATTGGTTTAAGTCAATGTTATTTAGGTTTTTCCTGCTCATTGGAGATTCCCCTCTGTTTATTTGCCGGACGAACTTTGGCCGGCGCAACCCGTTCACGTTTAGGAGCTGGTTTTTCAACAGCCTCTCTTTCTATTTTAGGACTAGGTTTGACCCGTTCAACCTGTTCCCGTCGAGGAGCGGGTTTTTCTGTTAACTCTCGACCCATCATTTGAGCAGGCTTGACAGGCGCAACGTTCTCAGGCTTTGCAATGGGTTTTACCGGTGTAAAGCCTTTTGGTTTAGGAGCAGCTTTCGCGGGGGCAACATCTTCAAGCTTCTCAGCCGGATGCGGCCTAGCTGGCCGTACTCGCTCAGGCTTCGGACTCGGCTGATCAGATTTCTGGGGAACAATTGATTCTGGTTTTTGAGCTGGGCGACCAGTTGTTAAAGGTGTTGTTATTCCTTCGGATTTGGGAGGAGATGTGACGGGTTTTTGGGTTTCAACCGCATCTGTTTTCGGAGAGGGCTTCACAATTTTTGGAGATGGCTTAACGGGTTCCCCGCGATCTTCTTTAACTGCCCTCGCAGCCCTCCTGATCTCACGCTGTTGAAGCCTTATCTCAGATTTTGGCTTGTTAACTTCGCTGGCAGGAACGATAAAATTCGTAACTTTCGGTTGTTGTATTCTTGCCTCACGATTTACCTTTCCTTCTTTGATGGTTCTCACCTGTTGTTGTAAAACAGAACGTTTTTCCCTTCTTCCCTGTTGAATTATTTTTTGGTTTGTATTAATTCGTTCGATTATAGTTCTGTGGGGTTTCTCTCTTACCTCAACATTAGCGAAGTTGTGTCTTTGTTTAACTGTGGAATAATTGCTAATCACCGTTTCGTTAATGATCGGTGCAGCGCGATAGTTATTAATGATTGTAGTGTTATTTATATTGGTGATACGAACAGTTCGATAGTTATTAACTGAGTAAAGGTTCTTCTGAGGAACAATAACCGCGTGTCGTGCATACGCGTAATTTCTTGGGCGCACATTTATCTGTCTAATGTTTATCTTAGTTACATGAACAACATGAGGGCCTCCCCATCGGTAATGCGAGTAATATGTTTCCCTTGGGGCAAGAGGAACCCATCCTACATGTGATCCATGATGGATCCATGAAACACGTCCTGGATACCAGAATAGGCCAATGTTCAAAAGGGGCAACCCCATGGTTGCTCGTACGACAGGAGGCGCCCAATACCAACGATTCTGTATGAAAATCCAATTGCCGTAATGGTGTGTCGTATAGCCGAAGGGTTCGGCAGGCACCCATGTCTGATCGCCATACCATTCAGTCCACCTGCCAACAGTGAAAGGTGCCCAGCCAACAGGGACCCTTGTTGGGCGCCAGAACCATCTGGGGCTACCTTCGTAGGGAACCCTTTCCCACCGACCATTTTCTTCAAACACATACGCATCATGACGAAGATCAGGTGGAAGATAGTTAACTGATGGCCCCGTTATGTTTGTTTTTGAAGCCCAAAAACTTTCGCGGCCTCTATTCCATTCATCCCAGCCAGGGTCAATTCCGCCATCTCCAGAAGCCACCTGGTCCTGGTCGGCAAGGATCGAAGGGTTTCCGGGAGAGATTTCATATCGTTCATTGGTTGCAAAGTGCACAAAGGTAATCCTGCCCTTGACGGGCACAACTTCTACAGAATTTTCCCCCACGTAGTAATCAAAGGCTCCGCCAGGATATACTATGACATAACCGAAGGGGCTTGTAGCTTTAACCACCAGGTTATCGTCCTTGTTGTAAAATCTTGCCAAACCAGAAGCAACATCGACTTCAGCAATATCCGAATCCAATTCAATAAATTGAACCTGCGTGTTGTCGCTAATTCTGATCCAGGTTCCATTGGGAACAACAAGCTCGGCTTGTCCCTGATTTCCTGTGTAAAGTGTATCCCCGGTGCCGAAAGGAGCATCCACAACATCGGCAACCCAGTCATCTTCCGCTGTAATATAACGGAGCAGCGAGCCTTCGATGTGATAAATGCGACCAACTATAACAGATGATTCATCCTGAGCAGAAGATGCCGAGATTATGGTCATCGAAACAATAAGCATAACAACTAAGAAGACAAACAATCTTTTCATGAACATACTCCTTAATTTAATAACATCTATTATTATACAGACTATCACCCCATCTTTTCTACTATTGTGACCAAAATTTATTTTGTTGAAAAATTGATGTTGTCAGCCTTTGCCCTTTTTCTCTTTCGTGTCAGTCGTGATATTATTTCCCAGTCATTTGCTTTAGAAGATGCTCAAGTTTTTTGAGGCTTTCTCCATAACCTGCCCAATCACCTTGTTTTTGCATAGACTTAGCCCGCTCAAATACCTGTTCTGCCTCTTTCGCGAGATCCTGGATGGATATCTTCTGGGTTGGGGTCGGGATCGCAGTAGGACCAGGGCCGGCTCTTCTGGAACCAAAAAGGGTCGTAAGTGCCTGTTCAAGGGTTTCTTCCATGATAACATTGTTTTCATATGCAACGATAACTCTGCGAAGCTCGGGCAGTCCACCCTTATCGTCCGCCGATAAAAACAATGGCTGGATGTAAAGGAGAGAATTTTCTATGGGGATGATAAAGAGTCTGCCCCTGATGACAGATGAACCCCTCTGGTTCCACAGGGAAAGCTGCTGGGATATGTATGCATCCTGATCTATTCTTGCATCAATCTGTCTCGGGCCGAAAACGAGCCTGTCTCTCGGGAAGGTGAAGACCAGGAGTTTGCCATAGTGTTCATCATCGCACCGTGCTGCAAACCATGCAGCAAGATTATCCCTTTTTGCAGGAGTATAGGGTACGAGAATAACAAATTCTTCTTTCTTTTCGCCCGGAAGCTTCATTATGAGATAGTTTGCATCCATTGCCTTGTCATTGTGAACCGGCACTTCCCAAAGGTCTTCCTTGTTATAAAAGACCTTTGGGTCCGCCATATGGTACGTAGCATAGATGGCCGTTTGAATCCTGAAGAAATCTCGAGGATACCTCACGTGTTTTTTGAGGTTTTTTGGGATTTCGTTTAATGGTTTAAAGGCTCCAGGAAAAATAGAACCGTATACCTTGATGATGACGTCTTCGGGATCGCTTGTGTAGAAGCTAACATGGCCGCTGTAGGCATCCACAACAACTTTTACAGAGTTTCTCATGTAATTTACCCAATTCTTGAGTTGCTTGGAATAGGGCATTCGATCAGAAGTAGTATATCCGTCTAAAATCCAGTAAAGCTTGCCATCTTCACCGGCAACGATATAGGGGTCGGAATCAAGCATGAGAAAGGGGGCTATCCGTTTCACTCTCGCAACAACATTACGGTTATAGAGAATTTTGCTTTCTGATGTGATTTCCGAAGATAGAATTATTTTTGCAGTTTTAAAGTAAGTAGCAAATAGTGCTTTTCTCCAGATAGAGTTAAGGTTGACACCCCCGGATCCTTTGTATGAGGTGTAAACATTGCCTTCTGCGGTGGGATAATTGAATTCAGGTATTTTGGTATTTACTATCACATAATCACCGGTGAGCTCACCGTAATATAATTCAGGTGTGTTGATTTGGAGCTTTGAAGATGATAGGGGAGGAATATCTTTGATGAAAAATTCCGGAAGTCCCTCACGCGTGACCCTGCTGACCGGACCCATTACAATGCCGTTGCCATGAGTAAAAACAAATTTCTCGTTGATCCACGATTTGCTGGGGAGATCATTATATGAAAGCTCCCTCGCTGCCAGCATCAGCTGCCGATATTCACCGTTTACAGTATAGCGATCAGTATCTATATCGCTGAATCGATAATATGTCCTGATCTGCTGAAGCTGACTATATGTTCTGAGAAGGGGTGTCTCATCCCAAAGTCTTATATTTCTGATCGTCGGATTGTTCTTTTCCAGGTCTCTCGTTGTAAGATTAAAGGATACATTGAAAGGTATTACCCGAACATTATCGAGGTTGTAGCCATATTTTGTCATAGCTATATGATTCTTGATAAATGGTTCTTCCATGGCTTGTTCGCTTGGCGCTACCCGAAAGCTCTGGATGATTCCGGGGTAAATGGCAAATCCAAAAATATAGACTAAAATGAGGGTGGCCACGGAGTAGACGATTACTTTCCAACGTTCTCTAAAGAGTGCGTAGCAAAAAACAATACCTGCCGCCACTGACAGTGGGGCTAATAAACGAAGGGCAATAAGCCGGCCATGAATATCAGCATACGAAGCCCCGGTAAGGACAGAATGAGGGGAGTAGAGCAGGTCAAACCTGTCCAGGTAAAATCCGAAGGCAAGTCTTAAGAAAAACAGAAACAAAAGAACAGTCAGATGTTCCTTAACGCCTTTTGCAAAAGATATTCTCTTTCCGACAAAAAGAATGCCGCCTTTCATGATGTATCCGCCTGCCACAACAAGGATAGCAAAAAAGATAGCAATACCTGCAAAACCATTTAATGCCTCATAGAAGGGAAGACTGAAGAGATAGAAGCTGATATCGTTGTTGAAGATGGGATCAAGTTTGCCTGTATCCGCTCTGTTTATAAAAGCAAGAATCAACGACCAAAGAGAGCTACCCCAGGAGGCACTTAAAATACCACCAAAAACTGCTATTGCAAAGCCGAAAAGTTTAAATATTTTCCCAAATTTTCCAGTTTCAATGGGAATTCTTGTTTGTCCCAAAAAGACGATATCAATTGCAGGAATCTTGATTGTTGATGCGTAGAGAATATTTGCAGCTATGAAGAAGCAAAATATAGCCCCAACTACTAAACCGGTGAGGATTTCAGCAGATAGAATTTTTGTAAAAATCTGTTCATAACCGACTTCTTTAAAGAATAACCAATCCACATAGAGTCCCACGATCTTTGAAAGGGAGAATAGGATGATAACGAGAAGTGCCACTAATATCAAACGGCCCATTTTATAAACCATCATATAACCTCCAGAGGTATTGTCATATCAGTCTAAAATAGGAAGCATGTTAACCAGGCAAGTGTGTACTGTAAAAAATAATAAGTTATCGTTAATAATCGGACGTTAAAACACAAAATCCTCGTTGGGATACAGGGGTAGGGTTTTTGACATAAAGTCGATCCAAATAGGCAAGGCAGCTGTTGAGCCAGATTCCTTGCCACCAAGGTTTGTTTTTTTGTCGTAGCCTACCCAGACCGCACAAAGTAGTTCGGGAGAGAAGCCTATAAACCAGGCATCCCGAAAATCGTCAGTCGTACCTGTTTTACCTGCAAGAAAGTAAGGCATCTTTGCTGCGCTCCGTGCAGTGCCATTTTTCATTACCCCTTTCATTACATCCACAAGGGAAGCCGCTACTTCAGGCGCAACCACAATCTCTCCTTGGGTTTCATCATTGTATTTTTCTTCACCCTCAATTGTGGAGATATTCTTGATCACCACAGGGGGGAGGTAGACTCCTCCGCGAGCAAATGTGGCGTATGCGCACGCGAGGTCCAGGGGTGCTATTTCGGTGGTACCGAGAGCCAGAGACAGATTGGGTTCAAAATTACTGTTAATATGAAGCCTTTTTGCCATGTCTATAACATTGTCCAGACCGGTTTTTTCCAGTAATCTCACAGTGGCTGTGTTCAGGGAAAGTTCGAGAGCTCTTCTCATGGTGACATTTCCATGATATTCGTTTCTGTAATTTCTCGGCTGCCATACCTGCTTCGTCCATGGGTTGGTAAAAGATATGGGAGCATCGCGCAGCATATAGTCAGGCGTAAGGCCTCTTTCAAGAGCAGCGAGATAAATGATTGGTTTAAAAGATGACCCTGGTTGGCGTTTTGCCTGAACAGCCCGATTGAAAGGCGAATCGGCAAAGTTTCTGCCTCCGATCATAACCTTTATCTCTCCAGATTTTACTTCAATTGCTATAAGTGCGACTTCGGGAAGTTCCTTGGTTGTCGGATGCCTTTCCTTATATTGCTGGATGCCTTTTTCAATTGCCTCATAGGCAAGCTCGGTCATTTTAAGATTGATCGTTGTTTTTATATTGAGACCTGTCGTATATAGTTCCTGTACGTCAGTTACATATTCATCAAATATTTGTTTCACGTACTCTATAAAATATCCGGTCTTTTTTTCGTATGCCCTGAATGTCGCAAGGCTTAACGGTTCTTTTATTGACTGAGCATAATCTTTTCTTGATATGAAATCTGCCTGGTACATTTTTTTCAGTACTATGTTCCTTCTCTCCAAAGCTTTTGCCTGATTTTTAAAAGGAGACAACCTGGATGGAGATTTCGTCAGCGCCGCAAGGGTTGCAGACTCATGAAGGGTAAGATCTTTTGCCTTTTTGTGGAAGTATGTATACGCAGCAGCTTCAACACCATGTGCTCCTTCTCCAAGATAGATAAGATTGAGATACATATTGAGTATTTCGTCTTTTGAATATGATCTTTCTATTTGTATAGCAAGAACAGCTTCTTCCATCTTTCTTTTAAAGCTTTTTTGTTGGGTAAGATATAGGTTTCTTGCAAGCTGCTGGGTGATTGTGGAGGCCCCTTCAGTGATGCCGCCATGGACAATGTTTCTGTAGGCAGCACGGGCTATACCCCTAACATCAACGCCGAAATGTTTATAGAATCTAATATCTTCTATAGCTATAAATGCATTCCTTAAATGTTTTGGCATTTCAGCAATTGGGATAGGGATACGTTTTTCTACAAAAAGTTCAGAAAACAAGGTTCCGTCATCTGCATAAAGCCTTGTGGAGGACTTAGGCCTGTACGTTTCTAATTGTTTGACATCAGGGATTTCAAGGTAGTTAACGAGAGCATATCCAAATCCGACACCGAATATTGCCGGTATGAGAATGAAAAGGATAGAGAGCTTGATAATTCTTGAATACATTGCCTGTGTTATTATACTGTATAGCGCCAATGTTAGCAAACATGAGTAAGATAGTGGTGATTGTGGGACCTACCTGCACAGGGAAGTCGCAGCTTGCTATGGACTTAGCGCAAGAACTCAATGGAGAAATAGTTAATGCAGATTCTATGCAGGTCTATAAACATTTTAGCATTGGTACTGCCAAACAGGATGATAAATCGAGGCGCATTATTCCGCATCACTTGGTTGATATCATGGAACCTTACGAAGAATTTAATGCGGCAATCTTCAAGAATATGGCAGACCGTTCTATTAGTGACATATGGAAACGTGGATGCACTCCTATTGTTGTTGGAGGTACTGGGCTCTATATCCGTGCTCTTATTTACGGTCTCTTCAAAGTCCATGGTGACAGAAACCTCAGGGAAGAATTAGAAGAATTATATGATGATGACCCTTTGGGTTTTTATGAGAAAGTCAAAAAAGTTGATCCAGAGTATGTTTTGAAAGTGAGTTTTCGTGATAAAAGAAGAATGGTTAGGGCCATGGAGGTGTTTCAATTAACAGGGTTTTCCATGTCAGAGTGGTCGAAAAGACACGGTTTTAAAACTCCACAATATAGGGCGTTGAAAATTGGTTTGAAAAAACCCAGGGATGAACTTTTTGGAAGAATTAACAAAAGGGTTGAAGAGATGCTTGAGAATGGATGGGTTGATGAAGTAAGAGGTATTCTTGCAATGGGTTTTGATGAACGATTGAAACCTTTTACCAGCATTGGATACAGGGAAATCTTGAAATATCTTCATGATTCCATTACCTATGAGGATATGGTAAAAGATATAAAAAAATTTACACGGCACTATGCCAAACGGCAGTTTACGTGGTTTTTCAGTGAAAAAGATATATCCTGGTACGAGTATCCGGAAGAATATAATAACATAAAACGAAGAGCCATCGACTTCATAACATGATCGAATTAAAACGTATTATTGAAGCTGTTCTTTTTTCTTCTTCCAGACCCTTAAAGCTAAAGGTTCTTGCAAAGAAGCTGGCTATTTACAGTAGTGAGGAAATTCTCCAGGCCTTGGAAGAATTGACGGAAGAGTATCGTCACTCTGACAGCGCAATCGAAATAGTCACTGTTTCTGGCGGTTATCAGATGAGAACCAAGATTATTTTTCGTGAATGGGTTGCAAGGTTTGTCAAAGAAAAGGAATTTGGTCTTACGAGACCCATGCTGGAGGCCCTTTCGCTTATTGCTTACAAACAGCCCATTACCAAAAGAGAAATTGATATGATCAGGGGGGTTGACTCAACACGAATGATCAAGCAACTTCTCGAAAGAAGATTAATAGAAATTGCTGGTCGTACCGATGATGTTGGAAAACCAATAGTATTTAGAACAACAGACACATTCCTCGAGGTTTACGGGCTTAAGGATATTGGAGATTTGCCGACATTAAAAGAAATAGAAGCCTTAGAAAATTAGGGGGATACTGTGGATATATCAGAACTTCTTATTTTTGCTGTAGACAACAAAGGATCTGACCTTCACATCAGCTCCGGAGAACAACCTTTTATCAGAATTAACGGAGAGATGAGAAAGGTTGAACTGCCGCATCTCGACAGAGAAGATGTGCACAACATGATTTATGGAATTCTGAATGACTATCAGAGAAAGACTTACGAGGAACACCTCGAACTCGACTTCTCCTTCGATCTTGGGGACTATGGAAGGTTTCGTTGTAACGTTTTTAAACAGCAAAGAGGAGATGCAGCGGTCTTCAGGACGATTCCAATCTTAATTCCTACTTTTGAGCAACTCAGATTACCGAATGTGCTGAAAACCGTGTCGAGACTCGAAAAAGGCCTGGTACTTGTCACAGGCCCAACCGGCACAGGAAAGTCAACGACGCTTGCAGCGATGGTTGATTTGATTAACAATGAGTTCAAGAGCCATATTATCACCATTGAAGATCCGATAGAATTTGTCCATATATCAAAAAACTGCCTCGTTAACCAGAGGGAATTAGGACCTCATACACATAGTTTTGCTAATGCCTTGAGAAGCACACTTCGCGAAGACCCCGATGTAATACTCGTTGGCGAAATGAGAGATCTTGAAACCATATCTCTTGCCTTAACAGCAGCAGAAACAGGTCACCTTGTCTTTGCAACCCTTCACACGAGTGGCGCACCTAATACAATAGACAGGATTGTTGATGTTTTTCCTGCAGAACAGCAAAACCAGGTACGTTCGATGATAGCCGAGTCTTTGCAGGCTATCATATCTCAGGTATTATTTAAGAAGAGAGATGGAAAAGGAAGAGTGGCTGCCTTCGAAATTATGATTTCAAATCCGGCTGTAAGAAACCTGATCAGGGAAAATAAAATCTTCCAGATTCCTTCAATAATGCAGACCAGCAAGGGAATAGGAATGCAGACTATGGAAGCTTCCGTTCAGGACCTTGTTGACAGAAATCTTGTTAGCAAGGACGAGGTAGCTTTCTATATCTCAAAAACCCAGAGGTGATTACATGGAAGATTTGACATGGTATCTGAAATATATGGTTGAGAAAGATGCTTCGGATATTTATATAACCGTTGGCGTGCCCCCCATGTTTCGCATTGAAGGCCTGGTCTATCCTTATGCCGGCGATGTATTGGAACCTGATGACACTGAGGCGATGGCATATCGGGCAATGAACGAACGGCAGAGAAAGATTTTTGAAGAAAACCTCGAAATGAACCTGGCTCTCTATTATCCTGAGCTAGGCAGATTTAGAGTAAATATCTTCCGACAGAGGGGCTATGTTGGAATGGTCATCCGCCAGATTAAGGTACAAATCAAAACAATCGATGACCTTGGATTGCCGCAAATCCTGAAAGACATCGTGATGACAAAGAGAGGCCTTGTTCTTGTTGTTGGAGCGACGGGAAGTGGTAAATCAACAAGCCTCGCAGCAATGATCGATTACAGAAACCTGAACCAGCGTGGACATATCATAAGCATCGAAGATCCGATTGAGTTTGTCCATGAACACAAGATGAGTGTTATCACCCAGCGTGAGGTGGGTTTTGATACGCATAGCTTCCTCAATGCGCTGAAAAATACCATGCGACAAGCGCCAGATGTAATCCTTATCGGTGAGATCAGGGATGCTGAGACTATGGAAGATGCCATCACTTTTGCCGAGACAGGGCATCTTGCACTGGCAACCCTACACTCAAATAATGCAAACCAGGCCATGGAGCGTATACTCAATTTTTTCCCCATTGAGAGGCATCTTCAGATATACATGCAGCTCTCTCTTAACTTAAGATCTATTATTTCACAACGATTGCTTCCATCCGTAGACGGCTCGAGAGTCGCAGCCTTTGAAATACTTTTGGATACACCAAGAGTAAAAGACCTCATTTTGAAGGGTGAAATTGGTGTTCTAAAAGACACTATGGCCCAGTCTTACAACGAGGGGATGCAAACCTTTGATCAACATATTTTTGATCTCTATATGGCCGGAAGAATCGATTATAGCACCGCTGTTGCTTATGCAGACAGCCCGAACGACGTAAGATTACGAATTAAGATGTCCCAGATTAAGAAAGAAGACACTGAGAGAAAGGAACCTGGCTTCAAGCTTAAGACGGACGATTTTTCGAAGTTCTAAAAGCTTTTTCAGTAGGCCTACTTCTTTCCTGACAGGTATTTAAGCTCTTCCCATTCCGCGTTTATACGCGTCTGAATATTAGCAATGACGTCATCCGTAAGGTGACGGAATCTTCCCTGGCCTTTCAGATATTCAGATATAGGTATAAGAGTTTCAATTTTGTGTGTAATCTTGTACTTGCCGTTTTCAACTTCATAGAGAGGAAATACACCGCTTCTCACTGCAAGCCTTCCGTATTCTATCGCGGCTTCTGTTGGTATTCTCCATCCAGTGGGACATACTGACAGTATGTGGAGATATGAAGGCCCGTTGGCATTTTTTGCTTTCTTGACTTTTTCCATGAGATCAAAAGGATAAGAGGGACAAGCGGTTGCAACATAAGGAATGTTATGTGCAGCTGCAATTTTTGGCATGTTTTTTTTCCAAGTTGCTTGCCCCATGCTTTTTTTGCCAGGAGGACTAGTTGTTGTCATGGCGCCAAAAGGCGTAGAAGATGATCGCTGAATACCGGTATTCATATAGGCCTCATTATCAACGCAGATGTAAGTGAACTTATGTCCACGTTCCAAGGCGCCCGACAAGGCTTGAAGACCAATATCACTTGTACCGCCATCTCCTCCACTTGCAACAACATGAATATCTTTCTTGGGTATTTTGCCTTTTTCCATAAGTATATTCAAAGCGGACTCTACGCCTGATGCCACTGCGGCAGCGTTTTCAAAGGCCACATGAATCCATGGCAGCGTCCAGTCAGTGAGGGGGAGAGGAGTAGAGATAATTTCCATACAACCGGTTGCCATGGTCATAATGGTATCTTTCCCGAAAACCTTAAGAGCCATACGAAGCCCCAGTATCTCTGCACACCCTTGACAGGCGCGATGTCCTGACACAGCGTATTCAACTTCTGGATGATCTGTATATGAATATATTTTTTTTAGTTTCATTCTCTCACCCCTATAACAGTTATGTTTTTCCCCTTCTGGGGCGAAGTAGCAAAAACATTCTTTAATTCTTCAGGCTGTACGTCTCTTCCTCCAAGACCACAGATATAGTCTTCCGTTACTATGTTAAGGCCATGGGTATGAATGAGGGTTGCGATTTCGTTGTAGAGAGGACCGTACGACGCTCCGCCAGGCATTGCTCTTTCTATAATGGCGAGACGCTTCTTTCCCTGAATAGCTTTAACAAAATCATCTTCAGGGAAAGGACGGAAGAGCCGAAGCTGAATAAGCCCTGCTTCCCTACCTTCACTTTTCAAATCATCAATGCAGGTCTTAATGTTTTCACATATTGAGCCTAATGCAATGAAAGCAAAGTCATTGCCATCATTATTATATGTTTCGACGGCTTTATAGGGCCTGCCAGATTTTTTCCCGAATTCCTCCAGAATTTCATCAACAACTACTTTAGAATTCTGTATTGCCGTTTCCTGGGCGAACTTTGCTTCGGTATAAAGTTCAGGCATTGCATAGGCGCCCATTGTTACCGGTTTGTCAGGATGCAGGGTATAGAGGGGGCTATAAGGGGGTAAGAAGGCATCTACATCTTCCTGCGAGGGTAACACAATCGGTTCTATTACATGAGAAAGCGAGAAGCCATCGAGGTTAACCATGACCGGAAGAAGGACTCTTCTGTCTTCTGCTATTTTGAAGGCCATTATAGTCGTGTCTACACATTCCTGGCCATTTTCACAAAAGAGCATAATCCAGCCCGTATCACGAGCTGCCATCACGTCTGACTGGTCACCCCATATGGAGAGAGGAGATGAAAGGGCACGGTTAACGGTTGCCATTACAATAGGAAGACGCATACCTGAGGCAATAAAGAGAATCTCGTGCATCAACTCTAGGCCTTGCGCGCTTGTGGACGTAAAAGTTCTTGCACCTGCAGCGGATGCACCACAGCATGCAGACATAGCCGAATGCTCTGACTCGACGTTAATATATTTTGCCTCAAGTTCTCCGTTCGCAACGATTTCAGAGAGGTGTTCAACAATGTGGGTCTGAGGGGTGATAGGATAGGCAGCAACAACTTCGACCCTGGCAAGTTTCGCAGCATCAGCAACAGCGATAGATACTTCAATGCCTTTCTTTGTTGTCATCGTTCCTCCTCTACCATGGTGATTGCCCCGGGTTTACACTCTTTTGCACAAATCCCGCAGCCTTTACAGTAATCAAGGTTGGTATCGAAGTATTCATCTTCTATTTCGAAGACTGCTGAATCAGGACAGAATAACCAGCAAAGCGAGCATCGTGTACACTTTGTGTTGTCATGAACAGGCTTCTGGGAACGCCAATCTCCTGTTTTGTACTCGTTTGCATTACCGACCTCTTCGATGACACAGCCCACTTTCAGTTCATGCCATTTGTATTGATCCATTGGTTTTGCCATAAGGAATCTCCCTATAAATGATTAACGTTTGCAGAAAATACCGCAATTATCGAACTTACAGATAAAGTATCAAAATGCGAAATAAAACACAGTTTATGAAAATAATTTTTTGAGTTTTTTAAGACATTCACGTGACGTGTTTATTAACATTTTTTGCTAGAAATGTAAAGCAAGAAGTTACGGGAAGATATCCCATATTATTTTATTTCATTGTATTGTTGACTTTCGTGAGTCTTCATTTTACATTTATTCGATGTCCATCACAACATATAAAGATGCAGGCGTAGATATCAAGAAAGCCGATGACGTTCTGAACAGAATTAAACATCATATATGCAATACGTTTAATCCTTTTGTGCTGAATACAATAGGCGGTTTTGCGGCGGTTACGGAAATACCAAAGGGCTACAAGAATCCTGTCATGGTTAGCTCAACAGACGGTGTAGGGACAAAACTAAAAATTGCTTTCAATGCGAATAAACACGATACAATAGGCATTGATCTGGTTGCTATGTCCGTAAACGATATCCTTACCATGGGTGCAAAACCTTTCTTTTTCCTTGACTATTTTGCAACAGGCCATATCGAGGAAAGGGTCTATGAAGATGTAATTATGGGAATCTGCGATGGATGCACTTTGGCAGACTGTGCACTTATTGGCGGAGAAACTGCCGAGATGCCATCATTTTATCGTGATGGTGAATATGATCTGGCTGGCTTTGCAATAGGTTTTGTTGATAAAGATAAGATCATCAATGGTTCAACAATCAAAGAAGGAGACGCAATTATAGCACTTGCGTCCAATGGATTACATAGCAACGGATATTCATTAGTGAGAAAGGTACTTTTTGAAGTTCATTCACTAAAAGTTCATGATAAGGTTAAAGGCCTGGAAGTACCTCTTTACGAAGAATTATTGAAACCTACAAGGATTTATGTGAAGTCGGTTGAACAAATCCTTGAACAGTACACTGTAAAAGGAATGGCACACATCACGGGCGGAGGTCTTCCGGGCAATATCTCAAGAATCATCCCAAAAGGCTTAGGGGCACACTTAAACGTTTCTTCAAAAAAGATTCTGCCCATATTTACCCTTATTCAAGAGTTGGGAAATATTACTTTTGATGAAATGTGTTCAACCTTCAACATGGGTATCGGATTTATCCTTGTCATAGAACAAGCCGAAATGGATGCTATCACAAGACTTCTCCAGAAATCTGGAGAGACTGTGTTTCACTTAGGTGACATTAGGAAGGTATCAGGAAAAGAAGCAATCACAATATCTTTGACCCCGTAACACTATGAAGCAGGAAATATATAATATTGAATTAAGAATTTTATCGGACGTTCAGTTAAAAAAGACATAAAGTCAAAACATCAATTACAATCCACCCATTTTCCTATTCAAGATACACGATGAACATTCAGGGATTTTTTTGCAATAGGTCTGACATAAAAGAACTATCAAGGCATGAAATTCATTGAAAAGATAAACATTGAGAGGAAGGTTTGTCATGAAATACTGCTGTACATCATCGTAATTCCCATTTCCGTTGTATAATCCGTGATTTTTTATGAAACGTTTTGTGTATGCATCTACCACAAAAATCGGTCTGTTTAATGCATAAAGTAATATGCTGTCAGCTGTTTCAGGGCCAATGCCGTTAATACTCAGCAAGAGTTTTCTTAGATAATGAGTGTCATAGTGCTTTAAATTATCGATGGATCTGTCATAATCATCATGTAATACATTTATAATTTTTTTTAATCTTGCGGATTTCTGTCTATAAAAGCCAGAAGGCCTAATAATTTTTTCTAGTTCTTCAATGGGAATGGATTGGAGGGCGTCTACACTAAGCATGCCATGGGCCTTCATATTATTGATCGCCCTTTCAACATTCTTCCAGGATGTATTTTGAGTCAGAATCGCTCCGACGATTATTTCCAGTTCTGTCTCGCCGGGCCACCAGTTCCTTTTACCAAATGAAGAAAGGAGAACCTGAAAAATGCTAAGAAGCTTTTGCCTTGTGGTCATCACTTCGAATATAGAAGACCATGTGCATCATTGCCACAATCTCTTCATTTTCTCGATATATTTTTGTCTCAATCCTGCCTATCCTTTTTCCTTTATGGGTTAGTTTCGCCTCTGCGAACACGGTCTCTCCTTCTTCGATACCTTTCATAAACTGTATTGATGATTCGATGAGCAGAGATTTTTTTCCTAACGTATTTCCACATGCACCGCCAATATGATCAGCAAGGGTGAAGAGCATACCTCCGTGAACTGTCCCAAAAACGTTAATGTGCTCTCGTGAAATAGTAAGTTTGCCTTTTGCGTGACCTTCTGTGAGATCATAGACTTCAATACCAAGAAGCTTGCCGACATTACAATTGTTGAATAGGTTCTTTATGTATTCCTCATGCATTTTTATTTTTCCCCCAGTTATCGAGTATAGCATATCATTTCGATATAAAGCTTACAAAAACTTCTCAAGCCTGTTGCAAATGCTTATCAGAAGTGATACGCTGTTCAAGATTTTATAGTAAGAGTTTAGCCTTCAAGGGAAGTGCAGTGAAAATCTGCCGCTGTCCCGCAACTGTAATGGGTTAAATGCCTCGCATGTTTTTTAAGCCACTGTTTCCGTGGATTCGAGAAATGGGAAGGCGCGAGGGCTAACAACCCTGAGTCAGGAAACCTTGGGTTGGACTTCGAGCGATTATCCTTACGAGGCATAAGGAGGTCTCCCATGAAAAAAGTTTCCCTTACAGTAATTTTTATCTTGTTTTTTGTGTATTGCTCCATATCGTCAGCACAAGAATTGCAGTATCGTCTTGACGATATCATTGTAACAGCAGAACGAATAGCTACCCCTCTTGGTGAAGCGCCGGCGAATGTCTCAATCATTACGAAAGAAGATTTCGAAGATTCGGGCGCTCGCACGATCACTGACGTCTTCGATAATGAACCGGGGTTGACAACATCAAATCTCTTAGGCAGTCCAAAGCGTGCCCAGATAGACATCCGCGGATATGGGGAGGCAGCACCACAGAACGTTCTCTTCCTTGTGGATGGAAGGAGGATTAATAGCATTGACCTTTCCGGCACTGATCTCTCCCAGATTCCAATTGAAATGGTGGAGAGGGTTGAGATCTATCGTGGTCCTGTTAGCGTTCTTTTTGGAGATAACGCTGCAGGAGGAGTTGTGAATATAATACTGAGGAAGGGTGAAGGTAAACCAAAAGTGACATTGGGCGCCACGGCTGGCAGTTATGAACTTTACCAACCTCAGGTTTCAGTGTCGGGCCAGCAAGGTATTGTTTCGTATTTTGCTCTCGCAACGGGTCTTGACACAAGCGGATACAGACACAATAACGACCTGCATTCGAAGGATGTCCTCGGTAATTTTGTCTTTGATCCTTCACAGAACATCAGTATTGGTCTGAAAGCCGGTTTTCATAAAGATAAATATGGTCTTCCTGGGGCGCTATACAAAAGCTCTCTGAGAAAAGACTTTGTAGACCAAAAGGACTCGATCTATCCTTTTGATAATTCCACTACAGAGGATAGTTTTGTAGATGCTGAGGCAGCTGTAAAAGTAGGAACTATAGGAGTTTTTTCAATTGGAGCATCCTATCGGAACAGAAATAACAACGGCTATTTTCATTTCACTGGAGGTTTCAGTGACAACAGACAGAAACTTGAGACAATTTCCCTTACCCCGAAGCTCGTAATCGACAAGCCTGTGTTCGGGGCGAAGAATAATTTTATTCTCGGCTGGGACTACTACAAGTACCCAACGACCGTTGACGTGAGCGGCAACAGTTCTCTCGGACCCTCTCACACGATTACCGATATTGACAGATCAGATAATGC
>JAEAME010001226.1_pt1 | contig 18656 bp, 14 predicted proteins | sample 8958731 | NCBI WGS metagenome assembly JAEAME01 (sample SAMN16933194, study PRJNA681113) | bioreactor sludge metagenome | isolation source: anerobic bioreactor sludge (Control) | place: India:Bengaluru | collected 2018-10-24 | reverse complement strand
TCTGTGTCACCATTGCTGACAAGTGGAAGCAGCCCGACCAGATGGTCCGTGCGGGTTTCATCCCAGCCGACCCAATGTTCCACCTGCGCCGCTTCGCACACATCTCCGACTCCTGTATCAATTGTGGGCAGTGCGAAGAGGGCTGCCCGTCGGAGATACCGCTGGCGCTCTTCTCGCATGCTATCAGGACAGAGGCAGACAAGTTCTTTGAGCCGAAGCTCGGGAAGCCAGCCTATACCAATTAATTTTTCCTGGCGGAACGATGCACAAATCTTAAAAGGGAGATGAAAGATCCATGAAAGCAGACGATGCAAAAAAGATCATTAAGGATGCAATCGACAAGGAGATCGAGGCATACACGTTTTACCGTGGCATTGCCGACAAAGTGAAGGACAAGGCATTGAAGGACCTGTTTGCAGAACTCGCTGGCGAGGAGAAGAAGCACCGTGAGTTCCTGCAGGGCGTGCTCGATAAGGATGTATCAAAGATGAAATTTGATCCATCGCACGATTACAAGGTGGGGGACAACCTGCCGACACCAGAACTGAAAGTCGAGATGAAACCTCTCGAAGGTCTTGTTCTGGCGATCAAGAAAGAGCTGCAGGCGATGCAGATGTACACCCAGCTCGCGAAACTTGCGAAGGACACCGAGACGCAGTTCCTCTTTTCCCAGCTCGCAAACATGGAGCGGGGGCACAAGGCCCGGCTCGAAGATATCTACACCAACATGGCGTTCCCCGAAAACGTCTGGGTGTAACCGCAACTCACCATTTTTTCAATTTTTTTTATCAGATTGATTCGATGGGAACAGCAGAACATCTTCTCATCGTATCACCGACATCATCTGTTCCATTTTATAGGAACGTGCCTCCGGCACTTTCATCCGGTATACATATGTCCCAACAGGAAAGCAGGTTTGTTTTGGAGACGGGCGGTCAATCGTTATTCCGATCTCAACTCAATAGACCTTTTTGTCCTGTGAGATGAGGTCAATGGTTCGATGAGGGGTGACGAGAGATTGAAAAATGATCCGGTGAATAATGATTGAAACCCTCCCTAGGCCCTTGTCAGAACGGTAAGGATGGCCTTTCGGAGCACCTCATAGGGGATCCCCTTCAACACCTCCCGCCCGGGTGGAGCCCGTTGAAGCGGTGTGACCTCGCTCCCTGTGTCCTGCCCGCCGCTGCAACCGAACGTATCACCTGTATTGAGGATCTGCTCAACAGGGATCCCGTTTACGAGCACGGTGTTCGATTCCTCAGTCTCTTCCGGAAGGAGGATGGTATTTTTGAGTTCCAGTCCAATATCATCAAGCCAGTGCTCCTGTCCAAGTGTTGTGATCACCTCCCACAGGGTTGCCCCGGTTTCGGAACAATGGCCGCTGAAGGGCTGACCGAGGTCAAGGTGGCGCCATTCTATGATGATTGGGATTTTCCCGGTCACCTTATCACCTAATATCCGTTTTTTCGGAGGAACAGAGGGGTCCTGGCCGAGCATTGCATCATCCTTACCTCCGGCACGAATCCTTCGAACACCCACAGAAGAAATGGTGGAGGAAGGTATTTCCGCTTCCCTTGATCTCTTCCAGTGCTCCATTCTGGACAATGCGGCCTCTCTCCATGACGCCAAGCCGGTCACCAAGAGATACCGCATCCCTGAACGAATGGGTTACTGCAATACAGGGAATATCTGATTTCCTTACATAGGTTCGGAGTTGCGACCGCATATTCTCCTGGGCCACTGCATCAAGAGCACTGACCGGCTCATCGAGTAAGAGGAGTGAGGGTTCAATGACAAGAGCCCGTGCCAGGGCCGCTCTCTGGCGTTCGCCTCCAGAAAGCTGGTCCCCCCGGATACTTGATAGCGTATCGAGAGAAAGGAGGGAGAGGTATTCCTCAACCCTTGAACGAAGTTCAGAATCGGGGACTTTTCTTCGCCGGAGACCGAATGCGATGTTTTCAAAGACCGTGAGGTGGGGAAAAATGGCGTAATTCTGGAAGACAAACCCGATATCGCGCTCTTCTGACGGGATCGAGATCCCCTTGCTTCCCTCATAGAGCGTGCGGTTGTCAAGCGATATACATCCTGATTCAGGAACCAGGAGTCCGGAGAGGAGATAAAGCAGGCTGGATTTTCCCGAACCATTCTCACCGATGAGGACAAGCGTCTCACCATCCCTGACGCTGAATTCGGCTGTAAGGGGAAAGTCGCGCAGGTTTTTGTAAAGATGTACCTCTAACGTGGCGTATACCCCCTGAGCTTGAATTTTACAACAGCAATCACGATGAAGGAGATGATGATAAGGATAACAGAGAGGGTGATGGAGAAATTCAAATCCCCCTGCATGGTGGTATAGATGGCTAGAGGCATCGTCTGGGTACGGCCCTGGAAATTCCCGGCAAACATGATGGTCGCCCCGAACTCCCCGAGAGCCCTGGCAAAGGACATGATAGCCCCCCCGATCAGTCCTGCTTTTACCAGAGGGAGGACGACCGTGAAAAATGTTGGAACAGGTGGTGATCCCAGACTCCGGGCGGCATTCTCATACATGGCATCGAGTTGTTCGAAGCTAGCCCGTGCCTGCCTGATGTAGAACGGCACCGACACGAAAATCTGTGCAATGATAACCGCAAGGGTCGTGAAGGCAATGCTGATCCCGAAGTTATAAAAAAATCCTCCAATCAGGCCCATCCTGCCAAAGGCCATGAGCAGGGCAAGACCTGCAACAGTCGGCGGTAGGACGAGGGGAAGGTCGATCAGGGTATCCACAATCTCGCGCCCGGGATAGCGGTGCCGGGCATTGATCCATGCCACCGGAGTGCCAACCAGAATGATCACAAACGTGGATATACCCGCAGTAAAAAGGCTCAGAACCAGGGCATTCCATACGACAGGGTCAGAGAGGGAGGCAATGAACTGATCGAACGTGATCCGCGAGAAGAGGCCAAGGATCGGTGTGATGATGAAGATGACGAGCAGGGTGATGAGCACCCCTGCCCCGATGGTAAGAAGGTTATTCCTTCCTTTGAAATATCGTCTTCCCATCATGTGATCTCATGAGTTCACGGCAACGCAAATCCGTACTTCGCCAAGGTTGCTCTGCCCAGCTCGCCATTGAGATACGCGAGGAAGGCGGCTGCCTCTTCCTTGTGCTGGGATGCCGCAACGACACCGGCCGGGTATTCGGCGATGACATTGAACGTGTCGGGGATTGCGATTACGGTGAACTTGTTACGGTTTTCAGGGGTGATATCCGATTCATACACGATGCCGGCATCGGCCTCGCCGAGCTGGACTTTTGCCACCACTCCCGTCACGGTCGTCTCTTCAGAGATGACGTTTGCGCGGACTGATGAGTTATAGGAAGGCCCATACGCGGTATCGTTGCCCATCTTGGTCAGAATCTGACGGGCATAATCCCCGACAGGGACATCTTTCGTGCCGATAACGAGCCTGGTGCCGGGACGGGCAAGGTCATCAAGGGTCATGATATTCCCGGGATTGGATGCGGGGGTGATAACGGCCAACCGGTTCTTTGCAAACAGCCCGATACTGCTGTTCTCCATGAGACCCTGGTCGCGGAGGGCATACAGATGTTTGGTGTTGGCGGAGAGGAACACATCGGCATATGCCCCCTGTTCGATCTGCGTCCTGAGCGCCTGCGAGCCGTCGAAATTGGTGATGACATGGATATCCGAATGGCTGGTTTCGTACTCTTTTGCCATTTCAGTTATTGCACCGGTGAGGGAAGCGGCAGCAAACACGGTCAGATCGTTTTTTTGTTCAGGCTGTGCCTGTTCGGAAGTACAACCGGCGACAATGATTGCTGCAAGCAATACCAGGGAGATGGTGGTGAGCCAGGAAAATTTCATAGGACTAAGAAGGCCACTAAAGTATAATTAATTAACTATTTACATTTATTAAATAGAAATGTTTATCTCCGCCCCAGGCAAATTATTTCAATGCACCAGAAATGGTGCATGAAAATGCAGCTTTAGAGCCGATCAATGGTGTCTTCCGCCGGCAGCACCTGTGAAAAATTCATGTCCTTGGTCAATCATGCGTGCTGCCGGCACTACGAACGTACATTTGTTCTATCAGCGGTGAAGTCTGAACCATGAGTACTCCTGCAGCACATCAGGTCTCCCCGTACCCTGACTGGGAACTGCGTATATACCAGCTCACCCGCCCAGTCAATAGGTATGACATCCAGGCTTTTTTGGGAGATCAAGACGCATATATCCGGGATACCGCCGCAGGACCAGTGCATACCATCCATAAATACGGCCTTCTCGAGATTCACGCTCGTGTCGGGGAGAAAGGCATCGAGGTCTGGTATAATCCGGAACAGGGATCGTACCCCTTGGAATACTTCGAAGCACTCCTTGCTACACGATTTTAAAAGAGGAACTGAAATGAAAAAAGAACTTAATCGATCCCCACCATCACTTCAGACGCCTTCATCACGGCGTATACTTTCGATCCTTCCCTCAGCTTCATCGTTTCGGCAGAGTGGGTGGTTATGGTCGAGACAATCTCCTGTCCAGCTCCGACAGATATCACTACTTCTGTCGTGACCGGACCTTTTTTTAACAGTTTCACCGTTCCCGGGATCTGATTGCGAGCACTGATCTTCATAAAGTTCACTGAATCAGATTGATTATAGCCGATATTTAGAACTATCTTTTACCAGACCCCTTCCAATGAAAAAATTGAGACCCGCCAGATAACCAGATCGGATGATCGGAGTGAGATTTACCAAGGGAGCAGAAGAAATTCCCTGATCAATCCTGCTTCAGAACCTCCAGAAGAGCTCGCCTGATCATCTCTTCGGGTATCGCTTTGAAGACATCCCGGTCCAGTTGCACCACCTTGCATGAAACATGATCCTTGCTGATATCGGTCCCACAGCTGCATCCCGAAAAAGAGATCCCTGTGCCGAGAAGGTGTTCCAACTGGATGCCGTTAATTATGAGCACATTCGATTCATCCACCTTATCCGGAGAGAGAATGGTATTCTGAATTTCCAATTCGACATTGTTGAGGAGATCCTCATCTCCCAGTTGTGTGATCACCTTCAGGAGATTGGTCCCGGTATCGGTGCAACGGCCGCATGGAATCTCCCCGAATTCCAAGTGGCGCCATTCAATGAGAATTTTCTTGGTTTGACTCATGCACTACTCTCCCCCCGATTTCAGGAGATGAATAATTCCCTGCGGGGTGCTTTTCTGATAGAAGTGCAGGGACTCCGACTTGTTTCATGGATCATTTTACGGATAGGCGATAACTATCTGTCATTACAACGGTGGGTATGCCAGGGAATGCCCGAAAATTCCCCGTACTGCGCAATGGATATCTTTCGCCTGCAGACAGATGCCGAAGCGGCACAAGGATTATTTGAAACACCCAAGCTGGCATGCCCGGATTTTGATCCCGTTCTCATTGCAGAACCGTGAGATATCGGTCTTTGAGATCCCATATTTTTCTGATATGAGAAACGCTTCTGGGCATTTGATCTCTTTCTCGATACCCGCTTCCCGGAATATGGACTGTATTTTCTGCTCATCCATGGTAAATGTTGTATTTTTACAATGAGTTAGAGTTTATCATTTCATCGTTTCACTTGTGTACAGATTAGGTAATCCCAAGACCTGCGGTGGAACATTCATATGAACAATCGATGACGGCCTTTTCATCGAGTAAAGGTATAAAACTGCCGGAAGCAGTTTGATTGGAAAGAATCCTCTGATTTCACAACAGGATTCGCTTCAGAACACACTGACCTTCTTTATGACCCGGATAATCGTTGCAGGAAAAGTAGGTTTGGGGAAACGAATGCCGCTGCAGGTCCATTACAGCCGGATTCTTTCAGGATGCGTATAGATGCTCATCCGGGGTGGCCGGGCAAATCCCACAAGGGTCATGTTCATCCGTTCAGCAAGCGAGATCCCTGATGAGAATGGGGCATTGTTGCTGACCACAATCGGGATCCCGGCCCGATAGGCCTTGGCGACCATGTCAGCAGGAAGCCGGCCGGTGCAGACCATGAAGGTGTGGCCGGGATTTACCCCGGACAGGAGCGCTTTTCCCACCGCCTTGTCTACTGAAGTATGGCGCCCGATATCCTCAGCGGCAGACCTGACATGACCTTCTGAATCAACCAGGATGGTACAGTGGGTTCCCCCTGTTGACCGCCATACGGTAGCGGTCTCGTGGACCTGTCGTGTCCCTTCAAATACAACGCTTTTATCAATGACGATACCCCTCCCGATAGGAGGTCCGGATAGTTCCTGCCGGTGCCGAATACCCACACCTGCACTCCGAATCTCAAGCGAGGGAGCATTCCCTTCCGTTGTACAATGCTCTGCAGTAACAGCGATAACGGGGAGATCGATCCGTATTGATGTGATACAATCAGGATCGCTGATCAGCCCTTCGCAGATGAGAAAGCCGATTGCAAAGCTATCCAGATCCACAGGAGTGATTTTAAGGGTGGTCACCGGTATCCCGTTGAGGGTGACGGTGACGGTATCTTCAATACAGACGCATGCCGTTTTCCTCTCCACAGTATCATCGCTGACTGCGAGAATCTCGTGGTCAAGGGTCATGGTTTTTTTCATATTCATTGCCGTGTCGTCTTGCGAGCCCATCCAACAGTCACCTCAAGCGTACCCATTTGAGATCCGGGCTGAAATGTTCAGAGACCAGTGATAACCCGGTTCCAGGAGGGCAGTGAGGGCACATACCCTGTCATTTCCTGACTGAGGGGGTAACAGTACCGGGATACAGGTCCGAACAATAAGAATGGTGAGAGATAATAATTAAGTTCACTTATCTGTTTTGGTTATTCATCATTTTTACTTAATAAATCGCACCGATAGCAGAGATACCCGGTCGCAATGATGCATCTTATTGTTGCACTGGCTTAGGATCACCCTATCCTTTTTGTGCCTGAGTGACGATGAGTATACTACGGTTCCGATGGCAACACTCTCTATTGAAATCATTTATGATGCCGTGCTCCGCATCCAGCTCTTTGAAGAACACGAGATATCCGTCATCTTTTCAGAGAAGGGGGTCCGAATCAAATTACCAACCACCCGGAGACTTGCAGAGTTCCTCGCTGTTCCTCATTACTACGTTCTCCCGTATTTTGCAATGATGGAGCAGGAGTCCCTTGTCACCCGTGCAGAACGGGTCGGGATTATGACCACTCCTACCGGGACCGCGCGATATCTTGCATTGATGAAAAAGTCGTACCCGGCAGAAGGAGAGGCAATTCTTGGTCCGGATGTGTACAAGGAACTCATGAACAGGGCTGGGCTCTGATTCAACTACTATACCAGTTGATGTAGCAGCAAGTAAACGGATATCATTAATATTCTGCCAGAATCCAATTAGATACTTATTGAAATACCCTTCACAGAATTGTCCTGGTTACTGATAGGGTAATTTCAGGACCGTGAACTGGCACTTTATTTCATCAGAGCCGTGAGGCGGCCCCTATGACCACTTGAGGAGTATCCCTGCATGAATGAAGTTATTGAAGGAATCATCCAGGCGGTTCAACTGATTGTATCCCTTGATGAGGAAGTTCTTGAGATCACGGCACGGTCTCTCCTGATTTCGCTATCGGCAACCCTTATCGGTTCGGCGATTGCTATCCCTATCGGGGGATTCATCCATTTCAAGGAATTTGGCGGAAAGAGAGGGCTTGTCACCATCATCCAGGCCCTCTATGCACTTCCGACGGTGCTGGCTGGCCTCCTGGTCTTCCTGCTCCTTTCCCGTTCCGGTCCGTTCGGATTTCTCAGACTGATGTTCACGCCGACCGGAATGGTCATCGGCCAGATTGTTCTGATTATTCCATTGATGATTGGGATGACCCTGATCGCTCTGTCAGGAGTGAGCCGGACCAAACAGGATACCGTTATTTCGCTCGGTGCCTCTGAGACCCAGACTGTGATCACCATCGTCAAGGAGGCGCGGTTTGCCATTCTTGGCGGAGTGATCCTGGGGTTCGGCCGGGCGATCTCCGAGGTAGGGGCTGCGATGATGATCGGTGGCAATATCAGGGGATACACCCGGGTTCTCACCACCGCCATCGCCCTTGAGACATCGATGGGGAACCTCTCCCTCTCCATTGCGCTGGGGCTGATCCTGCTGGCAATTGCTACGGTTGTGACCGGGATACTCTTCCTTGTCCAGGAGCGGTGAGATCATGATCGAATTCGAGCACGTGGTGATGAATTTCGGCGAAAAAGAAGTATTGAAGGATAATTCATTTACCATACAGAAGGGGGAGATCTTCACCTTTATCGGGCCAAGTGGCTCCGGGAAGACCACGATCCTCCGCCTGATCGACATGCTGGAACGGCCTACCAGCGGAACGATATCAATAGATGGTACCATTGTCTCTTCGCTGAAAGACCGGGACCGTATCCCCCTCCGCCGGAAGATGAGCATGGTGTTCCAGAAACCGTCACCTCTCCGTGGAACTGTTTATGACAATGTCGCCATCGGGCTCATATTCAGGAACATAAGCCATGACGAGATAAAGGCCAGGGTGCCGGAAGCGCTCGAGCTGGTAGGGCTCAAGGGCTACGAAGATCGGAAGGCAGGGACCCTCTCCGGTGGGGAGATGCAGCGGGTGGCTATCGCCCGGGCGATCTCCACGAAACCGGATATCCTGCTCCTGGATGAACCCACCGCGAACCTTGACCCGGTCTCCACTGAGAAGATCGAGAACCTCATCTTCTCGCTCAAGGAACGGTTCGGGATCACCGTCGTCCTCTCAACCCATGACATGGTGCAGGGGCAGAGGCTTGCAGACCGCATTGCGGTTATAATCGATGGCAGGATCGGCCAGATCGGGACCTCAAAGGAGATCTTCTACCACCCGATGAACCGGGCGGTGGCGAACATGGTAGGGGTCGAGAATATCTTTGAGGGGGTCATCGCCAGAAACGAGGGAGGGCTCGCCTCTATCGATGTTGATGGCACTTCCATCATCGCAACGACCGCATTTTCTCCCGGGACGCCGGTGGTGCTCTACATGCGCCCGGAAGATATCACGTTCCATGTGAAGGACGGGGTGAAGAGCAGTGCCCGGAACGAATTCACCGGAACGATCACAAAGGTCCTCCCGATGGGGCCGAATGCCAGGCTGAAGGTCGATGCCGGGATAACACTGACTGCAGTGATCACCCAGCGATCATTCGAAGAACTCGATCTTGCCCTTGGGAAGGAGACCCAGCTGGCCTTCAAGGCGAGCGCGATCCACGTTGTTGAACGGTAATTACAGAACACTCTCTGTTTTTCCGATCGGCACCCTTGTGATCATTCTTATTTTTTTTTTTTACCGGATGTCGTTTTACCAACGAAGGAAGGTCATACCTTTTGTTCCTGGCTGAACTATCATTGGGATCCAACCAAAACATCCTTTCCAATATCTGAGAAACCGTGAACTCACAATCCTTTCATATAGAGTTACAGGTTCTTGGTACATCCTACTGACGAAATTTGTTCCAAAATTTATGGAATTACCCTATGAAGTGGTGATTTCTAACAAGTGGGAGCCAAAAATAGAGTGGGGTTATATCCTACCAACATCGCTTAAACGTAATTCACTGACTGTGCCATCAGCGGGTAGTCGTCAGCCCAGTATGCTCCGGAGGTGAAGCCTATGTCCCCGACTCCGTTCCCGTCCGCATCAGTCCCGGCATAGGTACTGTAGTAGTTCCCGAGGTAGCTGGTGTAGGAGCTGCCATTGTAGGTGTAGGTGATGGGTGCTGTTGAATTCTCGGTGTTCGCAGTCCCGATATCAAGGGTGCCTCCGAGGAGATTGTTCAGCCAGACGACGTTGTCATGGGTCAGGTCCTTGATGCAGATGTCCTTATCGGCATTGGCCGAGAAGGTGTTCCGGAACGCATTGTTGCTGTATGCATCGTTCCGGATCGAGAGGCCGCGTTTCGAGTTGTCGTGGCAGTTGTTGTAGGAGATGGTGTTATTTGTAGATGTGCCGCCCAGGTGGATACCGTTGTAGCCATTGGCGACGTCGTTGTTCGTTATCGTTCCGGAGTCAGAATCCGTGAAGTCGATACCGCCAATGTTGCTCCCGGTCGCTCCACGGACGCTGAATCCGTTGATGGTGACGAAATCGGCAGCATTCACATCAAAGACTGGCACGAGGGAGTTCGCTGCCGTCACCGTGGTTGCTGCGGCGCCGTTCTCACTTCGTATGGTGATACTCTTGTCGATAACCACGTTCTCGGTATAGGAACCGTCGGAAACCAAAATCTCATCGCCGGCAGTGGCCGCGGTTACTGCAGCCTGGATGCTGGAGTACCGGAGACCGGTGTTCACATTCAGCACCGGGAGGACGGCTTCGGTCACTGTGATGTAGTCTGTCTTCACTTCGCTGTCACTGCCACCCGCATTCGTCACCGTCAGGTTCACGGTGTAGGTGCCGGCAGTCGCGTAGGTATGCGTCGCGTTCTGCGTGGTGTAATCAACCGTGCTGTCATTGTTGACATCCCAGGCCCATGAGGTGGGTATGCCGGTCGATGCGTCAGTGAAGGTGACGGTCAGTGGTGCATTGCCGGAAACAGGATCTGCGGAGAAAACCGCAACCGGTGCTGGTGGCAGGGTAGTCTCCACGAAATTCACAGACTGCGCCATCAGTGGGTAACTATCGGCCCAGTATGCTCCAGAGGTGAAGGCTGTGTCGCCGACACCGTTCACGTCCGCATCGGTCCCGACATAGGAACTGTAGTAGTTTCCGAGGTAGCTAGTGAAGGTGCTTCCACCAAAGGTATAGGTAATCGGTGTTGGGGAGTTCTCATTATTCGCAGTCCCGATATCAAGGGTGCCTCCAAGGAGATTGTTCAGCCAGACGACGTTGTCATGGGTCAGGTCCTTGATGCAGATGTCCTTATCGGCATTGGCCGAGAAGGTGTTCCGGAACGCATTGTTGCTGTATGCATCGTTCCGGATCGAGAGGCCGCGTTTCGAGTTGTCGTGGCAGTTGTTGTAGGAGATGGTGTTATTTGTAGATGTGCCGCCCAGGTGGATACCGTTGTAGCCATTGGCGACGTCGTTGTTCGTTATCGTTCCGGAGTCAGAATCCGTGAAGTCGATACCGCCAATGTTGCTCCCGGTCGCTCCACGGACGCTGAATCCGTTGATGGTGACGAAATCGGCAGCATTCACATCAAACACTGGCACCAGGGAGTTCGCTGCTGTCACCGTGGTGGTTGCGGCGCCGTTCTCGCTGCGAATGGTGAGGCTCTTGTCGATAACCACGTTCTCAGTGTAGGAACCATCGGAGACCAGGATCTCTTCGCCGGCAGTGGCCGCGGTTACTGCAGCCTGGATACTGGCGTACCGGAGACCGGTGTTCACATTCAGCACAGGGAGGACGGCTTCGGTCACTGTGATGTAGTCCGTCTTCACTTCGCTGTCACTGCCGGTTGCGTTCGTCACCGTCAGGTTCACGGTGTAAGTGCCAACAGTATCATAGATGTGGCTCGGGCTCTGATCGGTCGAATCGATCGTGCCGTCGTTCTCAAAGTCCCAGGCCCAGTCGCTGATGCCGTCACCGGTGGACTTGTCGGTGAACTGGACAGTGAGTGGGGCATCGCCCGAAGTCGGGGTGCCATCGAATTCAGCGGCTGGAGGGATCTGGGCCGATGCAAAGGTGAACTTCGCCATAAAGGCGTCATAAGATCCCCCTCCGTAGGTCACCTGATAGGCACCGGTCGTGACCGGGAAATCGGTGGAGGCGGTTAATCCCGTCACATACGCATGGTCAGCATTATCGAGCGCAATACTATATCCAGCATCTGTACCTGTTCCTCCGAGATACGTGGAATAGACCAGATCACCTGTGCCGCTGCCGGCCGGATTGACTTTCACCACGAATGCGTCCCGTGTGCCACTCAATGATGCCTGGAATGCATCGGTCGTGATTGGAAAATCCGAACCCTGCGTAAATCCCGTTAGATAGACAGTTCCAGAACTGTCGAGCGCACTCCCATATCCATAGTCAGTACTTGTTCCGCCAATGTACGTTGAATATACCAGATCGCCCGTGCCGCTGCCGGCTGGGTTGATTATACAGACAAATGCATCATTAGATCCGGCATTCGCCGTCTGATAGGCGCCGGTTGTTGTGGGGAAATCCGTGCTTGCCGTATATCCCGAAACGTATATTCCTGCACTGTTAACCGCGATTCCACGTGGATAGGTGGCACCATTGGTCCCGGCCAGATACGTGGAATAGACCAGATCATATGTGCCGCTGCCGGCCGGGTTGAGCTTGCTCATGAAACCATTGTAGTTGTCACCGGCATATTGTTTCGTTGTCTGGAGTGCCCCGGTTGTCACGGGGAATGCATCGCTCGTGGTTTGTCCGGCAACATAGATCGTTCCCGAGCTGTCAAGGACAATTGCCCGTGAATAGTGTGTCCCCATATCCCCGCCGAGGTAGGTGGAATAAACCAGATCGTCCGTGCCGCTGCCAACTGGGTTGATCACACTAATGAAACCAAATAATGACCCGCCGGTTGTGTAGGGCATCGTTGTATTATATGCTCCGGTTGTTACAGGGAAATCTGAAGCACCCGTTCTTCCGGTAACATATATCTTTCCTGCGGCGTCAACCGTTATGCCATCTATCTCTTCCTCGCCCTGAGAGCTGTATACGACCGTAGCTCCCCCGAGATAGGTGGAATAGTGGAGAGATGTACCAGCTGGGTTGAGTTGGACGATGAATCCATCCTGCGTTCCGGACAGTGTCCTGCTGTATGCACCCTCTGTTGTGGGAAAATCGCTGCTCGTGGTAGAGCCGGCAATATACGCGTTTCCTGAACTATCGGCTGCAATGGCATATCCATATTCTGTTCCTGTTCCTCCTAGATAGGTGCTATAGACCAGGTTTCCGCTGGAGTCGAATTTGACTACGAAGACATCATAGGCCCCGCCAAAGGTTGCCTGGTAGACTCCTGTGGTAGTTGGGAAGTCCGCAGAGTTAGTGCGTCCAGTGATGTAGACATTCCCTGTCTCGTCCGTTGCAGTAGCATATCCACAGTCATTACTACCGGATCCACCAAGGTAACTCGCGTACCATGTCTGCGGCCCGGCTTCACCCACCGTGATGTAATCCGTCTTCACCTCTTCATCGCTGCCGCCGGCATTGGTCACGGTGAGATTGACTGTGTAGGTTCCGGCAGTGTTGTAGATATGGCTCGGGTTCTGGACTGTGCTGTCGGTCGTGCCATCGTTATTGAAGTCCCATGCCCACGCGGTGATGCCGTCGCCGGTCGATGCATCGGTGAACTGGACGGTCAGCGGGGCATCGCCGGTGGTCACATCGGCGGTGAAGTTGGCTGTCGGTGCCGCTGGCCCGATCCCGGAGGGAAGTAATTCAATTGATGCAATCCCCTTTACACTCATCGCACCAGTGACGTTCTGGCCGACGAGGCGAAGCGGCCAGCTTGAGTCCGTTTCGGGAATCCTTGTCCCGTTCAGCTTATTTGCAACAAGGTAGTTGTTGTTTCTGATTATCTGATCGCTTGGAATGGTAGTGAAGGTACCATCACCTGCAGTCACTATCACATCATACCCGGCTGCTGCGAGGGTATCGTTGAAGGCATTTTCCGAGTGCTGATCCTGGTCATCAACAAAACCGGCAAGGAACCACAGGGGCATTCCCGACCAGGTCCTGCCCTGACTATCGGTATATTCTACTTCGTGGTTGGCACCAAACTGGCAGGAAAGGGCAGATTCAAAGTAGTTACGCGAGATGTTCTGTTTCAGCCCGCCGATTTCCTCTCCGTCAAGGACGAGTGTCCAGTCTGTCACCGGCGAAGCGTAGATCTTGATGGTCTTGATATATTTGGCCGAGAGNCTCGGTGCCCGGCTCCATCCCGCCCACCAGGTTGCACAGATCCTGCACTTTTGTTCCCTTGATCGCGTTATCAATCTTGGGCGGAGTCATTCCCTTGGTCTCGTTGGGGTCCCAGAGATCGTCCGGGTCGAGGGTGAGGCCCTGGTATTGATAGTGCGTCACACCATCTCCTATGATTGGGAGGTGTGCCTCCATCCAGACATAGTCGACCGTGGTCTGGTTGATGATCGTGACCTCATCGGATGCATACTTGATAATGGTAATATTCGGGATCTCGGTGGGTTCCTGGAAGTCGGTCAGCGAAATACTGACGAGATTCCCAACGCTATAGCTTGCAGATGGCAGTCCAGCACCGACGAGCCTGAGCGGGTACGGTGGGTGGTCGCCGTCAGTTGGCAGGGGTTGCCCGTTCAGCGTGTTCGCGATGATGAACCCGTCCGTTGTCCCGATTTGCTGGCTTGTGAGTTCCTTGCTGTATCCGTCCCCGGCAGTCAGAATCACTTTGTACCCTGCATTCGCAAGGGCGTTGTTGAAGCCGTTCGATCCATGGGGGATCCGGTCATCGACCCACCCCATGAGCCGCCAGAGGGGTATACCCTCATACACGTTCCCCTCCCCATCATCATACGTCGCGTTGTGGCAGGAAGCCCAGTACTCGAACTCAGACTGGGGTATGATATCACTGATCGCACCATCGAGCAGCAGGCTCCAGTTTCCAGGTGGGTATGCAGGCAGGCCTTCGAGCCGGATGGCTGAGATTTTGCCCACGCTCTTCCCACCTGTGGCATTCGCGCCCACCAGGCGGAGCGGAGCTTCAGTTTCGTTCAGCGGTTCGCCATTCTTCTTGTTCGCCACGATATAGTTACTGCTCCTTGCAACATCCCCGCTCGCAAAGGTCCGATTGAACCCGTCAACGGCGATCACGCGAATGGTGTAACCCGCGGAAGCACGGGTATCATTGAAGGTCCAGTGGGATGTGGTCTCGATGTCGTCCACCGCCCCCACAAGTTCCCAAAGAGGGACCCCACTCCATACATTCCCGCTGCCGTCGGTATAGGTGGTGTTGTGGTGACAGATGATACCCTCCTCGAAGTATTGCTGCGTGATGATGTCCACCACATCACCTTCCATACTGAGCGTCCATCCCTCCGGTGGCTCGGGAAGTCCAACGAGCTCGATCGATTTGATATTCCCTACCAGCTTCCCGGAGGAGACCGCGGGGCCGATCATCTGGAGCGGGAAGCAGGGCTTGGTGCTGTTGGGACGGAGCAGTGGCAGCGGCTCCCCGTTCAGGGTGTTTGCCACGATGTAGTCATTGTTGCGGGCGATATCGACGCTCTCGAAATTGATGGAATATCCGTCTCCCGCGGTCACCTTCACCGAGTAACCCTCTGCGGCAAGCGCGTCGTTGAAGTTGTAATGGTCCGGGCCTGAGTCTGGGTTATCATCAACCATCGCTACGAGGAGCCAGAGCGGCACCCCGCCCCACACGTCTCCCTCGGCATCGGTATAGTTCACCATATGACCTGACGATGGGCATGCAAGGCCTTGCTCGAAGTAGGCCTTACTCACGGTCATGGTCATTGCACCATCGAGGGAAATTGACCAGTCGGTGGGAGTTACCCCTGTCGAAGCAATCGTCTTGACAGCAGCTGAGGCATTTGCCTTCACCGCAGCGAGGTTGGAGGGATCGGACACAGTGCCATTGACGAAGTAGAATTCCACCCGATCGCCATCATTCAGCGGGATGAGGTTCAGGCCACCGGCAGGGTTGTTATACCCGTCCTTGAAGACGTCATTGACATAGGCATACCAGGCCATTCGGGGTGTCTTCTGGTAGAGATAGGTATCGATGTTGTCCAGCAGGAGGACCCCGTATCCTGACCACTGCTTGTCCGTTACACCATATGTGAACCCCGCCGTGGTGGCGGCTACATCCAGCGCCCCAAGGGGCGTGGTCCGGTTCACGGTATAGTTCGCGCCACTATTGTAGGCGGTGACATTGAAGGTTGTATCTGGTGTGAGCATGACCGTGCCGTTAAACAGCACGTCCATGACCGGGCCTGGTGTGGTGTCAGCGATGGTCATTACCGCGGCTGAGGCGTTTGCCTTCACCGCTGCAAGGTTGGAGGGATCGGACACAGTGCCATTGACGAAGTAGAATTCCACCCGATCGCTAACATTGAACGTCGCTCCGGGAGTGAGTGCCACGGTTCCATTAAACAGTACGTCAACTGTTGGGATTGGCGTAATGTCAGAGACGGTCTTTATCGCAGCGGAGGCATTTGCCTTGACCGCGGCTAGGTTGGTTGGGTCCGACACCGTGCCATTGACGAAGTAGAATTCCACCCGGTCGCCATCATTCAGCGGGATGAGGTTCAGGCCACCGGCAGGGTTGTTATACCCGTCCTTGAAGACGTCATTGACATAGGCATACCAGGCCATTCGGGGTGTCTTCTGGTAGAGATAGGTATCGATGTTGTCCAGCAGGAGGACCCCGTATCCTGACCACTGCTTGTCCGTTACACCATAGGTGAACCCAGCCGTGGTTGCGGCTATGTCAAGGGCCCCCAACGGGGTGGTCCGGTTCACGGTATAAGTGAGGTTACTATTGTATGCGCTAACATTGAACGTCGCTCCGGGAGTGAGTGCCACGGTTCCATTAAACAGTACGTCGATTGTCGGTGGTGTGCCGACAGTGAAGAATCCATTACTGGTATCAGTGCAGGCAGGATAGGTGGTACTTGTAACCCGTATCCGGTAATCATCGCCTAGCGGAGTGCTATTGGGGAAGGTGAGGTTAAACGACCCAGCCCCGGCCGATCCGATGGGGTGGCTGGACGAAATCACCGCCAGAACCGTTTCTCCCCGAAGCGCCTCGATTTTCACCGCAGATCCAGGATTTCCGAGATAGGTCCACTGGAGGGGATGGGTAGACCCCGGCGGCCAGATCTCCCCGCCATTGGGCGAAACGACAGTGATAGCAGATCCAATCGTGAAGGGAGCGGCGCTCGTATCGGTATATGCCGGATTGCTGGTGCTGGTAATCCTGACCTTGTAGTCATCACCGAAAGGCGTGCTATAGGGAACCGGTATACTGACAGAGCCTGATGTGGTGGAAATGTCAGTGACTGTTTTCAGGACCATTGAGCCTTTCAAGAATTCGATTTTTACCATGGACCCGGGATTGCCTGCATAGGTCCAGTTTATGAACTGTGTGGAACCCTGCGTCCAGACCTCACCACCATTTGGTGACACAATAGTGATCGATGAACCACTATCGGCACTGATGGTGAATGGTGCATTGCTGGTATCGGTATACGCCGGATTGCTGGTGCTGGTCACCCTGAACCGGTAATTATCTCCGAGCGGTGTACTGAAAGGAACCGTCAGATTGAAGAACCCGAATCCTCCTGACCCGATAGAAACACTCGGAATTGTCGCTATTACCGTTTCTCCCCGGAGTGCCTCGATCTTTACTGAGGAGCCGGGATTGCCGGTATAGGTCCACTGAACGGCCTGGGCAGAACCCAGCTGCCAGACCTCTCCACCATTGGGCGACTCCACGGTAATCGGAGAACTGATGGTGAATGATGCATTACTTGTATCAGTAATGGCAGGAACACTGGTGCTCGTGACCCGGATACGGTAGTCAGTACCCAATGGTGTGCCTGAAGGTACCGTCAGGTTGAAGAGACCTGATCCTCCGGCTCCGATGGAAACACCGGGAATCGTCGCTATCACAGTTTCTCCCCGAAGCGCCTCAATTTTTACTGTTGATCCAAGGTCACCATAGTAACTCCAATGGATAGTCTGGACAGATCCCAGACCCCAGATCTCTCCACCATCAGGGGATTCCACATTAATAGAAGGTGCGGGATCATCGCTGTAGATATAAATGCGGTTCACATACTTGGCAGAGAGGCCGGTAGTGGTCGGGTAGTTCTCACCGCCCTGGACGTAGTAGTACCAGTACTCGGGTGCTGCCGCCTCATGCCAGTCCCAGTTGCCGAATGCATGGACCCCGGCCCCCCCCGGCCCAAGGCTATTGACCGAATCATCGGCAAACCAGACAAGACGCATACCGTCAGAATACCCCGAGTCGGGATAATTCCCATTCATGTACCAGGTAAGAGCAATAGGACCTTCACGGGAGGAGTACCCATACACATTTTCATAGGCGACCCACTTGGAAAAACCGTCAGATGAGAGGATCTTTGCCTGTTCACCGGGTGACATCCCGCCAACCAGGTCGCAGAGGTCCTTGAGGTTGGTTCCCTTTACTGCACCCATATCCTTCTCAAGGACATTGGTATTTTCTTGAGGGTTCCACCTCAGTTCCTGCTCGAGGGTCTCGTTCGGATCGTCGATAAAGACCGGTCCCTGGTGGTAATAATGGGTAACTCCATCACCAAGCACGGGGAGATTATCCATCATCCATTGATAGGTCACATTGGTCTGGTTCAGGATCGTTGTTCCGTCGTTTGCATACCGTACGATGTGCACGGTCGTGGTAGCAGCTATCGCTGGTGTGGCAAACAGCAATACTGCAATCAAGATGAGCGAATATGCCCATATCGTCTTCTTCTTGTCCATGGTTCTACCTCGTTTGGATGAAATTTTCAAATGTACAACAAAAACAATGGAATGGTCATCAGGAGCTTTTAAAAGATTTATTATTTACTTCAGAAAATTTTAAAGATTATAAATTTATAATATATTTTAAAATAATGGCACTGCCTCTTTT
>JAEAME010001247.1_pt1 | contig 18661 bp, 16 predicted proteins | sample 8958731 | NCBI WGS metagenome assembly JAEAME01 (sample SAMN16933194, study PRJNA681113) | bioreactor sludge metagenome | isolation source: anerobic bioreactor sludge (Control) | place: India:Bengaluru | collected 2018-10-24 | reverse complement strand
TGATACCGGAAACTGCAGAGATTGTTATAACTTGTTAGTCGGACACACTCCTAGTCCCGGTCCCTCCCGCAACCAAGGCAAGCAACGAAAAGCGGGAGGCAGCCGCCTCCCGCGAACCTCTTCTTCATCCCATTTGAGCAGCGGACTGTGACCACTTCTGCCCAAACGACCGGATGCGCCTCATCGGTGGCTAATACCGCGGCATCAATCCCGGATAAGGCAGAGAGTGTGAGGTACCACATCCTGATGATTCATCATATGGAGTATGTATTCAGTTATATTTCGACGCCATTCGACCTTTCTGTCCAACCCAAACTAAGAAGCGTTCACGTTTAATGTTATTGAACAACAACTCTAATTGTTGCATTTTTCTCTATTATCACCCAGGCCTCTTTCTGAGGAACCACACATTTCTTGACTTATGTCATTCTTCAGTAATAGACTACACGGCGTGTGGGGGTATTAACCACTAATTGTCTAAGTTTTGTTCGTCATAATAGTGAAAAAGAGAATTCTATTATTACGAAGAACCGATAACGGGGTGGTTGTATGGAAACCTCATTGCTCGCAACCAAACTCACGATCCCTCCTTTGCGCATACCGTTCGTGCCCCGGCCGCGCCTGGTAGAGCGGCTCCGGGAGTGCCTCAACTACAACCTGGTCCTCATCTCCGCCTCGGCCGGCTTTGGCAAGACGACGCTACTGAGTGATTGGGCAGGCCACGACCCCGGGATGCCTATTGCCTGGTTATCATTGGAAGAAGCTGATAATGATCCGGTCCGTTTCTGGGACTACGTCTTAGGTTCGTTAAAGACACTGCAACCAGCCTTCGGCGAAAGTACGAGTGCCATGCTGCACTCCGGGCAGCCTTTGCCAGTCCCGTCACTGCTGACGGTCCTCATCAACGAGGTGGCTGCCCTGCGGTCTCCGTTAGTGCTGGTCCTTGATGACTATCATCTGGTCACGGCGAAGCCAGTCCACGACGGTATCGCCTACTTGATCGAGCATATGCCATCACTGATGCACGTAATGATTGCCACCCGGGCAGACCCTCCCTTGCCGTTGGCTCATTTCCGTGGCAAAGGAGTGCTGCTGTAAATACGCAACGACGACCTAAGGTTCAGCCGGGACGAAGCGCTGGTATTGTTCCGGGCGATGAAGACTCTTGGGCTTTCCACTGAAGACGCCGGGAAGCTGGAGAGCCGTACGCAGGGTTGGGTATTAGGCCTCAAGATGATCGCCCTCGCCCTGCAGCGGACGCCAAACATGGCAGGGTTCATTACCAGCTTCACCGATAGCCAGCGCTATGTTATGGACTATTTAGTTGAAGAAGTGCTTCAGCGCCAGACCAGCGAAGTCAGAGACTTCCTGCTCGAGACCTCCATGCTGGAAAGAATGACTGCTCCATTGTGTGACGGACTGACCGGACGGAACGACAGCGGGAATATGCTGAAGGATCTGGAGCGAGGTAACCTTTTCATCGCCCCGCTGGATGAGGCGCGGGCATGGTACCGCTACGATCATCTTTTCCTGGACCTGCTGCGCCATCAGCTTGAGATGCGGTATGGGCCCGACCACATCGTTGAGCTGCACCGACGGGCAAGCCATTGGTACGAGCAGCACAGCTTCCTCGACGAGGCCATTAACCACGCTCTTGAGGCAAAGGACTGGAAGACGGCAACAAGGTTATTGCTTGAACAACTGGCCGATAGGTCGCGTAAGGGCGAGTGGCTCACATTACTCAACTGGTTGCGTCAACTGCCCGAAGAGGTAAGAAACGGCGACCCGCGACTAGTGGCAATCTATGGCCATATGCTCGTTGTGGCGGGGAGGCTCGACAATGCCGCGGCCATGGCGGACCGCATGGAGCAAATCGCCAAGGAAAATAGCCGGCAAGTCGGCTACGTTGCTGAACTGCGAGGCCTGATCGCTTCCCGCCGTGGAGACAAGGGACGCGCCGTGGAGCTATGGGAAGAGGCTCTAAAACTGATACCAGAGAACGACGTCAATTCACAGAGCAGGGTGAACCTGCAATTAGGGTTCATTTACTGGAACAACGGTCAGTTCAAGCAAGCTGAGCCACTGCTGACCAAGGCATATGAGGCCGGACGCAAGGCGGGCAGTAACTATGTTGCATCCGACTCACTCGCGCTGCTGGCGGCAGCCGAATCATCGAGTGCTGGTAAGATGCGGACCGAAGTCGATCGATACAGGCTGGCCATCGAGCTGGCCGGGCCCAACCCGGCCGCCTGTTCCTCACATCAGAGCCTGGGATGGACCTTGTACGAAATGAACGATCTCGATGGGGCGGTCCGCGAAATTGAGCGTGCTCTCGAGTTGGGCCAACTTACAGGCATGCAAGGATTTGTGGCCCGCCAGTATGCCTTGCTGGCCCATTGCCGGTTGGCGCAAGGCGATGAGGTCGGAGCCGGAGCCGAGATTGAGAAGTCCCGACAGATAGCGCAGAGTACCGGCCAGCCGGGAGTACGCGCAGACTGCGTGGCCTACGGTATTGCGCTGGCACTCAGACTCAACGACCTGGCGACAGCCTCAGAACTTGGCCACAGGCTGGCCGAGGATGCCAGCGCGATGCCTTTCTATCACAAACACGTCCCACTGCGACTACTCATTGCGCAAGGCGAGAAGAAAGCAGCCGCCGAGAGACTGAAGACGCTGTATGATGAAGACATTCGTGGTCAATTGCAGGGAATGGCCATCAAAGTACGCGTGTGCCAGGCGTTGGCCGCCGACACTACTGAGTTCGCGTTGCGTTTCCTTGCTGAAGTGATGGCGATAACGGAACCGGAAGGCTATATTCGCACGTTCGTCGATGAAGGCCGATTGCTTGCCCCGCTGCTGCGCTATGCTATCACCCGCGGCATCTTTCCCGACTACGCTTCCCGGCTGCTGACGGTTATCGAGGCTGAGGAAGCACTAAAGCTGTCAGCCGTAAAAGAACCACAACCGCTACTCAGCGAACGCGAGCTCGAAGTCCTGCGGCTGGTGGCCGCCGGTCTCTCCAGCCGGGAGATCGCCGGGAAACTGAACGTCAGCCTCAATACCACTAATACCCACATCCGCCATATCTTCGAGAAACTGGATTCAAAAAGCCGCGTACAAGCCGTCGCGCAGGCCAGAGAACTCAAACTAATACAGTAGCAATCTAAAACACCCGTCATCCCCATTTCGAACCGCCCGGTACTGCAACGTCCGTTGGTATCTCGCCGCAAAATCACTATCGTTAATCACTATTTCTGGTGATTACTGCAGTCCTGTCCACATTTATTCTTATGCTATGAGAAACACTGCAACTGGGAGTGAAAAAAGTTTGTGATAGACGTGGAGATTCAGCTTAAAGGGCAGATCGATACTGACTGGTCGAACCGGTTTGGTGGTCTAGCCATTATCCATAGCGAAGATGGTGATACAGTCATCAAGGGACCCATACGTGACCAACAAGAACTACGGGGTGTGCTGGCGTTTCTGGCCGATTTGGGTCTCGAGTTGGTGTCGGTGACCACCAGGACTAACCCCTATTCTCCTTCAGGAGGAGGCGGCTGATAGAAGAAAAGAACAATGATTTCAATTAGAGGCAAAAAATATAAAATAAGGGAGAAAAAATGAGAAAGTTAAGCATTCTACTAATGGTTTTGACTCTGGCTGTAGCCATGATCATGCCGTTGAGTGCAGCGAACGCTGCTTCCCCACAGTTCGAAGTCAGCGGCACTATCACGATGACGATGACTGGCCTTATCCCCCAAATCGTTGGTGCCGACCACCTGATGAAAGGGGAAGTATTTCACCACGTTACCTATACCGGGGATATATCCGGCAGCGGTGACGAAGCAGGAATGATGACATACAACTTGAAATCGTTAGCCCTTGCCAGCGTAGGGGTTGAAACTTTTACCGGGACCGTGTTGGGTAGAAATGGGACTTTGACATTCCATTACTTTCATGGCGGTCACGTTCCTTTGGTGCCCGGAGCGGCTCTCAAGGTGGAGCAGACGATCATCTCGGGAACCGGAGAGCTGGCAAACCTTCGCGGTACGCTGCACTTCACGGTCTACTCCACTGAGAATGGTCCATACCAAGGCACATACTCCGGCAAACTGCACTTTGTTGATTAATAACCCAACACAAATAAAGATAACATATACACTCCAAGATTTATCAAGCCCGAGGGGCAGGCGATAAGCCTGCCCCTTCTTACTATTAGGTGAACTACACAGTGTTTGTTCATAATTGACAATCATCCATGATTAGAATAAATTAAACTCGGGTGATACCGGTGGTAGTACGGGACAGCAATGATTTTGTTTCGGCATCCACATCGCCGACTTTCAGATTGATTTGGTTTTTTCCTGGTTTTGATCGATAGTTAAAGTTAGTTAGTGCGAATCGCCACAAATTCCGGAGGGTCTCAATGTATTTGACCGATGACGAGAAGCGAATGTATCAAGGTGAATATGGCCCAGGCGTTCAAAAAGCCATGACCATGCTTGTAGAATACGGTGAGGCATTCGATGCCCCGAAGATGGTCAGGGTGCATAATGCCCATACCGGGCTTATGGCGGGAGCATGGCTGCACCAGATATTGGACGGTGTGGGTCAAATACGGACGTTCACAACTACTCATGCCGGAATGACCGGTGCCTGTAAAGCAGCCAGGGCAATGGGGTTGAAAGCAGACTATTGTGAGAATCAAACCAGGATCCAGGCGGAAACCATGGGTTTTTGTATTCCAAAAGGATTTTTACCGGCGATGACTTGCACTCCTTATCTGGTAGGCAATGTACCAGTTCCGGGGCGGGTTTTTTCGTGGCCGGGATCTTCGGGCATCATCATCGGCAATTCAGTGTTTGGTGCAAAAGGCAATCGTGATTCGATGCCGGCTTCCATGGCTAGTGCGATTACCGGAGTGACGCCCGAGATGCTGCTGTTGAAAAACGAGAACCGATACGGGCAAATTGTGGTTAAAATGGAAGGCCTTGATATGGAAACTTTTTCCGAAGCCGATTACGGAGCAGTTGGTTACTATATCGGCGGGATGGTCGAGACAAAGAACGTAGTTGTTGATGGGATCCCGGGTAACGTCTCTTTCGACCACTTGAAGTTTTTCCTTTCTCCTCAACCAGTCTCAGGGGCAGTCGCCATATGTCATATCGTTGGGGTTACCCCCGAAGCCCCGACCCTGGAACAAGTAGTTGGTAATAAAAAACCTGAAGTGATAATCAAGGTCGGGATGCACGAAATTAAAGAAGCCTGGCAAAGCCTTCACACTGCCAGAAGGGATGACATCGAACTGGTCTTTTTCGGCTGTCCCCATCTGAGCATCCGGGAGTTAAAAGAATTAGCACAGTTACTTGAGGGAAAAAGAATCGCTGATAATGTTCGGCTATTTACCGCAACCTCAGAGCAGACATACACTCTGGCTAAAACTACCGGGTATATAGATATCATCGAGAGTGCCCGCGGAGTCGTCGCTTCAGGAATCTGTATCCAGAGTTTTCCATACGAGCAACTGGAATAGCCGGTTTCTACTGCAGCAACTAATTCAGCAAGAGCTGCCTCTTACCAGTCCAGGCGCGGGATCGGTATTCAATACGGAAGTACTATAGACTGTATCAATGCGGCTTTAACCGGTAAATGGAGAGGGTAAGAATATGATACTAAAGGGGAAAACAGTCAAGAAAGGAAAAGTGGAAGGCGTAGCAATAGTCTCACAAAGACCCTTTTCATTCCTGGGGGATCTGGATGTAAATACTGGCAAGGTTGTCCCCAAAGGACACGATATTGAAGGCCAGAGTATCGCTGGTAAAATATTCGTCTTCTCAACAGGAAAAGGTTCTACGGTTGGACCGAATGTTGCATATCAAGCCAAACAACTGGGCAATGCCCCGATAGGTATGATTTGTCTTGAAGTGGAACCGGTGATGGCAATGGTAGCGATTATGAATGACATTCCGATGGTGCATAAACTTGATGGCAACCCGCTTGAAATAATCACGACAGGAGACTTTGTAAAGATGGACGCCACCAAGCGAATTGTCGAAGTAATTAAGGGAAATTTTTCTTGAAAGCAGCGAGTATTCAATCGTTACGGGACATGCATTCGTCCCCCCGGTTGTTTCAGACTGCACTTGAAAAATGTTAAAAAACATACCATAGTAAGTCGAGCATTAGTAGGTAACCATATTCATTGAAGAACCGGAGGGCGAAACATAATGGATGCGATGCACAAAGATGGTTTTTTTAAAAACCCGGGAAATATTAATCTTTACTATCAATACTGGCTGCCTTCAGACGGCCCAAAGGCAGTAATACTGATTGCACACGGATTTGCCGAGCACAGCGGGCGTTATAACCACATGGCTGAATATTTTATTTCCCAAGGCTATGCGGTATATGCCATGGATCACCGTGGACATGGTAAATCCGACGGCGAACGTGTCTACGTTGAAAAATTTTCTGATTATGTCGATGACTTAAAAATATTTTTCGATATTATCCGCAAAGAAAATCCCGGGAAACTGATATTTTTAGTCGGACACAGTATGGGTTCCGCCATTGCTCTACTTTATACCGCGAAATACCAAAAAGAACTGGCCGGCTTGATTACCTCAGGCGGAGGTATTAGTCGTGGTAATGAACCGCCGGCACCCCGGCAACCTGAGGGGCAGCCGCTGCCTACTGCCTTTTTAAGTCGGGATCCGGCAGTAATCGAAGCTTATGTAAATGATCCTCTTGTATATCACGGGCCGATTCCGCCAAGACTGAGTGGAATGATGGGGGGAGTCACCGACGCGGTTCCGCTAATTCGGCTGCCGGTACTTATAATGGCGGGAAATGGCGTTACTGATGGTGCGCGAAGTCAAGTCTTATTCGAGGCTTTGGGGTCGAAAGACAAGACGCTTAAGTTATACGAAGGGTTGCGTCACGAAATTTTTAATGAACCGGAGAGACATCAGGTATTTCGCGATCTTGCGAAATGGCTCGAAGATCACTCGTAATATTATTTACGACTGGATAATGATAGCCAGCCTTTAAACCCACCTGAATAATGGGTTGCTGATAGTGTTCTTGTTATATCGGGGTGGTGTTATCGTGAAGTCTCCCCCTTTATCAGCTTTTTATTGTAGTCAAGCAACAGCTTTGTCATTTTGTTCTGCTTTTTCTCCATGGCCGGCTTTTCGAAGAACTGCATTGCCAGCGGGGATTTAACGGTATACGGCGTCCATCTCGGCATGGGTGTGCCGTCGGCATCAAGCCCGTTGGGGTCGCCGTTCCTGGCGAAGTTCGTCCAATAGTTACACATCTGGCGCGCCAGGTCGAAGTGTTTACCAACGAACGGCCGCCAACACCTCATCAGCGTTTCAAACTCGAACCAGAGATCGGAGGAGTGAAAAGCGCCGGCATTATCACCCGGTATTTGCGGACCGAAAGAATAGCTGAAAACCGGCGGTTTGCCCTGCGCGGCCACAGTTTCGCAGAACAGTTTGGCGGTAAGCTCAGTAGTGTTGACTGCAGCTGCCTGCTTGAGACTGATGCCTTCAGCCGCAGCCCTATCCCGGGCCAGTTTGCAGTATTCGGTGGCAATCCCCGAAATGTTCTCCTTCGCCCAGGCGTCAATGTGGTCATCGGGCGGAGTCATCAGGAATTCATTTATGGTCGAGCCTATCATGACGGGAATATCGTGTTGACGGCCCGCCAGCACACTGGCTGCTGCTTCTTCAACAACATATTTACCGTCTACTGTGGCGCTCCAGTATTTGTTGAATTCAAGATGTTTGGCCAAAAGCCTCTTGGCATCGATGGCCTTGGCCGCGGCGAGGTTCTTCGCTCCGACAAAGTCGAAGAAAGCCTCGCCCTGTTTCGCCAGGGCTTGAAGACTGGAGCCCATCATCATCATCCGGAGCGACGGTTCCCTGATGCGCACGCCGCCGCCGGACTGCACAATGGCTTTTTGGAAGGCTCCTTTGGCCAGAGGCGAATTCAAATGGGACATTACGCTGCCGCCCCCCGCCGATTGCCCGAAAATGGTGATATTATTCGGGTCGCCGCCGAAATTGGCAATGTTGCGGTGGACCCAATCGATGCTAGCCTTCTGGTCCAGGTAGCCAAAGTTCGCCACGAAGCCATCAGGAGCAGTCTTGATTATTTCCGGATGAGTCAAAAACCCGAAGACGTTCAGACGGTAGTTGATGGAGACCAGGATGACGCTGCGGCTGGCAATGCGCTCACCGTCGAACTCCATTTCCCACGGATAGCCCTCCATCAGGCCTCCACCATAGATCCAGATCATGACGGGCATCTTTTCCTTGCCCGTCCTGGAATTGGTCCAGACGTTCAGATACAGGCAGTCTTCATCCATCGGCACCTCCGGGTCGACGTGCCATTCTTTGGCATAGAAAGCCCCGGTATTCAAGTTTGAGCCCGGAGTGCGCTGCATGGCGATGGGCATGAACTCCAGACAGGCGCGGACGCCTGTCCAGTCAGCGGCCGGTTTGGGAGCCCTCCAGCGCAGATCTCCCACAGGCGGAGCCGCGAAGGGTATTCCTTTGAAGACCGTGATCCTGGCGTCAGTACCTTGAATTCCCCGAACCGTTCCGTTTTCCGTCTTGGTGATGCGAAGCATCTGAACTACCTCCTGTTCCTAGTAAAAATGAGAGCTGGTCCTGCCGCTAATCCCGGTTATTACCGGGCTAACCTGGCAGACCTTTTCTTTATCTTAAATATATCCTTATCGTGTAAAACCATTTCAGGATTTCAGCAGATTTTCATCTTTATCAAGATAGCAAAGTCATGCTTAATATCGGCCGTATTTTTCAACCGAATCTATCATCGCTTTTACATTTTCCGGTTTGGTTTCACCGTAGCCGGTCGTTGAAGAGGTCAGGATAAAGCCGCCGTTTTTCCCGCAAGCCTGTATCAGTTTTTTACAGTATTCATCCACCTCCGAGGGTGAACCGGTGCAGAGTAACGATACAGGAACATTACCAGCCAGGCAGGCCACGTCACCAAGGATTTCTTTGGCTCGAACCATATTTGAGTCTTGAAGGCGGATATAGAAAGTACCTTTGGGAAAATCAGTAAAATACTCCAACTGGTTGTCCCGCTTACCCTCGAAAAACATGCGGATAACATCGTATCCAAGATCAAACGTGGTTTGAATAGCTCGCTTCCAGTTGGGCCAGACAAACTCCTCAAACTGCTTTTTTGATAAAAATTCATCGGACACCCTGTGTGATTCTCCAGCCGAACCAATTGCTGGCTTACCATCCCGATGAACTGCCGGTTTTGCCTGGGAAATCCGGAATTCCAGGAACTTCTTGAGAGCCGCTTTCAGCTTATCCGGCCTTCGGAACATGTCGATACCCACGCCCCTGAAGCCGCGGAAGCTGTTGGAAAAGCCGGAGAAGGGTGGGTTGACTCCCCCTCCCATCTGCCAGAATGGGTCCGGCGGAAAACCTATGGATGCCATCTCCTGTTCAATATTACCCACGGCCTTGTCCCATTTCTTTTTTTCCTGTGCTGCTTGTTTCATTATTCTGGCAAACTGCTCGAATTCCGGTGAATCGAAGAGGGTGGCGAAAGATAACGGGTTTGTGCCCAGGTCTCTCAGGGGCGGGAGTTTAGCCAGCGGCTTCATTGAGTTATTTACCCGCGGCATCCAATAGCGGATTATGTAATCGGAAGGATCAAGGAGGAAGAGATCATATTCGTCCTCTTTCATATACTCCTGTTCGTTTATCTGGTGGGGTAAATTAGGAGGAAGTTTACCACCGGGATACCATTCGTAATTTGAATCAAGGATATCAAGGGCGGTACCTGGTCCATATGTCAGGTTTCCCCACCCGTCAGGTGCAAAATCAACCAGCATTCTTTTAAGAGCATTTTTCCAGACAGGAGCATCATAATAGACACTCGAGAAAGGTACCCCAGTATATTTGCATGCCGGGTAGGTCCCGCAAAAGAGAACCGGGACTCTGTCCGGTACTTTAAGCGTAATGGCATCAAATAATCTCTTTTCCCGCTCGTGGTAAAGCTCCTCCACCGATTTGCCGTGTTTTTTCTGGATCTCTTCCCTTAATTTCCGGTCATCGGCCGGTAATTCTTTTCCTGGTTTCTGCTTTTCCATCTAAACTCCTTCTCGTTTGCCAACACTAAATTATGACTATTAGAAATATGGTGTCTTGAAGCTTACTAATAACCTTCTTCTTTCCATCGGGACCAATCGACCAGCTTTCTTTCTTCTTCGGTGAGAATCTGTGGGTAGAGTTTTTCGGTATGTACTGGCCCCTGGTTTATTTCTATAAAGATCCACGGCCTGTCTGTCCTCCTGATAATATAGGGACAATGTATTACATTCGCCGGAATAAAAACCACAGTGGACTTCGTCATGATGTGTTTTTCCCGCTCGGCACCCATCTGGAGTTCCACTTCCGCACCCAGGTCTGTGGGGTCATCCGGGTTGGTCCCAATGAGCATCAGGATTTCCGCATCTTTGTGGGTGTGAGGAGGGTGTCCTACGCTGATCATTTCGGGAGAGGAGTGCCCAGGAGCGTTAGGTAAATTCCAGTGAACCCAGTAGAAGTTACAGCCTTTAAAGGTATTGTAATCCACCCGTGCGATGCCGGTACGGCCTCTTTCAATCTCCTCCGGCTTCGCCTGATAATCCTTGAAGAACCGTCCATATTTGTCAGCCATTTACATCCTCCCAAATTTATTTGTATCTCGGTGCCCCATCAAGGCTTAATTGCCTCTTCATCCGGCAATACTCTGGGATGGTAATATTCAGTATTCGGCACAACCTGGCAGTCTCTCACCCGCCAATAGTAACTGTCAGGCCCAGGGCTTCAATAGTCTTCTGAATTGCCGCCATCTGTTCGGCAGTAGGTGGAGTGATGTTAACTCCACTTTGATCTCTTTCGAGGCGGTCGTATTTACTTTCTCCCAATCGGTGATAAGCCAGGATGTTCACTTTTGTATCTTGCCCTATTTCATTGACAACGAATCTTGCGGTAGCTTCAATGTTCTGCATGTCTGCATTGTAGCCTGGGATAACCGGAATTCGGGCTATTATCGGGATAGTATAATTCCTTCGAATTTGCTTTATGTTCTCAAGAATAAGGTCGTTGCCTATGCCGGTACACCTTTGATGAGACCTGGAATCCATATGTTTCAGGTCATACAATACCAGGTCGACGTATTCGAGTACCTGTTCGAGAGTTTCCCACTTGGCCATGCCTGTTGTCTCGATGGCAGTGTGCAGGCCGGCTCGTTTGCACAACGACAGGATAGCTGTCGAGAATTCAGGCTGAGCCAATGGTTCTCCTCCGGAGAGGGTAATGCCACCGCCACTTCTTCTGTAGAAAGCGTCATCTTTCTTAACTTCGGTAAAAACGTCGGTGGCTGACCAAACTCTGCCGCTTAGTATGCGGGCGTTATTCAGACACGTATCGGCGCATTTTCCGCAGCCTTCGCAGAGGTTTCTCTTGGTATGTGATCTTCCATCTGACACCGAGATAGCCTGTCTGGGGCACACCGGCACACATTGACCGCAGCCGGTGCATCTCTCCGAATAGAATAGTAATTCAGGCTGACGACGCTGAGATTCCGGATTCTGACACCAGACGCAACTCAGGGGACAACCTTTAAGGAAGACGGTTGTCCTGATGCCAGGTCCATCATGCAGAGAATAGGTCTGGATGTCGAAAATTGTTCCTTGTACCATCACCATCTCCCAATATCAGGATGCGGCACATTGAGTTTCGACTGGTCTTGCGCGTATATTTCCAGTTTCCTGGAGAAGACCACGGCTATCTAGACACTCACCTCCATGCGCCTGATAATGTCGTCCTGGACCCCTTTGCCAAGGTCTACGAAATAGGCACTATAGCCGGCGACTCGCACGATCAAGTCGCGATAATTCTCAGGAGATTTCTGAGCTTCCAGCAGCTGCTCGTTTCCAACAACGTTGAACTGGATCCATTTCCCTCCCATGTCAGCGTATGCCATGATCAGACTGCCCAGTTTCTTCAAGTCTTCCCGGGTTGTCAGTGATGATGGATGAAGCTTCATATTGAGCAGTGTAGACGAACACAAGGACTGGTCGATCTTAGCTGCGCTTCTGAGCATTGCTGTGGGACCGTGGGTGTCCTGTCCCTGGGCAGGGGACACTGTTCCGTCGGACAGAGTAGTACCGGCTAACCTTCCGTCCGGCGTTGCTCCGATTATTGTCCCACCGGCAAACATCGATGATATGGATGCTCCGCCAATGCCTCTTATTCTTCCGCGTGTGGGACGGTCAGGCGATAGAGGTTTCGCCTCCTCGTCGATGATGAATTTGTACAGCTCTCTCGCGATCGAGTCAACATAATCGATATCATTCCCATACTTAGGGGCTTGAAGGCACATCTTTCTGATATTCTCATAACCTTCCCAGTTGGCAGCCAGCGCTTGTTTTAGTTGCGTCATGGTAATCTTTTTTTCGTCGAAAACCAGTTTCTTGATCGCTGCCAGTGAGTCTGCTACATTGATCCCGCCTACGGGTACCATCACCGCCCTGAAGTCAAAAGGAAATTCCGGCACCCTTCTCATCAATGGTTTGCCCACCTTCATTCCATTATGCATCAAAGCCGTTTCCAGTATATCCACAACATCGCGGTAACCCTGGATTTCTGTAGAACGTCCCTGGGTGACAAAACTGTGCTCATGCCATATTCTGATGAAAGAGGCAAGAAATTGCAGGAATGCATCGTAAAACTCATCAAATGTCGTGTAGTTTTCAACCTTCGGTTTGAAAGGCCCGAGTTCCAACCCGGTGCGGGGGTCTAATCCGTCATTCAAGAAAATCTCCAGTACCTTGGGAACCACAAAGAATAAACCGGCCAGGAAGCTGGTTTTTCCCGGAATAGCCGGGTCAACACAACCGGCCAGGTGGTAATTGCGTGCATCCTGGATAGGGATGCCTCCGGAGGTCATATAGTCAATAAACGATTTGTCAATAGCTAACGCCGGCATTCCGATACCGGTCTTCACGACCTCCAATGCCTTGATCAGCAGGTCCTCCGGAGTCCCGTCATGGACTCTTAGGGTAATAGTGTGATGCGGTGTCCTGAGTTTATTGGCTGCCTCCAATACTAGATAGGTCAATTCATTCGTAGCGTCTTCTCCCTCGGGGTTAACGCCGCCAATGGTCATGTTACGCCATTTGGCGTATCCGGCGTGCTGGGAACGTTTGGCTCTTGAAAGCTTGATATTCTCGGGCTTCATGCACTTGATACGCAATTCAAACAGCAGAGCCAGGACTTCGTCGTTGGTAATCCGTCCTTCATTACGGTCCTTTTTATAGAAAGGGTACATATATTGATCGAATCTGCCGAGATTATGAGTCGAAGTTGGTGTCGATAATATCTGGTTGAACCATAAAGATTGCATTGCCTGAAAGAAGTTCCTGGGTGAATTTGCCGGCACCCATCGGCAGGCTTCGGCAATTCGCTCAAGTTCTGTTTTTCGCAGAGGATTCTTTTCCCTTTCAGCCATTTTCCCGGCTGCATCTGCATATCTGTTGGCAAATGCAATGATTGATTTGAGTACCGTGATTGATGCTTCAAGGAAGGCTTTCTTTTCAGTATCATCTCGCGAGAGTGTCCCTGTTCTCTCGATTTCCTCTTCAGCTTCGCGTATAATCAGATTCAGTCCGCCAAGCCACCTGGCGAAGTCCATATGGCAGTCGGTAAAATTGAAGGACAGGCAAAGGCCGCTGCCGGCATATGCTCCTCTGAATTCATCTTTCTGTTTCATCGGCGGCAGAGTAATGCCAACTTGCAGGTACTTGAACATGTTATCATCGATACTTTTCGATTGAATGTACTCCGAGCACCTGGTCTCCCAGTATTTGCCCAATTCTCTCAACATCGGCCAATCCATATCCTCAGTCGAAACAATCCCGTCCTCAACCGCACCTCTGATCTCCTCCTCTTTCCATACGCCCAGGAAGGGATCGATCTCAGCCCCCCATGGTTTGCTGGCCCCTTCGCCTACGAAAAGCTCATCTTTATCGATTAAAACAGGCATGTTTTGCAGCATATGCGAGTAAACTTTGGCATACCTTATCACTCCGGTTTCCCCTTCTGTTTGTTTTACCGCTTCTGTAATCAGGCGGGCTTTTTCGATACAAAGAGGAAATCCTCCCCGTTTGATTCTGGCTAAAATTCTTTCCATTTCAACCTCCAATTCACCATCCGGAAAAGGTAACAGGCTGTTTTTATTGTACCTGGTGCCCTTCCTATATCACCTGTTGTGACCTGTCCGGTACTATCTTTGTCAGTTCGGAAAATCCCTGCTTTATTTGCAGGGGATCTGTGATTAGCAGATATTGGTCGTTTTGACTTTCCCAGGCAGGCCATTCGATAAGCCCTTTTACGCTGGGATTACCCGTCCTGGCGAAATGCGTCCATATCGTCTGCATGTATTCGGCTACTGCCCTGTCGGAATCGGATAATTCAGGTACCGCTGATTTTCCTGCGGAAGCCGATTGCCCGCCCGCACTACTAGCCCAGGTTTCGGCATTATCTAGTGCACCGAATACATAGTACAGTTCTGTACCATGAGCAGCTACTGCTCCTGCCCGTTTTCGACCTTCCGGTACTTGATCGAAAATGGCTGCAAACCCACGCGCATCGGCGGAACCAGGGCCGTTCAACAACCTTAAGTAGTCCCTGATCATTGTATCGGCGATCAGGAAACCCGGCCCAGTCAATTCTCCTTTGTTAGCTACGACAAGGTAAGGGACCTGGTTCCTGCACCCGGTCTGGAACATGTTCACCAGCGTGTCCGGTAAGAACCAACCATCATGCACGATGTGCCACGGTCCCATAAAAACATATTTTGGCCCCAGTTCCACATTCAGTTCCTGGTCACTATCAATGATCGTCTGCCAGGGTAATGCACGCGCCGCTGCGAGAGGATCCGCTTTACAATCGATCCCCAGTTTATGGAAAAACTTTTCTCCGTATATCTCTATTTCTCCGAGGCTTATGGTATCGAACTCGCGACCTCCGCTTTCAATGATAGCCCGATGGAATAAGCCACCCGCCAGCGGGGAAGCTATCAGAGCGGTAACTTTCAATCCACCTCCGGACTCACCAAAGATGGTCACGTTATTTGGGTCGCCCCCGAATGCCGAGATATTACGTTGCACCCACTCCAACGCCGCTATCATATCGAGGAACATATAATTCCCCGAGACATTTCTTGAAGATTCCCTGGTAAGAAGAGGATGTACAAACAAACCCATCACTCCCAGCCGGTGGTTCAAATTGACCTGAACAATGCCGTGGAGCGGCAGACCGGTATTATCGCAAAAGGGAGCATTACCATTTCCGTACCTGAGGCCTCCGCCATGGAGCCAGACCATTACCGGCAATTTGTCGGTCGCTTTTTTGGCGGGCGTCATCACATTCAAGTAGAGGCAATCTTCACTGGAAATGATATGCTGCATATTGCCGGTTGCGTGGATATCGCGATATTGCGCCGCCTGGATACTGTATCTGGTGCATTCACGTACTCCCGCCCACGGTGTTGGCGGTTCTGGGGGTCTCCACCGCAGGTTCCCAGTGGGCGGAACGGCATAAGGGATCCCTTTGAAGATACGGATTTTCTGGCCTTTTTCAATTGCTTCTATCCCGGAAATTCTGCCCGTATCCAGATTAATCGCATCCATTAGCTTCCTACCTCGTTACAGTCAAGTTACTCGGGATATATTCTGTTAGCCGTTGACTAGTCTGCCGAATTGAATTACAGAGTACCGTTGGGTTGCTATATATGATTTCCTATAAGTATTCTTATAAGTATACCTAAATGATAACTAGCTAAGCAATATCGGTTTGCGCAAGGCTGACTTAGAGTTGCCTTACCTATCATGACGGCAACATCGCGGTTGATTGGAAATTACTTATTTTGAAAGCTGGAGTAACTGATGATAAGCATCGTTAGTACGTAAAGCAATACCACCAATACAATTCATTGTTACCGCGGTTCCACCAATCCTTATTTAGCTTCAGAAACTGGCATGATTCTTTTCACCGGCTAAAAGCTTCAAGACTGAATTCGAATCCCCTTTCTTAGAGAACACATATTTCTTGACTTCTGTCATCCTTCAGGAATAGACTTTAAGGTGTGTGGGAGGGCATTCATTATGAAATGCCCGCATTGCCAAGATGACGTCGGGGACAACGCCGGGTTTTGTAAAAATTATAGACAGCCCATTCAGATAGAACTGGTATGCCCAAATTGTCATTATGTCAATAAAGCCCAGGACCATAAGCTGCCCATCGATAAGACCATCGAAATCGCCAGGTCCATCTGTAAAAGCCTGGAGTTTGCCCATGCCCACGGCATCATCCACCGGGACATCAAACCGGGTAATGTCATGCTCAGTGCCGATGGTATGGCTAAAGTTAATGATATCAGCTTAGTAGTATCAATCGATAGATCAAGACTGACCCAGGTGGGGATGGTCTCCTATAGAACATTATCCGGATAAAAAGAAGGACGCCCTGGAACATCTCGACTTCGCCATCAAAGAGTTCCGGGAGATGAAGATGCAGCCCAGCCTGAAAAGGGCGTTAAGACACAAGGAGATACTAAAGGCATAGCCTATAATTGTGTGTTTATCGGATACTCTTAATGACGACAAGTTCATCTGAGACCAATAATAGTAATTAATACTCCTCCAGTCACGGAGAGAATCGTCGTCACACATCGCCATTTCGAAGAGCTAACATAATCACCCAGAAAAGGAGAAAAGTATGAAATACCGTAATCTTGGCAGGTCTGGATTGAAAGTCTCGGAAGTCGGACTGGGCACCCTGGAATTCGGCCGCAGGTTAAGTGAGAAGGAATCCATATCCATTATGGACCATGCCCTGGATATGGGAATAAACTTTATCGATACTGCAGATGTATATAACGATGGTCGTGCCGAAGAGTATGTAGGTAGAGCTATAAAGGGCAAACGTTCCAGGGTTATCATAGCCACCAAGTTCGGTATTGCCACTGGAGAGGCCCCTAATGATTACGGTGGTTCACGGGCTCATATCATAGAAGCTATTAATAATAGTTTAAAACGTCTGGCTACAGATTATGTTGATGTTTACTATCTTCATTGGCCTGATCCGACCACACCGATTGAAGAAACCCTGCGGACACTTGATATTCTTATGCGTTCCGGGAAAATCCGTTACGCAGCTTGTTCGAACTTGAATGCCTGGCAGCTTTGTGATGCATTGTGGATCTCTAAAGTCAATAACCTGGAGTCGTTCGCAGCAGTACAAACAAGATATAACTTACTGAACCGGAGTATCGAGACAGAACTGGTTCCCTGTTGCGAAAAGTTTGGAGTAGGCGTAATTCCATGGTCACCTTTAGCCGAAGGGTTTTTAACGGGTAAATACCAGCGTGGGAAACCGTTACCGCAGGGCACCCGTTTAAGCTCTTCATCAGCAGCTCCTCCGCCACGCCGGTCCCTCCCCGGAATGACAGCCAATCCCGCAATGTTTGCTCCAATAATATCGGACATTAATTACGATAAAATCGAGAAATTGCAGATATTTGCTTCTGAACGGAATCGGAGTTTGGGCGAACTGGCGATATCATGGTTACTCTCTCATCCGTGGCTTAGTTCAGTGATTGCTGGAGCTACCAGTTCAGAACAGGTATCGGCAAACGTTGCCGCTGCCGGCTGGAGGTTGACCGAGGATGAAAAGACTGAGTTGATATAACAAAGGGGGTTATTTTCGGTCTTTCGGCAATCGTACCGATTCAGATTTCAGGTGGTTGCCGTTTGATCTGGCGCAGATTATCTCACATCCGCATGGAACTTTCCGGTATCTGGAACTCATGTTCGTTTATTAACTCAGCTTCGTCATCTGGTTACGATAAAAGCCGGTTATTCTGCTAATATTTATTAGTGACAGGTGTTTTAAATACAGAACCGGAGCGAGCAATGAAGGCAGCGAAAATAATCGCACCATTTGGTGTGAGTGCAGTGCTTTTTATTCTGGCCTATTTATCCAGTAAGGATAGCGGAAGTGGCTTTTTCCCGATAATGCTCCTGGGAGTCGGCATCATACTTGCATTTGTCGGCACCGCAGCTATTTTCTCTGATAAAAAAGGGGAGTAATGTGAACCTCGTTAAGAAGATTGGGTATCTGTTGGTTCTTGTTATGATTGCTCTTATCCCGGTAGTCGGGTGTTCTAATAATCAAATGGCTTTCACTGCGAAAGTGGGAGAAGCGTTATTCCCCTAAAATTATCTTCTGTCGCTCGCCGTAATCAGGTAGTAGTAAAAAAACCCCGGTCCAGCGATTCATCTCTCAATTTACGGTGGGATGTCTGGATATAAACATTTTCCCAGGAACTACCCGGATCTATTAACAGTGTTTTGGCCCCCCCATCTATTTAGCCACGAGCCCTTTTTCTCAAGCCGGAACTCGGGAACTGTTTTCAATCGCCTACCTTATTGAATTCAACTATCCACTTTACACAAACAACGAAATGAGAAGATTTACGTTTTATATAATAGAAACAAATTCAAGGTGGTTCTAAAATGTTGAATATGAGATCTGTTTGTGTAACTGTGTTATTGATACTG
>JAEAME010001246.1_pt1 | contig 18663 bp, 21 predicted proteins | sample 8958731 | NCBI WGS metagenome assembly JAEAME01 (sample SAMN16933194, study PRJNA681113) | bioreactor sludge metagenome | isolation source: anerobic bioreactor sludge (Control) | place: India:Bengaluru | collected 2018-10-24 | reverse complement strand
GGGAATTGATGAAATAAATTTTAGTCCTAATTTTTCTTAATGATCTTTTCAAGTTCAGCAATTAACTCGAAGCTCAACGCATTGGCTTCTTCAACGGTTCTTGCTTCAGAGTAAATCCTGATAATTGGCTCGGTATTGGAAGGGCGAATCTGAACCCACTGATTTTGCCATAAGATTTTTACTCCATCAGTCAGGTCGATTTTCTGATTTTGGTATTTTTTGATAATTTCATCAAGTACCGATGAGACATTCAAATCTGGTAATTCAATTTTATTTTTTGACTGAAAGTATTGCGGCAGCGAGGCATGAAGCTCGGCAATGCTTCCTCCAGCGAGAGCCAACTGCTGCAAAACCAATACAATGCCGACCATTGCATCGCGCCCAAGGTGAAGCTCTGGAAGAATAACGCCACCATTGCCTTCTCCACCAATTGCTGCCTTCACCTCCTTCATTTTTTGGGCGACAAAAATTTCGCCCACTTTGGTGCGAATCACCTCAGTTCCATATTTTGCAGCGATGTCATCAATCACCTGACTCCCTGAGGCATTGACAACCACGGGACCACTGTTCCTTTGCAGTACGTAATTCGCCACTAACGCCAGCGTATATTCCTCTCCCAGCGGTTCTCCCTTTTCAGATACAATTGCTAAACGATCCACATCCGGATCAACGGCAAATCCAATATCAGCTTTAATAGCTTTCACCTTTTTACCTAATTCTTTAAGATTTTCAGGCAATGGTTCCGGCGCACGGGGGAAAAGCCCTGTCACTTCTTCATTAATAAAGATGGCTTCACAACCTAATTTATCTAACAACTGCGGCAGGATGGTTCCTCCCGCGCCATTCACACAATCGACAACAACTTTGAATTTTTGGCTGGCGATTCTTTCTGGCTCGATAAGATCCAACTTCAAAATTGAATTAATGTGATGCTCGATAGCTTCGTCATTTGATTCAATTTTCCCAACCTGATTCCACGCTACATTCTGAAAATGATTCTGTTCCGCCATTTGGATGACTTTTTTACCCTGCGCTTCATTAAGAAACAAGCCTGAAGCATCTATCAATTTTAATGCATTCCATTGTATTGGATTATGGCTGGCAGTTATGGCAATACCGCCGCGCGCTTTTAAATGTTCAACAGCCATTTGCACTGTTGGCGTTGGGCAGATGCCGATATCCACAATATCACAGCCCACTGCCATTAAACCTGAAAAGACCGCATGTTTAACCATGGGGCCTGTCACTCGGGAATCTCGACCCACCACTACTTTTCCACTTCCAACATAACTTCCAAAAGCCTGGGCAAAATTTACAATAACCTGAGGCGTCAATCCGTCGCCGACAACGCCGCGAATCCCTGAGATGCTGATCATTAATTTCGACACGTCAACCTCCACTGATAAAAAATGTAATTCTTAATAATTCTTCTAAAACTTCAACAGTCTCTATTTGATCTCATCATTCTTTTTTCAGAAACATCCCATTTTTAAAAATGATTAAAATGAACGATGTCGCTCAATTTTCTTTTTGGCACATGCAAAACACCCTGCTTGTCTTTCCAATATTTAATCGAATCCTTGACTTCTTCGACCTCGGGCGACTCATCTGGATAGCCTAAAGCTAAAACCGAATCGATCTGATAATTTTGAGGAACATTAAATAACAGACGCAACTGCTCTCTGTCGATAGCACCCATCCAGCAAGAGCCGACGCCAGCTTCCAGAGCCGTCAGAATCATATTTTCAATAGCTGCCGCAGCATCAACTTCGCCGCCCTGAGATCGAATTGCGGTGTTGATTAGCACAATCACATAAGCCATTGGTCGCTTGCCTTCGGATGGATTCCCCGCCGGGGTAATGTAGCCAGCCCATTTTAAAGCTGGAAATACTTTTTTCACCACATCAGCATCATTGACAATGATGAGCTCCAACGGCTGAAGATTGGCGCCCGATGGAGCCAGTCGCCCTGCATTTACCAATTTGTTCAGCAGTTCATCCGAAATCGGCTGCTGTTTGAATCTTCGGATGGTACGACGCTTGATGATTAATTCATATACAGTCAATTTTAACTCCTCTCTGAAAATAGAATGATCATTTTAAAATCCAGATGATTTTTGATGATAAAGCAAACGGCAAATCTCGGAAATGGATCGAAATATATTTAATATTCAGACAAAAAGCAACATTAATTTAAGCAGAAAATTTTGAGCCAAACCGATCGATAAGCAGACCATGGCGGACGCCGCGATCGCTGACCGCGACCCAATCCATAGCAGTCATTTTCATGACAGCTTGCACCATCATCGCTCCTGCCAGAATCACATCGGCTCGTCGTGGTTCCAAACCCACAATTTTTTTTCGCTCGGCAATTGTTCGGGATTTCAACAGCAACAATATCCTTTCAACATCCGACAGAGCAAGTTGTGATCCATGAATCACTGCTGGATTATAAACTTTCATCTCATGCTTGATTGAGCCGAGCGTGGTTAGTGTAGCGCCGACTCCGATAATTTTAGTCAACTGATTTGGAATCAAAATGTTTTGAAAAGTATCTTCTATTGCTCCCCGTGCTATTTCAAATTCTTTTTCAGTGACCGGATCGGATTTGAGAATTTCCTCTGTTAATCTAACTATTCCAATATTCAGGCTCAGCCGTTGCTCGATATTAAGGTCTCGCCCGGAGATAAATTCCGTGCTGCCGCCGCCAATATCAAAAATAAGAAAGCTATCCTTCGAAAGGCTAAGGCTGGTTGTTACTGCTAGAAATGAGAGACGCGCCTCTTCTTCGCCAGAAATGACCTCAATCGTTACGCCAAATTTCTGATGAACCTGACGGATAAAATCACTGGCATTGAAAGCTTTTCGCAGCGCCATCGTGCCGACTGCCACAATTTCTTCCACGCCCTCGCGGCGAGCCAGGTCGATCATTTCTCCCAGCACTGCTAAATTACGGTTCATGGCTTTGGTGCTAATTTTTTTGGTTTGATTTAATCCCTCGCCCAGGCGAGTTACCTCTGCTTGGTCGAGCACCGTCTTCCAGTCGCCGCTTTCGCTTTTCTCAGCGATGTAAAATTTGATAGCATTCGTTCCAATGTCAATCGTTGCATATTTGGACATTTGAATTTCCTTGAATTGAATTAAAATTTGAATAAAGATAATTCAATATCCATTAACAGGCAAGCTTTTTTATAAAAATCTGTTTGCAATCCAATAGAATTTCTGCTTGACATTTGAGTAATAATTTTCTATATTTTTGAAACTTGTATTAGATTAACTGAAATTATTTAAGGGATATTGTAATGACATTATTGCATCAGCTTGGCTGGAACAGTTTTTTTGAGCAACATTTTAAGCCATTTCAAAAGCAGGGATTTTCAGTCGGTCGGATTGCTATTGAAAATCGTGATAATTACCTCGTTTTAATCGGCGAACAAGAGTATCATGCCGAAGTGACCGGAAAATTGTTATTCAATGCCAACTCTTCAGCTGATTTTCCCAAGGTTGGCGATTGGGTGGTCGTTTCGCTGTTTGAATCGGAACAGAAAGCCATCATTCACGAGGTGCTTCCTCGGAAGACTAAATTCTCCCGAAAAATTGCTGGAGCAAAAACCGAAGAACAAATTCTTGCCACTAACATTGATGTCATTTTCATTGTTCAAAGCTGTGATAATGATTTCAGTCTGCGAAGGCTGGAGCGCCAGATGGTCATGGTTTATGAAGGCGGCGCCCAGCCGATCCTCGTCTTGAATAAAATCGATCTGTGCGAAAATTATGAGGACTATATTTCTCAGGTATCCAGCATTTTCGATGATGATGAGATTGTAGCGGTCAGCGCCAAAACGGATGCTGGTTTGGATCGACTGAAAAGCCAGCTTGAAGCGGGTAAAACTTATGCCTTTATCGGATCTTCGGGCGTTGGGAAAACGTCGTTGATCAATAAAATTTTGGGGAATGATATTTTCAAAATCAATGAAGTTCGGGAAAAAGATTCAAAAGGGAGGCATACCACAACTCGAAGGCAATTGATCGCTATTCCCAATGGAGGATTATTGATCGACACCCCAGGAATGAAGGAATTCCAGCTCTGGGAAGCTGACGAGGGACTGGATGAGGTATATTCGGAAATTGCAGTTCTATCTGAAGGCTGTCGCTTTTCGGATTGCACGCATACCCAGGAAATCGGCTGCGCCGTTATCGAGGCGGTTGAAAATGGGAAGCTATCGAAAGATCGATATGAGAGTTATTTGAAATTGGCCAAAGAATTGAACTATTTGAAAAATCGGCAGCAGCAAAATCGCTATAATAGCAAGAACCGATTCAAATCGATCAGCCGTGCCATCAAAAATTTTAAGAAGCTGGATCCTAAAAGTAAGTTTCGTTGAGAACATGAAAGGATTCCTGAATCTCTCAGGTTTAGGAATCCGTTGCTTTACAAACCCCGCACTGCTCACACAAAGTCTGATTCCCCGAATAGCCATATTTTTTTCTGACCGATTCCAATTTCATAATTTCGTCAGCCGATAAAGTTCTAACTTTTCCCAACTGACGGGCGACCAGCGTTACCTGGGCGCAATATTCGACCTTTTCAAGTTTTCGATAAGCTTCGAGCAGATTTTTTCCAACCGTAATAGTTCCGTGTCGATCAAGAATCAAGGCATCATGGTTTTTGATCAACTCACGGATGACTTTAGCTCCCTCATCAGTGGAAATGGTGGCGTATTCTGTCGTGGGAATCATTCCGAAAATGACCACCACTTCGGGAATGACACATTGGGCTAACGACTCGCCAGCAATCGTGAAGCCAGTCGTAATGGGCGGATGGGCATGCAGCACTGCATTGATGTCTGGTCGCTCCCGATAGGCAGCCAGATGCATGGAAAGCTCGCCAGTCGGTTTGCCGCCAGAAAGCACTTTTCCATCAAAATCAACATAGACCAGTTGCTCAGCCTTCAATTCACCAAGGCAACTCCCACTGGGCGTAATCAAAAAACGGTCGCCCATCACACGAACGCTGATATTGCCATCGGTCGCTGTGACCAATCCTTTATCATAAGCCTGCTTGCCGATGGCGATAATTTCACGCCTGATTTGCCATTCATTCATATAAAAATATGAGTAGTTTAATTTTTTTCGCAACGGATTGAAATAATCCAATGGACGAAAAATCTAAAAAATTAGTATCCGTTGGTTTATCCTTCGGCGAATCAATTTAGAATGCCGATGACCAGTTGAAAATCTGATTCGTTTATTCATCAAGTAAGTCAAATATATGATTTCGCCAATCTTTGATACGTAAATATATAAAATGTAGCACCCATAGTAAAATTATAATTAAAAAAATACCCAATATAAGTTTAAACACATTACTCATTATTCTACTCAAGAAGTTAATGATTCGGAATACCTTGCCTATAAAGCCGAAGTAATACCAACTATGAGATTTACGAATATTGGTATCTTCTTGGATTAGCGATTTGCGCTTTTCGTAATAAGAAGCCCATTTTGTCTCTAATAATTTGTCGCACTCAGCAGAAACAATTTCTCTTTTCTTCTTATTTAATTCTTTTAATTGCTCTTTGAACTCTTTTTTATACTCTACTACTCTCGAATAATCGCCAACTGGAGCACCATTTCTCGTTATTACAGTCCCACCGGGAATGTCATCCCAGGTTTCTTGTGCTTGATTATTTAAATCAAAGGTCAATTTTTCAAAATAATCAATGTCATCTATGATTTCTTTATTTACTAACTTTTCACTTTTTAGCACATTATATATATTAAGCTCAAGTTCTTCAAGTTGAATGTGTATTTGTTTTATTTGTTTATAGTTAGGACCATTTGTAATATATAATATACTCCAATTTATTATAGCAAGGATTGCTATAACAAGCAAACACGAAAAATCAAGCTTAAATTCATCCTTTGATTGATCATCGAGCTCAGTTGGTTTTTTCATAAGATCACAATGCTTTTTATTACTATTTCAATTATTCTATAAATAAAATATAAATATGAATGACCAGTTATAAAAATATATTGATCGTGACTCTCTGTAAATCTGGCTTTATTTAGAAATTTCTGACTATTTTCAGCAAACAGAGTTGCCACTATACACTACTCTATTCTCAAATAATTATAAACCAATTTTCACGGATGCTGAATTATTAACCTGTGCAACGTTTACTGAAATATTTGGTCTTCAAAATAAAAAAGATGGTTACAAGTATTTAAAAAGCCATTACAATAACTGGTTCCCATTTTTGCCATGTTATGAGATTTACAATCGCAAATTGAATAAATTTTCTGAAGCAATTCGATATATATTCAGAGTCATTGTTCATAAATATTGTACTATCAACAAGCAACATATTCTCATAGATACTGAGCCGATTGAAGTGTGTCAACCACAGCATTGTCAATATTCAAAAGCGGCACAACCATTTTTTGCTAATGGTTATTGTGCTGCAAAGAATAAATACTATATTGGTGCTAAACTTCAACTCGTTGCTCAAGCAATAAATAATAAATTGCCTTTTCTGTTTGAGTTCGATTTAGCTACAGCATCGTTTCATGACGTTGATATTGCTAAAGCCACGTTATACCTGATTCCGGGTTCGAGCAAGCGAAGCTGTATGGTGATTTGGCTTACTTGGACAATCAATTTCAACTTGACTTGTTCAATGAAAGAGGAATTCAGATCATTACACCTATTAAAAAGAACAAAGGACGACCACAGCTTACTCTTTTTGAAACGGCATTTAATTCGATCCATGCATCAATAAGGCAGCCAATTGATTCTTTATTTGCATGGATTAATGATCAAACGGGTATTCAAAATGCTTCTAAAGTCAGAAGCACTGAAGGACTTTTTTATCATGTTTGTACTAAAATGCTGGCTGCGGTTATTTTGATGTTAATTAAATTTTAATTGGTCATTCATATTTATAATAGAATTCTGCCGAAGGAAGATTGTTTCTATCAGTTGTAGATCAAAGCTTTCATCCCAAATGAATTTCATCAACAATCCCGATAATGATCGACCGAATCGGCGCATTGGGATCATCAACCACCTGCCTGGCAGAATTTCCCTCATCAACAATTAAAACGGTTTCACCGACACCTGCGCCAACCGAATCGACCGCAATGAGATAATCTCCTGATGATTTTCCAGCCAGCGTTAATTTATCCACGACTAATAATTTTTTATGATTATAAAAATCGTGATTAATAGTGGAATATATTTCGCCAGCAACTTTGCCGATAATCAAAACTGCATCTCCCTTCGTGAAAAGTGAAATGTCAAACGTGAAACGGCAAACGAAGCATCAACCCTTTCAAAAGTTTGCAGCCTTTGAAAGGGGCATACCATTTCACTTTTCACGTTTCACATTTGACGTTTCAAACTAAATGCACTCCATCAACGATTCCAATTATCGTATGATCTACGGGAACGAACCAGGTATCCAGTGCCAGTGCCGCTTCCCGTCCGCCTTCATAATAGATCAATTCGCCTGGTCCCGCCATTCGGGTGGAATCGCAAGCGACAAGTGGTTTGCCAGCAGGTTGGGAATTTTTATCCAGAGGCTGAATCAGTAAAAGCGGAACGCCTGCCAGTCCCTCGTAAACCATGCATGGCGTAACTGTGCCAATGACCTTACCCAGAAACATATTCGCTCTCATCCCCTGCTATTTTTCGATAGTCGGCTTGAGAAAATCGAGTTGAAATTTCGATCTGCTTTGCCATGTCCGTATGGAGTGATGGAATGATGATTTTATTGCGCCACAGCGCTTTGTTGGTGATGGCATTCATCCCGATTTCGATGGCCGCTTCCACATCTTCGACTTTTCCATTGAGCATGACAAATGCCTTGCCGCCGATGGCATCGCCCAAACGAATTTCAATGATATTCACGATGGCGCCTTTGATTCCTGCATCAGCCGCTTCGATAGTGGCTGCGATAGAAGTCGTCTCAATAACGCCAAACGCTTCGCTGGTCACTTTTTTTCTTGTCCCTAATATAGCGTCCAGCACCTGTGGATGGATGTCGGGCAAAAAAACTTTATCAACGATTACTGAAGCCCCAATATTCAGACCTTCTCTGAAAGCTTCTTCGACCGAGGCAGTGCTGCCGCCGATCAACACCAGATATTTTCCCCGACTGACCGTGCCCGTTTTGAGCATGGAGATGGGAGCTTTTTTGACCATGGCATCGCCAGCCATCACCCCTGTGGCGATGCTACTGAATTCGATGAGCGCTATGGCAGGATATTTTTTCATATTATACGATCCGAAAATGATCAACTAATACACAACGTCGTTCCCTTGAAAAACTTCGTGGACCTGTCAGACCCTCACCCGTAGGACTGGCAATGGAAAATGAAGTGTAGCCTTCGCCGCCAAAACCCAATCCCGCATAAGCAGGCCCATTCTTCACAAAGATAGTGGTATTTATCTCTCTCGCCATGCGACTCAGGTTGTCCAGATTTCGTGAATACATGACAGCGGTATGAAAATTTCCGCCCTCCACCTGTTTCGCCAGATCGATCCCTTCATCAGCATTTTTGACCCGAACGATGGGAAGAATCGGCATCATCTGCTCGGTCCAGACTAATGGATGATTTTGATCGACCTCGACAATGGCCAGCCTGATTTTGGCATCGACCGAGACGCCGATCTTCGAGAGAATCACTCCTGCATTTTTGCCGATGAGTAATTTATTGATAACGGCATGTTTTGAATTGGTATCAATTTTATCAAAAATCAGATTCTCAATTTCTTTCAACTGATTTGGATTGAGCAGCACCGCTCCCTTCTTCGTCATGATTTGAATCAGTTGATCAGCGATGCTGTCCACCGCAATTAATTCTTTTTCATCCACGCAAATAATATTATTATCGAACGAAGCGCCCTTGACGATGAATTCGCCTGCCCGCTCCAGATCAGCGGTTTCATCGACCACGACGGGCGGATTGCCAGGTCCCGCACAGATCGCCCGCTTGCCGCTGTTCATCGCTTCTTTGACAACGCCCCCGCCGCCAGTGATGACCAGAATTCGTATGCCTGGATGTCGCATTAATTGCTGGGCCGATTCGATGGTTGGCTCGGCAATGCCTGTTACTAAATTCGATGGTCCCCCGACTTTTGTAATCGCCTGATTGATTAAATTGATATTTCTGATCGACGTTTTTTTCACGCCAGGATGGACATTAAAAACGACGCCGTTTCCAGCAGCCACCATGCCGATAGTATTGCAAATGATGGTCGAAGTGGGATTGGTAATCGGCGTGATGGCGCCAATGACGCCATAAGGAGCAGGCTCGAACAGACAGAGACCGTGATCGCCCGTGCGAGCCGTCGGATACAAATCTTCAGTCCCAGGCGTTTTCTCACTGACTAATTTATTTTTGGCGACTTTGTCTTCGATTCGCCCCAGTCCTGTTTCCGAAACAGCATCCGAGGCCAATTCATACGCATGTTCCAGCATCATGGCTCGAATGCTGGCGATCATTTCATCCCGCTTGCGGAGCGTCATCCCATCGAGCTGTTGCTGGGCGATGGTCGTGGCTTTGACGGCTTCATCAATGGTATTGAAAATCCCCTGTCCACCGGGCAAAGGCGAGACTGAGCCATTTTGCGAGGCTGAAATGGCTGAGCTTTTTTTGCCTGTGATGATATGAAAGACTTTCTCGGCGATGTAATCGATTTGGGTGTCTGTGAGAGTGGACAAGGATAAGCTCCGACAAGATTTTTTATAATTTTGAACTTATACTCCCAACTGATAGATGAACCCAACGGATTTTTGATTTTAGGTTTTTATCCGTTGGCTTTATCTATCCGCTGGGGAATTTTAAAAACTAATCATTTATTTGAAGTTTTAATTTTGCTTCTTCATTGGTTATGTATTTCCCATTTTGAACTTCTTTTGCTGCTGAATGAATGTCATTTAATAAATCTTTTTCAAGAAAGGCTGTTTTTAACCAATCACTTCTCAAAATTCCCATCACCCAAAAATCAACATAATTCCCTTTGCGGAACATGGCCTGTCGCAAAACGCCTTCTTTTTGAAATCCGACCCGTTCATAGATTTTTATCGCTGGCAGATTTTCCGCACAGACATGAAGCTGGATGCGATTGAGATTGAGTGTCTTAAACGCATAATCAACCATCATCAGGGTGGCTTCCGAGCCAAATCCTTTTGACCAGTAAGCTGGATCGAGGATGGCAAGATAGAATACTGCCGCCCGACTGACATAATCGATCCGAAAGAAGGCCGTTTGCCCCACTGGTTGATCGGTCTCTTTTTCGACAATGATCAGAACAATGGCATCTTTCGACTTGATAAGCTGCTCGACTTTTTCTTGCTCAGCCTTTGAGCTGACAGGGAATGCCAGAAACAACGCTTCTCGAACAGTCGAATCGTTTTCGCCCATTGCCAGAAATTTGGCATCGTCTGCTTCAATAGGTCGGAGATAGACTTTTTCGCCGATTAAAAAGGGATTTTGCAAGTCAGTGTCCAATGCTCGATATTTTATGATACGGTCGCTTCTTTCTTTTCATTTTGAATAACGATTCTGGGATTATTATTTTGCGGTGGGACAGGCAAACCTTGTTCCTTTAATAAGCTAACATGCTCTAACATCCCCCACCTGGCTTTAAACAAACAATCCTCAACAGAGTGACCGACTCCCGTAAATCCCTCTAAATCGGGCGAGTAAAAGCCGAAAAAATCTGGCTCATCCGTTGCTTCGATCACTAATGAATATTTTAATTCAATCATTGTAGCACCTTCAAAAATTTCATTTCAAACCTGCTGCTTTTAAAATGGCATTGCAAGTACCTGTTGGGACTTCCTTTGAACCATGGTAATCAACTCGGATCAGTTTCTCCCACCCAGGTTTCCCATAATATCGAATCGATCCCTTATGTTTCACGATTTGAAATCCGTTCTTCTCTAATAACCTGACTAATTCACTGAATTTCATTTTATATCAAGGTCCTGAAATAACTGGATTCACTCATGTATTAATTCTAAGGATGTTGAAAATAGCTAATTCAACGTCTTTTATTCTATTTCAGCCATTGGGAGCGAGGATCGTGGATTCGGATATACGCCAAGGCTTCTTGGCTCGACGATCAAATCCAGTGCTTCCATCACGACAGCACCGATGAACGCATAATTTTTCTTCGGCTCGATAATAGCTTCAAAAACACCTGTTCGGCCACATAAAGTTACTTCAACGCCCCAAACAACATCCCGTAGTTGAATACCTTCGTTGGTGTATTTTACATTTTGCTGTCTTATAATTGGCAACTCTAGTTCTTTAACAACTTTTTCTGGAAGGACCAGCAAAGTGGCACCAGTGTCTATTTTGCTGTCAATTTCAACATAATCGCTTTTCGTCAGCAGGTTTCTAATTTTGATTTTTGTAAAAACCAATCCTATTGGTACATCAATCATCCTTTCCTTTTTTATACTTAATTATGCCTCCCACTTCCCAATTATCCACAATCGCCATGACAACGGCATCGCAGGGGCGTTTGTCGGTCATTACGGTCTGGCGGGCGGAACTGCCTGTGGCATAAAGCACCATCTCTCCCAGACCCGCACCTACCGCATCGGCAGCAACCACATGCCCCCCGCTCTCGTTGCCGTCCAGATCGACCTGTCTCAATAACAAAAATTTGAGACCCTCCATGCTTTTTTCTTTTCGAGTCGATACGACGGTACCGATCACTTTAGCTAATAGCATAGTCATTCCTTTTTTGTAGGACAAAATGGCATTTTGTCCTACAGTTCGTCATTCATCTCTTTTCGATTTTTTGAGCTCTGCTGCCACCTGATCCTTCCGACCCAATGGAATCACCAGATCGACGTTGCTATGGGGACGGGCAATAATATGAACCGCCACGATTTCACCCACTTTCGCTGCCCCCGCCTGACCCGCTTCACAGGCTGCCTTTACCGCAGCGACATCGCCACGGATTATGGCGGTCACATAGCCGCCACCTGTCTTTTCATAACTGACCAGCTCGACTTTTGCTGCTTTCACCATCGCATCGGCCGCTTCGACCACTGCGGGAAAACTGCGGCATTCGATCATTCCCAACGCTTCTGCCATGCTATGCTCCTCCTCAGATTCTAAGATTTTATCTTCATTATCAATTAACAATTATCAATTGACCATTCACAATTGACAATTAAGATTATTTAATAAGACTAAGCTCTGTTTGAAAGAATAAAATATCAAATCAGAAAAAAAGAAAATCATGCTCCCTCCACAACTTTACCAGTCACACTTTCAATCGCATTCACCGCTGCCTGCCAGCCCACATCGATATCCCGTTCTTCACCTCCCAGATACACTCTTCCAAAACTGCCAAAGGCGCGAACTTCGAGGATGTTGATTTCGGCTGATTTCTCAGCTTCGTTGGCTGCCAGTGCTGCATAAGCGGCAGGCTGCACTTCCATTACGTACAGCGTTTGACCTGGAATGATCATGTTGCCATGTCTCATGCGATTGATCAATTGGGTCTGATGATCATCGATGCGGCGGATGACCTGGCTGGAATAGATTTTCGGCTTCCAGCGATCCTCTTCTTTCAATTCTAGCGCATCGAGAATCGCTTTGCCCGCCTGACGCACATCAGCCTGGGATTCGGAATGAATTTCCAGCAAGCCATAAAGTCGCTCGACGATCTGCATCCCTGGCGTGACATGGGTCGATTTCAAGGCAATATCGGTAATCCGATTGATTTCAATGCCAGGCGATATTTCAACATACAGCGATGCCATGTGAGCGATCGGGAGAAATCCCTGTGCCACTGTCCCCAGAAATGCCGCATATTGCGGTTGCAGATTATCTAAAAAAACGTAAGCTCGTAGATCGACCAAAATTCTTCTCCTTTAAAAATTGCTTGTTATTAATTACATTCCGAAAATCAAGTCTCCGTTACCTGCCCCGCCTCCTGCACAATCTTCACCCCAGCGCTCGCCCCAATTCGGGTCGCACCTGCCTCGATCATTTTTTGTGCATCTTCTAACGTGCGAATGCCGCCCGCCGCTTTCACGCCCATCGAAGTGCCACTCACCACTTTGCTCATCAATTCTACATCATGGGTCGTGGCTCCTGCTGGACCAAAACCTGTCGATGTTTTGACATAATGGGCGCGAGCCTTCTTCGATAATTCACAGGCTTTGATTTTTTCATCGTCAGTCAGCAATGCCGCTTCGATGATCACCTTGCAGGTGGCGCTCCCATCGATACAGGCTTCCACTACGGCTCGAATATCTCGTAACACCAGATCATAATCCCCGCTTTTCAAAGCGCCGATATTGATGACCATATCGATTTCCTCTGCCCCTTCCCGAATGGCTCGACGTGCCTCCATGGCTTTTATTTCAGGAACATGCGCTCCCAGCGGAAATCCTACAACAGTACAAACTTTAACGCCAGAGCCTTTGGTGATTTCATGCGCCAATTTCACATAAGTCGGATTGATGCAAACTGCGGCAAAGTGGTACTCGACAGCTTCCTGGCAGAGTTTTTTTATATCGGCAGTAGTTGCTTCAGATTTTAAAATGGTATGGTCAATATATCTGGCAATATCCTGTGGCGCACCGATCCCGCCTGGCGCATTGGAAATTCGTGTCGCACCGATATTAATAAATTGGCGCACTGCTTCAGGGGCTTTATCGGCGCACTGTCCACAGGAAATACATGTTTCTTTATCGCAGGTAGCTGAGAGATGCGGAGCAATAAGGTTTTGTTGATTGAACAACAGTTGAATCTTAGATGCGATTTTTTTGATATCTTCATCAGTAATATTTAAACTTGATGATTGTGGATTGCTATTGGATGGAAGACTCACAGCAAAATTTCCCTTTTCAATATCACCGATCATTTTAACGCGTCGCAAATGTCGATCAATCGAACATTCAGAAGCGAGCCAGACATCGACAATTTGTTTGGCTAATTCAAAGCCAATCAAACCGGCGCCGAGGGTCAACACATTAGCAGCGTTGTGTTCCCGACTATTTCTGGCGGTCGATAAATCATAACAAAGCGCCGCACGAACGCCAGCCACTTTATTCGCTGCCATGGCCGAGCCGATCCCCGCTCCATCAACGGTGATGCCCAATTCATATTGGCCATTGCCGACCAATTGGGCAACTTGAAAGGCAATCGCAGGATAATCAACCGATTCGGTGCTAAACGTGCCGCAATCAAATAGCGTGTGCCCCTGCTCGGTGAGATATTTCTTGAGTTTTTCCTTCAGCTCAAAGCCTGCATGATCGGCGCCGATGGCGATCTTTCTGGATTTTGTTTTGAGTGGTGCACTCATTTAGCCTTAGCCTTTATGAATTAAAAGCCAGCTTTAATAACTTATGTATTCATCAATAATATACAAAATATTCAATTATGTGTCAAGTGAATAATCTTGAGCAGAAAATTTGAGCGAAAAAAATCTAATAATTTTTCAAATTTTCTTTGAAGTTAATCATTGACAAATATAGGAAAATTTTATATATTGAAAGGAGATTGGGAAAATGAGCATGATCCGTCAAAGGAACACAATTTTCATCAAGAAAATAGAAAAGATGGAAGACTTAATTCAACGATACCTCACAGGCGATCGACGTTCGTTAGCTCGGTTTATTTCTCTTGTGGAAAATGAAGCAGAAGATGTTGCAGCGTTATTGGATAAAATTTATTATCGTGTTGGCAGAGCCTATCGAATTGGCATTACTGGTCCGCCTGGCGCTGGGAAAAGCACTATTGTCGATCAACTGACCAAGCTGTATCGAAAGAAAAATAAAACCGTGGGAATCATTGCCGTTGATCCCACCAGCCCCTTTACCGGAGGCGCACTGCTGGGAGATCGGATTCGGATGAACGATCTTGCCACTGATCCCGGCGTTTTTATCCGTAGTATGGCAACGCGGGGGAGCCTGGGAGGTCTAGCTCAGCGCACTCATGAAGTAGCTGATCTGCTTGACGCCTTTGGATTTGATATTGTGATATTTGAAACTGTCGGCGTCGGGCAATCGGAGCTGGATGTAGTAGAAGCGGCAGATTCAACTGTGGTGGTATTGGTTCCAGAATCTGGCGATTCTATTCAGGCGATGAAAGCGGGATTGATGGAAATTGCCGACATCTTCGCCATCAATAAATCGGATCGGGAGGGCGCTGATCGGGTGCTGTTGGAAATTCAATTTGTGTTGGGATTGAGTGAAGCATCTCGCATCTGGAAACCGCCAGTCATCCAGACCGTTGCCAATAGTGGGAAAGGGATCGAAGAGCTGCTGCAAGCGCTGGAAGGACATCTCACTTTTCAGGATCGAAACCAACTCAGAGTGAAGAAACGAAAAGGAAGGATTGAAAATTATATTCGACAGCTTATCAAAGAAAATATTTTGAAGGAATTCTGGCAGCCATCGCAAGAAGAAAGGCTGGGGCATTATATCGATCAAATTTTAAACAAAGAGCGATCACCTTATGCTGTCAGCAATGAGTTGATTGAAGAATTTAATAAGTAATTATAAGATGCGAAAATCGATCTGATAATGGTCTGTGACCATGCTTGATCAGACTCTCTATTTTAAAGTAATCATTATATTTCATCTGGCAAATAATTATCAAGCCGATGCGCGAAATAGTGTGAAAGGAACAATTTGTGGATCAAAACTACCGTTTGTTATTTACATTTAACCCTGAAATTATTTACCTCAATCATGCTGCCACCGGAATGCTTCCCCGAAGAACTGCGGAAGCCATGACCGAATATATTGAAGCCCTGGCATCTGCTGGTGAGCCGCCAATCGAAGGGCTGCTGGCAATGCAGGCGGATTTTCGGAATTTTGCCAGCCAGCTTTTAAATGTCCAATCAGGTGAAATCGCTTTCATCCGAAACACCACCGATGGCCTGGCTCTGGCGCTTCACTCCATTGATTGGAAAACCGGCGATAATATGATCGTTCAGAAAGATGCTTTCCCAGCCAGCATTTATGTCGCTGACTATTGTTTCCCCAAAGTGGAGAAGCGCTACGTTCCCCTGCAGAATGGCAATGATTTTTATGAACGACTGGATCAGCAAATTGATGAACATACCCGTGCTGTCGTAGTTGATTACGTTCATTTTTTATCTGGCTATCGACTGGATTTGCAGCAGTTGAGCCAACTAAAACGAAAGAAAAATTTCTATTTGATTGTGGACGGCATTCAGGGCTTGGGTGCGGTTCAAGTGGATTTAAAAAATACCGCAGTGGATTTCTTTTCAGCCGGCGGAATCAAATGGCTGAATGCGCCATCTGGCACTGGCATTTTGTATGTTCGGAATGAAATCCTGGATAAATTAGTGCCATTTCATGTCGGCTGGGCCAGCGCCCATTATGAAGACATGTCAAGTTTTTATCCTGTCCGACCGTTGTACCCGGATGCCCGACGTTTTCAACCCGCCAATGATAATTTCATTGGCATGATCGGCTTAATGGAATCGATCAAATTGATACATGATATTGCGCCTCAAACCATCGAAACGAAAATTTTGCAAACCACCACAAAAGTAATCGAAGGGCTCAAAGCACATGACTATTTGGTTTTAACACCAAATAGCGCTTCGCTTCGGGCTGGAATTGTTTCATTTAAGCATCCCAAAATCGAAACCAAAAAAATATTTGAATATCTCAAAGACCATCGGGTAATCTGCTCATTGCGAGAAGGCTGGATTCGGCTGGCGTTTCATTTTTATAATACAGAGGCTGAGTTTGACGAAGTTTTTGCTTTGCTCCATTCGGCAGCATAAAAGTCATGGCCTGATCTTGTTTTCCCGAAAATATTGCTATTGAACGCTAAAAACTGTTTGCATTGATGAAGAACCGAACATTCAGAGTGTTTTAAAACCAAAAAAATGCTGTCATTCTGAGTAGATCCACCAAATGGCAGAGGAAAGAAGAATCTCTGGATTTAACGAAACGAATGAGTTGAATAGATACCTCACCCAATTAGGTGGATCGAAATGAAATGTTTTGCATTGAAATTTTCATTTGTACTATAATGTTTCGTTCAAAAAAATCTTGGAGGAGCCGGGATGCGAAAAACTATCGCTATAATTTTTTCATTCATTTTTTCATGTCCCTTTTTAATATTCAGCCAGGAAGAATGCACTGTCGCTGTCGTATCCGGCAAAGCCACTGTCGATGGTCGTCCGCTGCTCTGGAAAAATCGGGATACCAGCAATCTGGATAACGAAGTCGCCTATTTCAATGATGGGAAATATCCGTACCTTGGAGTGATCAATGCCGGTGATCGGACACAGGTTTGGATGGGAGTCAACTCCGCTGGTTTTTGTATTATGAATTCCGAATCCCAGGATTTAGAAGGCGATACACTGGATGCGGAAGGCTACTTCATGAAGCAGGCATTGATGGAATGCGCTACTGCTTCTGATTTTGAACAATTGCTTTTAAAAACCAATGAATCAGGCCGGGAAACCAAAGCCAATTTCGGCGTCATCGATGCGACCGGAGCCGCCGCATTCTTTGAAACTGGCAATCACACTTTCACCAAATTCGATGCCAACGATCCAGTGACCGCTCCATCGGGATTCATTGCGCGTGCTAATTTTGCCATGACTGCAGTTGATACCAATAAAAGCTATGGTCAGATTCGCTATCGACGCGCTAATGAATTGTTTGAAAAATTTGTTAAAGAGAAAAATTTAAACCATCAGACCTTGCTGCGATTCATCGCCCGTGACTTGACTAACGAAAGAACGAATCCCTATCCATTGCCGTTTGCCGGGCAGGAAGATAGCAAACCATTGGGATTTATTCGAACCCATCATTCTATCAATCGTTTTCGAACGGCATCCTGTGCAGTGTTTCATGGCGTGCTGCCAATTGAAAATCCCGCGTTAACCACGATGTGGGTGATTCTGGGCGAGCCGATTTGTGGAATTGCAATCCCATTGTGGGTGATTGCGGGGGATATCCCTTCAGCTTTTGATGGAGATTCGATTTCTTTACTGAATCATTTGATTCAACAGATTGAGATGAAAGCTTATCCGGATGCTTCAATAAAAAATTATATGAATACCAATGCGCTTTTAAATAAAGATAGAAAAGGACTTTTGCCGAGATTATTTAAAGCGGAAGATAATATTTTTCTGGATGCTGAAAAAAGGCTCAAAAACTGGAGACAGAAAAGTCCTGCTTCAGAAAGCGTGCTAAAGTTTGAAGCCAAAATTACTGATAAAGTTACTCACTTTTTGAGGAAAATATCAGAACAATAATTAGACTTCAACATGCCTTATATTTTAGACCTCACTGTCATACTGGTGGAGGCAGTTATCTCCTGACTTATTGATTATTTTATTGAGAGAGCCTCCCGCATTCGCAGGCGTGACATTCCTCTATCGATAATTTCCACATTTTGCAGATCTTTAAACAAATACGATGAGAGGAGGAAGAAAGATGTCGAATAACCAAATATGTTTATTTATTCTTTCTGAATTCCAGTTGATGACAAAAATCCCGCCACGAAAGCTGGAAATCAGCGTTAGCTATTTTTAGACAATCTTTGAAATTTTTATATTGGGTCAAAGCAGCTAGTGTCATGTCAAGTTAATAAAGTTGGATACAATCTTTTTAATTTAATTCTG